>OJKP01001545.1_pt1 | contig 12959 bp, 8 predicted proteins | sample 1596521 | NCBI WGS metagenome assembly OJKP01 (sample SAMEA4350130, study PRJEB24818) | metagenome | biome: human; feature: gut; material: faeces | place: Denmark | collected 2013-09
ACCTGTGCCGGCGAGCCCACGTTGAACTGTATTCCCGCAAGGTCGATGCATGCCCGCTCGATGTCGGCAAGACGCTGAGTCAGGGCTTTGGAGTAGGCGGCAAGGGCGTCTGTGTCGATGCGCACGCCAGTGTGCTCCATGTCGGCGAGCACCTCGACGAGCGGCAGCTCGATGTCGTGGAGCAGATGCGCCATTTTCTCCTCCTCGAGTTTCTTGTCAAACACAGGCTTCAGCTCGAGGCATGCCGCGGCACGTGCGCAAGCCACCTTGGCTATATCCTCGATTTCAAGCGAGAGCGCCGGGTTGAACTTGTTGGCCTTTGCCGTGGCGGGCAGCTGATAGTCGGGCAGAATTTTTTTCAGATATATCTCCGCCAGCCGGTTTATTGAATGGCTCATCTCCGGTTGCAGCAGATAGTGCGCGATGGCGACATCATAGTAGGGCGCCGCTAATTTCTCAGCAATGTTGAGCGCCACCACCATATCGAATTTCAGGTTTATGCCCACTTTCTCCACAGTTTCCGATTTAAGGATGCGCAAAATGTCGAAAGTCGACTCCTCGGTGGCTTCAAGATAGAAAGCCTCGTCGGGGCTCAGTGCCACAGCGATGCCGGCAGGAACAGCCTCCATGGCGTTTGGCGCGGTGCAGACTATGTGGATTCCTATTGTTTTCTGCGACAACGCCTTGTCGACAAGCTCGTCGATGTTGGCATCGGTTGCGATGATCGTTTTGCAGGTATGCTCGGTTGGCGCAGGCTCCGCCTCTGCGGCTGCCGCGTCAGTCATGTCGTCGCCGAAGAGCGAAAGTTCGCCGAAAGCGGGCTTGGGCTTCGGCGCAGGCTTTGTCTCCGCCTTGTCGCCGAGCACGCGCGACAGCAACGAGCGGAACTCCAGTTTGCCAAAGATGTCGCGGATGGCGGCTTCGTCGACAGGGTGGCGGCTGTAAGCCTCCTCGTCGAATTCAATCGGCACTTCGGTGCATATCGTGGCGAGTTTTTTTGAGAACAGAATGTTGTCCACGTTTGATTCGACTTTGGTTTTCAGCGCGCCTTTCAGCTTATTGGTGTTGGCGATAAGATTCTCCACGCTGTCGAACTCCAGAATCAGTTTCGACGCCGTTTTCTCACCGACGCCCGGGCATCCGACAATGTTGTCCACCTTGTCGCCCATGAGCGCCAGAATGTCGATCACCTGTATCGGGCGGTTGATGCCGAACACGTCACACACCTCCTTCTCGCCGCGCACCTCCGCCGGCTGTCCCTTGTAGCCCGGACGGTAGATTTTCACAGACGGGTCGACAAGTTGACTGAGATCCTTGTCGGGCGACATGATAAACGTTGAGAATCCGCGGCTGCGGCTCATCGTGGCAAGCGTGCCAATCACGTCGTCGGCCTCGTATCCCTCTTTTTCCACCACAGGGATTCCGTAAGCCCGTATAATGTCTTTGATGTATGGAACAGCCACCTTGATATCCTCCGGCGTAGCCTCCCGTCCAGCCTTATAGTCGGCAAACATCTCGTGGCGGAACGTTTTTCCCGCAGGGTCGAAACACACGGCGATATGCGTCGGGTTCTCCTTGCGCAGCACCTCCTCGAGCGTGTTTACAAAGCCGAAGATGGCGGAAGTGTTCATTCCCCCCGACGTGAATCGAGGAGAGTATTTCATTGCGTGGTATGCCCGGAAAATCAAGGCATAGGCATCGAGCAAAAATAATTTTTTCTGTTCCATATATTGTAGGTGAATAGTACTAATTAATATAAAAAAAATCAATGATTCGGCATTAATTCACCGTGAAATTACAATTTTCGCAGAATAAATGATTACTTTTGTGTCTTAAAAATCGTTTTATGACGAATTTTGATGAAATAAGAGACCTGATATCATCCGATTTGGAGCGGCTGCAGAAGATAATAAAGCAGTCGCTCTCAAGCAATAGTCCGCTGCTCAATAAGATTGTAGACAAGTATTTGGAAACAAAAGGCAAGCAGATACGCCCGATAATCGTTGTGCTCAGCGCCAAGTTTTTCGGCGCCGAGGTGTCGGACGGCGTGCTCTGCGGCGCGGCGTCGGTAGAACTGCTCCACAACGCCTCGCTGATACACGATGACGTTATCGACGAGACCAAGCAGCGTCGCGGCCACGACACCATCAACAACACGTGGGACAACCATATCGCCGTGCTTGTCGGCGATTTCTTTGTCAGCAACGCCCTTGCCTGTGCCATCCGCACCAACGATTTCCGTGTGATAAGCACCATCTCCGAGCTCGGCAAGGAACTGTCGACCGGCGAGATTGACCAAATCGACGTTGCCAAGCATCATTCCATCGACGAGCAGACTTATTTCAGCATCATAAACAAGAAGACGGCATCGCTGTTCCAGAGTTGTGTGAAGGTGGGCGGATACTCTGTAGGTGCCTCCGACATCGACATCGCCAACCTGACGAAGTTTGTGGAGCTGCTGGGACTGTCGTTCCAGATCAAGGACGACATCTTCGACTATTTCAAGGATGATGCCATAGGCAAGCCCACTGGCAACGACCTGCGCGAGGGAAAGGTGACGCTGCCGCTGATTTACGCATTGTCGCACACCGAGTCGCCGCGCCACGAAGAGATCCGCCGTCTTGCCGACTCCGACTCGCTTACCACCGAACAGATAGAGACGCTGATAGACTTTGCCAAGGCAGAGGGCGGAATCGAATATGCCTATGCCACGATGGGGCGTCTGCGCGCCGAGGCTCGCAGCATCCTTGAGCCATATCCCGACAACGAAGCCAAGCGGGCATTCCTGTCGCTGTTCGACTACATAATCAAACGCCACCACTGATGTTGTTGCCGTATCTTGAACCGGGACGCCTCGAGGCAGGATGCGACGAGGCTGGGCGCGGATGCCTTGCCGGACCGGTGTTTGCCGCGGCGGTGATTCTGTCCGACGGTTACACCAACGACCTTCTCAACGACTCAAAGAAGCTTTCCGAGCATGCCCGCGACGCACTGCGCCCCGTGATAGAGCGCGACGCCCTGGCTTGGGCTGTGGGCATCGTTGACAACGATGAGATTGACCACATCAACATCCTTCAGGCTTCGTTTCTCGCTATGCACCGCGCCGTGGACGGCTTGTCGGTGCGTCCCGACTTTCTGCTTATCGACGGCAACCGTTTCCGTCCCTACGACGGCATCAGCCACCAATGCATTGTGAAAGGCGACGGCAAGATGATGAGCATCGCTGCCGCGTCGATTCTTGCAAAGACCCACCGCGATGAGTTTATGAAACGCATCCACGAGGAATTTCCGCAATACGGCTGGAACGTGAACAAAGGTTATCCCACGAAAGCCCATCGCGAAGCCATTGCGCGTTTCGGCGCCACCCCCTACCACCGCCACACCTTCCGCCTGCTCGCCGAGCCTTCGCTGTTCCCAGAGTTGTAGACCACCTCGCTCGGTTGCTACAGACGCAACTTCCTTTTTGCAGTGTTTAACGACCTGCTCGTTGTGATTTGCTTTAAAATTCTTATCTTTGTTACTACAGATACAACCATCTGCATTGCCAATGTGTATAGATCCGGTTGTGATTTGCTTTAAAATTCTTATCTTTGTTACTACAGATACAACTCTATGGGCAAGATTGACAACCGTGTGCAGTTGTGATTTGCTTTAAAATTCTTATCTTTGTTACTACAGATACAACGAGTGGCAATTGATTTCCGCCTAATGCTCCGTTGTGATTTGCTTTAAAATTCTTATCTTTGTTACTACAGATACAACTTTGAAGTCGGGGGCGATACATACGAGATTGTTGTGATTTGCTTTAAAATTCTTATCTTTGTTACTACAGATACAACATCTGAAATATCAAAGGTACATCCGCTCTAGTTGTGATTTGCTTTAAAATTCTTATCTTTGTTACTACAGATACAACTAAGAATTTTATTTAATGAATAAAAAGTAAGTTGTGATTTGCTTTAAAATTCTTATCTTTGTTACTACAGATACAACCAATTTCGGATTCGCGTTTGGTAAGTTTTAGTTGTGATTTGCTTTAAAATTCTTATCTTTGTTACTACAGATACAACCACATCCAAGTTGAGCAAGGCACGCTTGAAGTTGTGATTTGCTTTAAAATTCTTATCTTTGTTACTACAGATACAACCATTTGCAAACAGACCAAGCGACACGAGCGTTGTGATTTGCTTTAAAATTCTTATCTTTGTTACTACAGATACAACTTGAAGACCTTTAACTCTTCACCTTTAAGTGTTGTGATTTGCTTTAAAATTCTTATCTTTGTTACTACAGATACAACACGGCATACCATCATAATCAAGGTTACGGAGTTGTGATTTGCTTTAAAATTCTTATCTTTGTTACTACAGATACAACTATTAGAAATTCGGATGGCGATTGGTCTGGTTGTGATTTGCTTTAAAATTCTTATCTTTGTTACTACAGATACAACTTGCGGTAAGAATGTAGGTAAGCCATTTAAGTTGTGATTTGCTTTAAAATTCTTATCTTTGTTACTACAGATACAACCACCGGCGTTGCCATTGTTCATCATCATATGTTGTGATTTGCTTTAAAATTCTTATCTTTGTTACTACAGATACAACCTTCTAATTCGCAGAGCTGAGTGTATTTAGTTGTGATTTGCTTTAAAATTCTTATCTTTGTTACTACAGATACAACTGCGCTTTGCGAAGTTGGAGTATATCAAACGTTGTGATTTGCTTTAAAATTCTTATCTTTGTTACTACAGATACAACGGAAAAGTTTTAATTCCTCGCCTTTAAGTGTTGTGATTTGCTTTAAAATTCTTATCTTTGTTACTACAGATACAACATATGATAATGGGACTGCTTCCGAAATCTGTTGTGATTTGCTTTAAAATTCTTATCTTTGTTACTACAGATACAACAAGATGACAGATTTAACATAAGCCTCTGTAGTTGTGATTTGCTTTAAAATTCTTATCTTTGTTACTACAGATACAACAGGATGTGTGTAATGTGGTGTTGTATAGGCTGTTATGTGTAGTTGTAGAAATAAAAAAAGAAGGACTTTCTTGTAGGCGGAAGTGATTACTATTAGTGGATTTCATTTTCTGTTGAAGTGCGTTTCGGATTAGAAAAGTTCCAATTGAGTGCCAGGAGAGTAACTTGGTGCTGTTTTCTTTCCATAAAAAATGCTAATATTGCCAAATTGTTTATCAGTGATGCACATTATTCCCACCTTCCCATATTCAGGAAGTCTTGATGTCACTCTTTTGATATGGGTTTCGGCATTTTCTATGCTTGCGCAGTGCCTGATGTAGATTGAAAATTGAAACATTGAGAACCCATCCTGTATTAGATTCTTGCGAAACGCAGCATATGCCTTCCTGTCCTTCTTGGTTTCGGTGGGTAAGTCGAAAAATACCATTATCCACATAACTCTATATTGACTGATGCGTTCATCCATAAATTCTGTTATCTTGCAGGGTATGAGATTTTTCTAATCTCACCGTTGAAACATTTTGCCAAAGAAGCGGAAGTTTGGCTTGCGGCTACCATCAGAGGACTTTTCTTTCCGCCTATGGTTACATCAATTGTCGGAATGTTTAACAATTCTATCTTTATATGTTTGGTAAGAGACAGATTCTCCATTCCGTATTTTTTCACAATAGAAAAAACCAGCTCGTCGACATAAGGCCGATATGGTTCCATTATGTCGTCGGCAAGACAATAGGCATTGTATCTATTATGGTGATGAATCCCAAATGTTGGCAAGAGTCCGCTGCCCACAATGGCCCGAGCAATGACAGCCCGTAGAATAGCGTATCCGTAATTCAGAAGGTTGTTTGGAGGGATTCCGTTACGGTCGCGGGTGAATTTGTAGTCGGTAAATGGGGAGAAAATGTTTTTCCAATAAAAGACCGCCGCACGAGCTTCAAGATTGTCGGCATCTCCGCTTTTCACGTCGGTAGCCCATTTCATCATTCCGCGGATTTCAACGTTGGAGCATGCCGATAGCACTTTCGCTTGATTCTCAATTTTTGCCTTAACCGTTTGTTGCCAAAGTTGTTTTTTCAGAGGCGCGGAGGCTTCTATTTGGCTCGTGAAACGCTCTGTCTGAATGGAGTTTCCAGCCAGTGGAAGCAGCAATCCTGTGGGCATATTCTTGTCGTTGCAAGTGACCACCGCGCTGTTGTTGTCGAGCAAAGCGTTCAGCAGCGCGTGCGTCAGCGTTATTTGGCGATTGTCGAGGATGAGGATTCCGATGTCCTCGATAGGCTTTGTCATAATTGACTGTTGTTTGATAATGTCGGCAACATTGCCGGCCTTCTCAATTTCCGGCAATTTTATAACTATCTGTCCCTGTTTTAGGGACAGATAGGCCGGATTGCTGAAATATAGAGTTTTTTTAATCATAAGCTGTGACGTCAGTATTCTCCGACAGCGACAATTTGCCCGATGTTGTTTACGCGGACTTTGATGATATTTTCAAGCGCTTTTAATGACTGCACATGTTTCCACGTAGTTCCATTTAGGGCGTTGTTGGCATCAACGGTGGTTTCTAAATGATGACGGAAATAGTAGTTGCTTGATGAAATCTTTTGTACACGGAAAAGATTCGGGCTTATGATTTTGTTGTTGTCGGGGTTGAGCAGGTCGATTTCTGCAGGATTGAACCCCGTCTTCTCATTAGGAAAAACGAAGTATTCATTTTTCTTAATGGAGAATAAGAATTTCCATCCTTTGTCGGCGTTGAAATTCCGGTCTACGGCAGGTTGCTTATGTATAACTCTATTTGTCGCGATATAGAAAGGAACTGCCTGCTCTTTTATATTGCCGTCAGCGTCTTTGTATATCGCAATGTGATGGTTGTTGCCAGGAACAACAAAATCGGAAGGAATTTTATTTCCGTCGGAGTTGAGGATAGGTCGACCCATGTTGTTGCGCTTGTGGCGAATTGGGACTCCAGAGATACCGGTTTTGATGGTGACTTTCTTTATGGCAATGCCTTTTTCTTTATTCAGCCAAATTGGATTTTCATCTATGTTGGAGAATGCTTTTTGAGGGTCTTCTCCAAATTCGTAGAACCTGTCGGTTAAGATGCGTCTGATTTTAGCATCCAATATCTGTGCTATTTTAGTCTTGTCGAGTTTTATGTCGACAGCGATTCTTTGAGTGAAAACAGGCTTAGGAACAACGGTTTTCACTTTGACAGGGACAGTGTCGGAATGGGAATCGTCAACGTATATCGGATTCTTTGTGATTGAGTTTTTTCGAGAGAAAGCCAGAGAGGCATTGCCGTCAAATTCTTCAATCCGTTTCATCAGAGCTTGGCGATATGACTTGTCGGCAACCGTCATGATTTTGTCGGTGTCAAAAGAAGAATTTACAGATTCAAGTTTTGTTTCATATTGCTTTACACAACCGTAAGTCGTTTCATTAAACAATTGTCCGCGTGGAGTGAGTTCTACAATCTTTGTCCCTTTGCCGTTTTTGGTCATATAGGAGTTGCGTGTCGCAACTTTATTTTTGGCTTTGTGCGAAACGAAAATGTCATTCAGTTGCCTTTTAGCCTCCGCTCGGAATTCGTCTAAAGGCAGAGGTGGATTGAAACACAATTTTCCGTCTTTGTTGCGGTGCAACTCTTTTTGTTGAATTGCATAAATGGCGTTGCCCTTATCGCTTCTGGCATTAAGGTTGTTCAGGAACTGAATGAAAGAAGGTTTTGTAAAAGCAACAGTGAGGGCGTCCATCGCGTGGTGTCGATGGTCGTTGCGTTTTGTCCAATCTTTGATTTTGTAGATTCTTCGTCCGTCTTTGTCTTGTATTGTTTCAGTCAGATTCAGAGCCTTGTATTTTTCCCAATTAAGTTCCTTCATCACGTCGACCAATTGCCAATCTTCGCGCAGACGAGCAGTGATTGCTCCTGACGACGCAACCACTTTGCGTGTGGCTGGTTCGAGAATTTCCATGGCTCTCCGGGAAATGTATTGAGTTTCGCGGATGTCCCTGTTTATGAAGTCGGTGGGAATCTCAGTCTCCGACATTAAAAGATATTTGTGTTTGGTTCGGCTTATTTTGCCATTTTTCAGCAAATCGTCGATACGTTTTTTATACTGGACGGCATAGTCTTCACCGAATTCAGATAAGATATAATCGTATGCCGTTTGATTGCTTTTGTTTTGATTAATGTTGTGAAATTCCAATGTCTTGTTTGACAAAGAATCATCAAACAGTCTGGCTTGCGGGATGATATGCTCAATCTCAATCTCTTTGCTAAATAGAATGTCATCTGTTATGAGAGATTGGGAATATAGAGTCTTGAAGCCAGTGTGCTCAAGTTCCTTGTACAGCTTGTATCTGACAATGTCATTTCTGCTCGGATTCTGGATGCCGAATCGCTCTTGCAATAATTTCCGGATTGAATTGTTTTCTTTTTCATTGGCATTGTTGGCAGAGTTTAATTTTGCCCGCTCGTCAGCGCTCTTTTTTAATTCACGAGCCAGTTCTATGCGGATTTCATCAGGGTTGCCGTATGTTGATATCAAGGCATTCGTTATGTTGATTAATTGGTTGAGGATTTTTTCAACGACAGGCTGGCGCAGAGAATTGCGTGGCAGCAAGTCAATCTGGCTGACTAAGACTTTGTTGAGAATGTCCTGTTTTGTAAGCGACCGTTTTGAGTGGTTGTATCCGGCAGCATTGCAGGCGTCGCTGTATTGCAATCCATTTCGCAAGTGTGGAAGTATGCGCATTATGGCTTTTGCACTTAGATTACCGTAGTCGTTGTCGAAAGATATTTTCGACATAATTGATGCGTATTCCTTGCTGAATCCGTATCTTCTTTGCAATTTCTTGATCAAAGAAGAGTCTCCGGTTTTGGAATTGTCGCCGGCGTAAGAATAAAGCAGATGCCACAGTTGATAAATAGGGCATGTCTTTAAGGAATGACTGTCGGTAGGACAATCTAAAGACAGGATGTCAGTATTTATCCCCAACATCTTGAAAATAGGCTCGATTATAAGCATTGTGTCTTTAAAAGATGCCTTATTGAAGTTGTTGTTGTCGTGTCCGCTTTGCAGAATTATTTCCTTGAATGCGTCAAAAATGGCAGAAATTGTGGCGTTGCCTTGAATCTCTTTGTAATTCAAGGAGCATTTGGAATCTTTGTGTAATAATTTTAGAATCTCAGCGCAGGTTAGTTTCTTCCGAATTGACAGCTCTTCGAAGAGGATTTGCCGCTCATCGGAGGAGAGACTGAGCTCTTCACCGTAAATATTTGAAATCTTAAGGTTGTTGATAGTTTGCCAAATTTTGAATTCTTGGAAAATTGGCGATGATTTTGGGCATACTTTTGGGCCGAATTCAATAATTTTCTTTTTGCCGTCGACAGTTATTTCCCTCTTCTGTTTCTCAAATTCACAAATGGCAATGTTGCTTTTTTGAGATTTCAGGTCGCGTTGGAAAAATATAATGATGTCTCTGATTATGTGTAGCCTTTCTGGAGTCAGTTCTTTATGAAATCTTGCCTGGGTTTCCCAAATACGGTTGAATTCATCCTCATAGTCCTGACGGTAGAAGACTTGTCCTTTCAGTTTGTTGTTCGGATTTCTGTCCAATTGAGACATCAGGTACTGACCGATTGTTTGATTGTTGATAAACAGCTCCTTGCTCCGGTCGCTGATGTCCCCGAGGTATCCACTTGAATTTCTGATTTCAGAGCTGATTTTTTCCAGGACTAAAGCCAATTCTTCAAGTCTGATTTGTTGCGTTGCAGCTTGCGCTCTTAAACAATACAGTTCTCTCTTTTTCTCTGAAGGGCTGCCTTTTTGCTTGATGCGTTGCACATCTTGTCCGTCTAAAATGATGTCGCAGTTTTTGGCTTTTAGAAGAGAGCCTGTGTCGATATTCTTTAGGTGAGGGTAAAATTGCGTCTGGCAGTCAACTATTTTATTGAATTCGTTGATTAGGTCGGAACGATAAAAAGGAGGAATGTATTGAATCCCTTGTTTTAGATTGTTGAATACATACTCTCCTGGGGTTAAGTGACTTTGATACAATTTCTTTGCAATGTCTATGTTGTCAATAGCCCCATTGTCGTTTGGTTGAGCTTTCCTGTTGCTTTTATATCCACGCTTTTTGTTTATCATCAATAGTACACGTGACAATTCTTCAAGAGTGATTTCTTCGGTTGCGGCTTTTGCGCGCAGGCGAAGTGTTTCAAACGTGGTGTTTGAGCCATTCTCGCAGAGAACGGTGTCAGGAGATATGAATTTGAATCGTATTAAACTTTTTATAAGCTCTTTCCTTCTCTGCTTGTATCTGGAAAGGTTCAGCCTCATGCCGTGGGCCAATCTCCTGTTTGCATTGGTCGTGATTGGTTTTCCTTTTTCGAAGTTTGTTTTTTCATCGGTTGTTAAAGGATTTACGCGGACGCCAAGTTTTAAGATTCTTGACGCTTCTGTATCGTTTTCTTTTTCTTGGACAACGGCCCATCCAATGCTTGTGGAGCCAAGGTCAAAACCAAATATAAGTTTCATAACTAATCGGGTGTTTTCAATGTTATTGTTTTTTTTGTTTGCAAGGTAGTAATTTTTTTTGAAAAAAAGTTGGAAAAGTCGTTGAAAAGTGCCAAATTTGCGGTAGAATTTTAAGCAAATCACAATAAGGAGCCTGGCTCCGTTGTGAAAACATTAGGAATTTCCATCAGCCTTAAAACGGTGGATGCGCCTGCGGTAAATGCTGCAGGCGTTTTTTTATTAATTGAAAAGGGATAGGGGTAAAGCCAAAAAGTTGCAAATAGGGCATAAAAATGCACAAAAATGTGATTTACATGGCAAATAAGTCGTAAATTTATGGCGGAAAAACAAAAACTCAATTACCTATGATGAAAAAAATCTTTCTTGTTGCCGGACTTCTTTTGGCCGGCGCAATGACAACCAACGCAAAAACTGCTGTCGACCGTATGGACCCACCGATGTGGTGGACAGGGATGGAAAACCAGCAGCTGCAGATAATGGTTACGGGCGAGGGCATACGCGACGCTGTGCCGTCGGTCGACTGCCCTGGCGTGAAACTTGACTCCGTGGCGCGTCTCGACAGCCCGAATTATCAGTTTCTGTATCTCACCATCGGCAGCGATGCCAAACCTGGCACTGTCGACATCACGTTTGCCAGTGGCAAGCGCAAAATCAAGAAGCAATATGAACTGCTTGCCCGTCAGGGCGACGGAGCAAGTCACGAGGGTTTTGACTCTTCCGACGTGCTTTACCTGATGATGCCCGACCGCTTTGCCGACGGCGGCGACGTGAAGCATCAGTCTACCAATTTCGACTACCGCATAGACCGGACGAACCCGGGCGCGCGCCACGGCGGTACGCTGAAAGGTATCTCCGACCATCTCGACTATCTTGAGGAACTGGGCGTCACGGCAGTGTGGCTCACTCCTGTGCTTGAGAACGATATGCCCGGTGGCTGCTATCACGGTTATGCCACCACCGACTATTACCGTGTGGATCCACGCTTCGGAAGCAACGACGACTACCGCCGCTTGATTTCAGAATGCCACAGCCGCGGTATCAAGGTGGTTATGGACATGATTTTCAACCACTGCGGACTCTACCATCCGTGGCTCTACGACCTTCCCAGCCACGACTGGCTAAATGCCCAGCCGACAGCCGACGGCATCAGAAGCGTGCAGCAGGCAAATTTGACAGGCAAGAGAAACGCCGCCGTCGACTCGTTGCTGCTCACCAACTTCCGGCTTAACACGGTGCATGATCCGTATGTGAGCCAATACGACTTCAAGCACACCGTCGACGGATGGTTTGTGTCGGGTATGCCCGACCTCAATCAGCGCAACCCCCACTTGATGACATATCTTATCCAAAACTCCATCTGGTGGATTGAGTATGCCGGAATTAACGGCATCCGCATGGACACCTATCCGTATGCCGACATGGAGGCTATGGCGCGTTGGAACCGCGCCGTGGCACGCGAGTATCCGCGGTTCAACATCGTTGGCGAAAGCTGGCTTGAAAACGAGGCGAGCATTGCGTATATGCAACGCGGCAACAAGTTGAACCCAGTCAATACAGAATTGCCAACGGTGATGGATTTTCCGTTGTGTCTGATGGCGCAGCAAGCGTTTGGCGAACAGACAAAATCAGGAAGCGACGGACTCAACCGCCTGTTTAACCACCTTGCGCTCGACATGCTTTATGCCGACTGCAGCAGGTTGCTGACGTTCTACGACAACCATGACACAGACCGTTTCCTCTTAGAGGAGCCGTCTGACCTTGCCCGCTGGAAACAGGCGCAGGCATTCCTTCTGACCACCCGCGGCATTCCGCAGATATACTATGGCACAGAAGTGCTGATGCACGGCAGCAAGGCTGTGACTGACGGCTATGTGCGCCTCGACATGCCAGGCGGATTCCCAGGCGACAGCGTGTCGGTGTTTACCGCCGACGGACGCACGCCGCTCCAGCGCGACGCGTTCAACTTCATGAGCCGTCTGCTCCATTGGCGCCAAGGCAACAAAGCCGTGTCGGCAGGCACATTGCGTCATTTCATGCCGTCCAACAAGCTCTACGTCTATGAGCGTACCAACGGTGACCGCCGCTTCATCGTGCTGATGAACGGCACCGATGAGCCTCTTACCGATGTTGACATGAGCCGATATGCCGAAATCATGTGTCCCGGCGACACTTTCCGCGACGTGATTACCGGCGATGCCGTGACCGTCGCTCCGCACATGTCGTTCCCTGCACGCGCCACTTTGGTTCTCGAATAGCCATCGCGCCGCATAGGAATACAGCAAGAAGACGCCGACTCCGTATGGAGCCGGCGTCTTTCTGTTGGTGCGCAGGTATTATGGAAAAGGAATGATGCGTGGTTAAACATTGTTATTTCGGTAAAAGATGTTTACACACTCCGCCAATTCATGGGATTTATGTTTAACTTTGAATG
>OJKP01001546.1_pt1 | contig 12958 bp, 13 predicted proteins | sample 1596521 | NCBI WGS metagenome assembly OJKP01 (sample SAMEA4350130, study PRJEB24818) | metagenome | biome: human; feature: gut; material: faeces | place: Denmark | collected 2013-09
CTCTCAATATTGTGGATTTGCTAATACAAGAGGGAATACAGACAACAAGAATATCAAGAAAGAAAATAAGCAAATTAAGAAAACGTGCAGAAAAATATTTGATAAAAAGACCAAATAAAAAATTTAAGGTTCGTTTTGACAATATTGTTTTGATTTTAAATGGTGTAGATGAAGTTGGCTTTTTATATTGGTATCTTTGCTAAGGGGGAAAACAATGTCACGAAATAAAGGAATGCGGTTGATATGCCTGATAATTGCATTTATAGGATATGTAACTGCATATGGATTTCGTCGGTGTTTTCGGATATTTAAAATAAAATTATTTGCCAGTATGTCAAACTATGTTTTAATCATGTCCGTTATGCTGACGATAGTTGTTTTAATTGTGTATTTTATACGATTTCGGATATATAAAGGATTTCGATATTTTTGGCTGTATAGGAGAATGTTATCTTCATTAGAACGCCAGTTCATAGATGCAGGATTTTCTATTAGAAGAACATATTTTTTGGAACTTCCCAAAATACAATTATCTCTTTCGGGTGATTTAAAATCTGGAAGCTTAAGAATACGAAATACTCTGAAATTTGATAAAAAACTGGATGATGTAGTTATGTCTGCGGCATTGGATAAATTCATTGTAGAAAGGCATTTTGTTACCGATGATGGAAATTACTATGTTTATGAGCTTGTAGATGGTTCTGTTTCTTTTAAACAAACATTTTGTGCATATCAAGAATTTTATGCATACTCACAAAAAATACCTGAATATAGTTTGTTCCTTGATAATCGTTCCATTGTGAAACTGCAACATGCGTTAATTGTAGGGATGACAGGTTCAGGAAAAAGTTATGCAACTTATTCTTTAATAATGCAGATGTTAATGAAGAATGTTGAATATAAACTTTATTTTGCTGATCCCAAAGGATCATCTCTGGCTGTTATAGGTTCAGCAGTTGCAGAGGAACGTACAGTTGTTGATGTAGATTCGATTATTGAAGCATTGGAAGAATTTGTATTATGTATGGAAAACAGAAAAGCAGAATTGAAGGAGAAGCTTAAGACAAGAATTGATGCAGACTATTCAGATTTTGGAATGACACCATATGTTTTTATATTTGATGAATATGCTTCGTTTGCTTCTGTTATTGCATCGGAAGAAAAAAAGGTACGAGACAGGGTAAAGAAGCTACTGTACAACGTGGTTTTGCAGGGCAGACAGCTAGGCTTTTTCCTTTTTATTATCATGCAGAAGTCGGATGCAACATTGCTTGATACTGCTTTGCGTGAGAATTTACCTCTTAAAATTGTATTAGGAGAATCGGAAAAACAGACGTATGTTACAACCTTTGGAGCAGGGGTTGATATTCCGAACAGACATTATCTGACAGGTGAGGGAGTTTTCACAGAGCCAGTATTAGCACCAGAACCAAAATTAGTGCAGTTTCCTTATTTAAACTTTGACATTTTGGAATCGATTAAAACCCGGGTGATGTAAACACCCGGGTTCCCGTAGAATGTGGTGATAATTTATAAATTGTTTCCATGTGAAAAAAGTAAAAAAAACAAGGAAATAAAAGAAAATTTTGGACTAAATGATATATTGATGAAAATTTGAAATGTTTCCAAGATCTGTAATATGATTAGTACGTGAAAAGCAAACAGAAAGGAGGTGAAATTACATGTTAGAACTTGGAATTGATGAAATTACCATTGTCTTACAAATTACAGAAGAGTTAAAACGTACCTTAGATATCAATTCATGGGCGGTTACTGCTGATAATATAGTGGATATATTTGCAGAAAATGTCGGTTTTGATACTGTACTTGGCGAGAAAAGAATTGAGCTAAAACGTCCAGACGGATATACGGAGGCTTTTACTTTTGGAGAACATAACTTTTATCTTGCCTGTGCCTTTCATGAGACCGCTGTATCAATGGGAATCTGCATAAAAATAAGTGCAAGTGCACTTGATTTCTTTTTAGACAGTTCTGGAATTACAATTTATGATTTTTTAAAAAGGGCTCAGCATCAGAGTTACAAAATGCGTGTATCAAGGATTGACTTTACAGCAGATTATATTGACGAGGATTTTTCAATTACTGAAATTTATCAGGGTTTAATGGATGGTCACATTTCTGTTGTACGTGAGTATATAAATCCGAAAACAAACGAGACAGCATTGAGAATCTGCAAACTGGATTATAAGGCTATTTTGAATGAAGCTGACGTCTCAACGATTTACATAGGTTCTAAAAAAAGTGATACATTTATGCGAATATACGATAAGAGACTGGAACAGATAGAACATCAGGGGCGTAAACTCGATAAAGCGATGAAAACGCATGACTGGATTAGATTTGAAGCCGTATTCAGACGGAATTACGCCCATCAGATAGGCGAAAAGTTATTGGAAATTACGACGGATGATGAACTTGCAGATTTCATTGCAGGCATTTTGTTAAAAAAATATTCGTTTTATTACATTTGTAATGGAAAGGTGGATATTCCAACAGATTACACAAAAATGCTTATGGATGCTACGATTGGCAATTATGAACTTAAATCCCCTACATCCCGCAACTACGATTTGGTTAAGCAGATTCTGTATATGCTGGGGGATAGTGGAACATTGACTACATTATACAAAATATTTCGGATTTGGAATGACAAAGGATTGGAAAGAATACTACAAATTATGATTGAACTACTTAAAACATTTGAACCAAATGCAGATTGCAGAACTTGGTTACGATTTCATGAAAAAGACTACAAGAAGATTTTTACTGAATTTGATGATTTTATAAAAGATACAATTTTACCAGTTTTGGAAGGAAGGTAAGAAGAAATGAAAGTGGATATTAAGGATAAGCCGACCTTAACCATAGAGGAAGCGGCAAGTTTGTACAATATAGGTGAGCATAAATTGAGAGAGCTTACGGATTCGGATTCCTGCAATTTTGTTTTATATGTTGGCAGAAAAAGGCTGATAAAACGGAAACAGTTTGATGATTATATAGCTAGAAGTTTTTCAATTTAGATATGGTAATATGAAGGTCGATATGTTATAAATATAATATATCGACTTTCTGCCCTATTATGAAAGGAGTGTCAATCATGGCAGAGAGAAGAAAAGATTCCAAAGGCAGAGTATTAAAGGAAAACGAGACACAGAGACCAGATGGAACATACAGTTATAGATGGCGAACCGCAGATGGAAAAAGAAATTCAATATATGCAAGAACTCTTGATGAACTCAGGGAAAGAGAAGCACAGGTCTTAAAGGATAAAAGCGACGGAATTAGGACGAGTGCTCAGAATACAACATTAAACGATATTTTTGATTTATGGGTGCAGATCAAGAGAGGTCTGAAAGAAAATACGTTTCAGAATTATATCTATATGTATGAGCAATTTGTGAGAGATGATTTCGGCAAGGTTAAAATTACTAAGTTGAAGCGTTCTGATATCAGAAGATTTTATAATTATCTGATTGATGAAAGGAATCTTAAAATTTCTACAGTTGATAATATACATACTGTTTTGCATCAGGTGATTGATATAGCTGTGGAAGATAATTATTTAAGAAATAATATTAGTGATAATGCACTTAAAGAACTTAAACAATCAAGAAATTTGTTTACGGAAAGGAGAAAGGCATTGACTATTCAAGAGCAAAAATTGTTTCTTGATTTCTTAAATAGTACCCCTATATATCAACATTGGTATCCGATTTTTTCTTTGATGTTAGGAACAGGTCTTCGAGTAGGTGAAGCAACAGGGTTAAGATGGAACGATGTGGACTTTAACAATAATACAATCAGTGTGAATCATACCTTGGTCTATTTTAATCATACTAAGGGCGGATGTTATTTTGGAGTTAATACACCTAAAACCAAAGCAGGAGAAAGAACCATCCCCATGATAGAGAGTGTCAAAAAGGCATTGTTGCAGGAGAAAGAGAATCAGGAACTTTCTGGGATTCGCTGTAATGTACAGGTTGATGGATTTACAGATTTTATTTTCGTTAATCGTTTTGGAAATGTTCATAATCAAGGAACTTTAAACAAGGCTCTCCGCAGGATTATAAGAGATTGTAATCAAAAAGTTCTTGATAATGCAAAAGATTATGATAATATAATTTTGTTACCGAATTTTAGTTGCCATTCCCTTAGACATACCTTTACAACACGACTTTGTGAATCTGGAATCAATGTTAAAGTAATACAATCGGTTTTAGGACATGCAGATATCAGTACAACCCTTGATATATATGCAGATGTAACCAAGGATTTGAAAAAGGCTGAAATGCAGTCCTTTGAGGATTTTATGGCAGAGAAAGAAAACAAACTTGTTATAAACCCAGCTTAAACCCAACTTAAACCCATTTTAGGAAATTGCATGAAAAAATATGAGAAATTATGGAAATGGTAGAAAAAGAAGATAAGCTAATAACATATAATGAGACCAAATGAGAATCTATGAAATTTAGGATAGGGAAGTCCCTACAATGAAGTCATTAGATGGTGTAAATAAGAAAAATGATGTAAATAATACAGCTTCTGAAGCACCTGAAAAAAATGTAAAAACTGAGTCTGAAAAGATTGATTTCTCTAATGTGAAGATTGAGCCAATCTTTGAAAAAATGGTAGATTTCGATACATTTGCAAAATCTGATTTCCGTGCAGTTAAAATTTTAGCTTGTGAAGCAGTACCGAAGTCAAAGAAGCTTCTGAAGTTTACATTAGATGACGGAGAACGCAAAGACCGTGTGATTTTAAGCGGTATTCACGACTATTACGAGCCGGAAGAACTGGTTGGTAAGACAGCAATCGCTATCGTGAACCTGCCACCGAGAAAGATGATGGGAATTGATTCCGAGGGTATGCTGATTTCAGCAGTACACGAGGAAGACGGTCACGAAGGACTAAACCTTCTGATGGTAGATGACCACATTCCGGCAGGTGCAAAGCTCTATTAAGAAGTACCGTTTTATCTTACAAAACGGGATGTACTTCATTTGTGAAAAAGCTCTGAAAATACACAAATACACCAAATTTACACCAAATGGTGCTTGAAACGGTGCAGAGCCTAAAAAATCGCATAATTACAGGCGATACAACAGAATTTATAAGGGCGGTGTCTGAAATTATCGGACATCGTCCTTTTCTGTATTCGAGTTAAACAATACACATATTTCAGCTCAAAATCGAGACAAAAGCCTTGAATGTTAATATGCGTTGCTTGAAGCAACGGGCAGTCCAACATACAATTAGTCTGTCAGCGCCAGAAAGGTTAGACAGAGCATTTTTTGTAAATCGGCAGGGCAACCCCCTTACTCGTGCCGGAGCAACATATATCTTGTGTAAATATGTTCAAATGGCTGGATTACATATCAGAAAGATATTGCGCCGGTTTGAAAACTAAAAGTATCAAAATACAGACTTAATAATTGCAATTTCATTCTCAAAGTACTATAATACAAACTATATTTGGGTGGAGGTGCGGAAATGAAAGTACGGTACAACAAACTTTGGAAACTACTGATTGACAAGGGAATGAAAAAGAGTCAATTACGAGAAGCGGTCGGGGCAAGCAAAAGTACATTTGCGAAACTCGGAAAAAATGAAAATGTTACCCTTCCCGTGCTGTTGAATATATGCGAATATTTAGAGTGTGATTTTGGCGACATAATGGAAGCCGTACCCGAAAATGAGGTGTAGGATCAATGAACAAGAAGATTTTAATTGTGGATGACGAAAAAGAAATCGTTGATCTGCTTGAAGTGTATTTGAGTAACGATGGTTATTCAGTATATAAATGTTATAATGGGTTAGAGGCGATGAAATGTATCAAACAGTCGCAGATTGATTTAGCGATACTTGATATTATGCTGCCGGATATTGATGGTTTTCGACTTTGCCAAAAAATTCGGGAAAAGTTTTACTTCCCTATTATTATGCTTACCGCCAAAATTGAGGATAGCGACAAGATTATGGGGCTTACGATTGGTGCGGATGATTATATAACGAAACCGTTTAATCCTTTAGAGGTTGTGGCAAGAGTAAAGACGCAATTAAGGCGTTATCAGAGCTATAACAGTCCTAATTTGAGCCAATCCGAAGAAAAAGACGAGTATGACATCAGAGGTCTACTGATAAACAGAGTCAGCCACAAGTGCTACTTGTATGGCAAAGAAATAGCCTTGACTCCGTTGGAGTTTTCTATTCTGTGGTATCTGTGCGAACATCAGGGTAAAGTTGTCGCCTCGGAGGAATTATTTGAAGCCGTGTGGAAAGAAAAGTATCTTCGCAACAGTAACAATACGGTAATGGCGCACATTGGGCGGCTTCGGGAAAAATTGAATGAACCTTCAAAAAATCCGAAGTTCATTAAAACTGTTTGGGGGGTAGGGTATGAAATTGAATAAAAAAGAAAAAAACTATCTGCTCTCTACCTTGTTCAAAGGGTATGTAATTCAATGTGCGATTTGCTCTGTGCTTATTTTAGGCGGTACTTTTCTTTTAGGAATTATGGCAGAAGAAATTCTCCGCAAGTATGTTTTGTATTATTACTTGTATTACAGAACAGAATATCTTTATATAGTGGCTGTAATCGTGTGGGGTGGCTGTATTATATACTTGACATACCTACTTTTGAAAAAAGTAGTCGCCTACGTGTACGAGGTACAGGCTGCGACAGGAAAAATGTTCGATCAGAATGTCAGTTACATTGAAATGTCCCCGGAGTTGAGTGAAATCGCCGCTAACATCAATCAGTTAAAACAGGAGGCTGAAAGTAATGCAAGGCTTGCAAAAGAAAATGAGCAGCGAAAAAATGACCTGATTATGTATCTTGCACACGATTTGAAAACACCGCTTTCTTCTGTAATCGGGTATCTTACTTTACTGCGTGATGAGTCGCAAATCTCAAAGGAACTTCGAGAAAAGTACCTTTCAATCACTCTTGGTAAGGCAGAACGGTTAGAGGATCTGATTAACGAGTTTTTCGAGATAACACGATTCAATATATACGATATTACATTACAATACACGAAAATCAATTTAACTCGCCTGCTGGAGCAACTTGTATATGAATTTAAGCCTATGCTCAACACAAAGAATTTGCAATGTAATCTTTGTGTTGATGATGATATAATGCTTCGATGTGACGCAGACAAAATTCAGCGTGTTTTTGATAACCTTTTGAGAAATGCGGTTATCTACAGTTTTGAAAATACGGATATCACGATCAGCGCACAATGTCAGGAAGATACGGTCAGCATTATTTTTTGTAACCACGGCGATACTCTGCCGGAAGAAAAGTTAAACAGGATTTTCGAGCAGTTTTATCGGCTTGACGCAGCGAGAAGTACAAGCAGTGGAGGAGCTGGATTAGGTTTGGCGATTGTAAAGCAGATTGTTGAACTACACAATGGTACAATCGTTGCAGAGAGCCAAGAGGATCAAAACAAGTTTTCAATTACTTTGCCGTTGGCGTAGGAAAATTGTAAGAATTTGCATAGAAAAAAAGAGGAATATCTTACGAGCAATCAAGAAAATACGGGCTTCTGTTTTGGTACAATAAAAGTATCAAGATAGAGGCTCGTATTTTTTGTGATACAGCATAAGGAGGAATGATGAAGTTGCTAAGAAAACAAATGCTGCTATGTTCTATTTTGTTTCTTGTATTTACGCTATCTGCCTGCTCTGCAATTGGGCAGACAGACGAAAACAATCTTACAGATAGCGCAACATCCGCAGAAAAAACGGTATCAGTTGTACGAGGGACAATTACTCCAACCGTTTCAACGCAAACGACTATTGTTCCGGCAGTACCGTTTATTATTTCCTCACCCGAAAATGGCATATTTAATACAGCGGTAGAATTAGAAGAAAAAATCACTGCCGGGCAAATTATTGGAACTTTGAACGGCAAAGAATTGAAATCTCCGGTGGATGGTACAGTTACCTCTATTGCCCCATCCAATGAAAGCGTACCGAGTAATTATCCCGTAGCGATAGTGCATTATACAGGATTTGCCCTCAATGTAGAGGCAGATAATTTTTTGAGTACCTTACCGGAGTATGCAGAGTTGAAAGCAAAATTTCAAGTATATGATGGTGTAGGACCAACCGATATGATTGCCGTGGTGTCGCCTGCCGCAGATGAAAATGCGTTTACGGGAATCGTGCCGCAAGAGGGCATTCTGCAATGCTTGATCAGTCAAACAGTCGATGTGAAATCGGGGCAAAGTGCAACGGTAGTCATAACGGCGACAACGAGAAATGATGTCCTTATATTGCCGCTGTCGGTAATAGCGGGTAGACAAGGTACGGGATTGGTTACTGTAATTACTCCGAATGGAGAAAGAGTGGAAACAAAAGTGACATTGGGTGTGACAGACGGAGCCAATATAGAAATACTGTCCGGCTTAGAGGAGGGCGATGTGGTTTCTGCTACTCCGCCAAACCTTGATCCGAGGGGGAATTGATAAAATGAAAGGAATTTCCGAAAAGACTTTAATCAAAATAAAGGATTTGAAAGCAAGCGTCAAATTGAATAATGGCGATATGCTGACAACAGTAACCAACGCTAATATGGAATTGCAACGAGGGCGCAGTTATGCCATTGTCGGAAAGTCCGGCTCAGGCAAAACAAGCCTTATATCTATTATTGGCTTGTTAAATCGGGAATATGAGGGCGAGTACCTTTATGATGGTATATCTATTTCTGCTTTGAAAGACCGTGATCTGTCTATACTGCGAGCCAATAATATCGGATTTGTATTTCAGAATTACTCTCTGATTAAGCACTTGCGGGTATGGGAAAATATCGAATTACCCCTACTCTATGCCAAAAAGTCGTTTACCGCCAAACAGCGTCACGAGATAATTACAGGCTTGCTAAAAAGTGTCGGCTTAGAAAGCAAGGAAAATGATTACCCAATCAATTTGTCCGGCGGTGAACAACAAAGAGTTGCAATCGCAAGGGCGCTTGCAGTATCTCCGGAAGCCATTTTATGTGATGAGCCTACGGGAGCGTTGGATAAAAAGACGGGAACGCAGATTATGGAACTGTTGCACAGCGTCGTAAAAGAAAATGGAATTATGCTGCTGTTGGTTACGCACGATCCTGATATTGCAGATACCTGTGATACGATTTTTGAAATGGATGGAGGGAGGATAACTTGTGCTAAAAATGATACTTAAAGACCTTCGTCTGTCTCCACTTAGAAGTATTCTGACAAGTGTTTCAATGCTTGTAGGCATTATCGCAATGATTGGATCGGTATTAGTTGGTACGCTTGGACGGGAGTATTTGATTTCCGTAAACGCACAGGTATATGGCTGGTCACCTACTTACTCATTCGTGATAACGGAATCCGATTTTCACGATAGAAATAAAATGGAACAATTATTCCAGAGATTTGAAGCCATTGATGATGTAGCCGCTGTTACTTTTTCTATGGGAGAGGATATTCGATTTGCACCAATGAAAGATTTAACGCCAATACCGCCGAATGATGTTTACCAAAACCTGATGGCTTTTGATGTAGTTTGCACCACGGAGGCATATAGTCAAGTCTATAATCTTCCAATGACATCCGGTAGATGGTTAGAGCCTTTGAGTGAGGGCGGATCGCTTGAAGTGGTCATAAACAAAGAAGCTAAAAACTATTTTAATGATTCGCCCTATGCTGCAGGAAATGTAAAAAGCACACTTTCGTTAACCCCATTCAATATTGTCGGAGTAGTAAACGATGGCAGGGATTTTCCGACTATCTATGCGGATTCTGCGGCGATCCTCAATTTCGCACCAGCAATGTGGCAAGTACAAAATGCAAATGTGTATTGGCATCCCACAACAGGACTGACAATCGAACAGATACATTCTGCCCTTGGCGACATTTTGACTGATACCATTGGCGGTTACTGGGAAAGTGCTGGGCGGAGTGATATTGGAGATACCTATGATTCGGTATTGTCCATACTGCAATTAGGGCTTTTGGTTACTTCGCTTTTGTTGCTGTTTGTTTCCGTATTAGGGCAGATCAATATCGGACTATCTTCATTGGAACAGCGCACACATGAGTTGCTGATCCGCAGAGCGATAGGTGCTTCACGAACAAATATTGTGGCACTGGTTTTAGGCTCACAGTTGATTTTATCAATATTCGTTTGCTTTGCAGCTATTTTGATTTCGCTGATTTTGGTGCATTGTATTGGAGCGTTGCTCCCTGTGGATTCCCCGGTGGGAACACCGAGTTATCCAATCAGCGTTGCTGTTGTTGCAGTTGCTGTGTCTGTGCTTACAGCATTATTGGGCGGATTATTACCAGCATTGAAAGCAGCAAAATTAGAGCCTGCATTGGCTCTTAGATAATAAAACTCAATTCAAGGAGGAAACAAAATGAAACGAACAATCTCAAAATCCGAAAGACCGTACAGACTGTTACTGTGTGTTATGATTTCTTTGCTGGTGATTATGCTGGCAGGCTGCTCCACTTCTTCGGACTCCGACACAAATACAAGAGGTTTCACGGACTTTGCTACCATTGAAGAAGAATACCTAACGACCATTGAGAGTTTGAATTGGCCGGAGGGCGTTACTCCGCCTGATGCTTTGGAAGGCGAAGATACGGGAGCGTCTTTTCAGATAGGATATGGCGATACAAAAGCATCTAACCTTTGGGAATATTCTTGGATGCAGGAATGGCTTGATACTTACAATACGAATCCGGAAAGGGCGGCAAAAGCCTTAGCTGAACTCGAAAAAGCCTTTGATATGCCTTATATGGGAACAGATCGCTGTGATGACGCCACACGCAAATATCTTCGTGATAATATTGATAAAGCTAAGTTGGGAGATCCGTCTGGATTTACAGAGTGTATTCAGGCAAATTATGCCGATTAAAAAATGGCACATAAGAGTTTTGGGGTTGGGAGGTGAGCACATATATGCAGAGAAAACGCCGTAAGAAAAAACGATTTGGAGTATTTTTGTTTTTGCTTGTAGTTTGTATCGGCATAGGTATAATGTTTGTGCCGTGGGCAATGCAGCCGGAAAATTTCAGAGAGGTAAAGAATAAAATAAATGGTTTTCTCTACAAAGAAGATTTTCCTGACTCTTATAATGCAAAATCGCTGATTTTGGTGGATTGTTCTGATGATGAAATATTTGTTTCAAAAAACGAGAACGAGCCACAAATTCCTGCAAGTTTAGCCAAGCTGTTTGTTATTGAGTATGCGTCAACTTTAGCAGACCTTGATAGTATCGTTGTTGCAGACTATGGTGCTATTTCACTCACGAAACCCGGCTCGTCTGTTGCTCAAATCAAGGAAAAAGAATACTTTTTACACAATCTATTTGCGGCAATGTTAGTACCGTCAGGGAATGACGCAGCTTATGTGGTTGCTGATTATTGTGGAGGATTACTTTCGCCGCAAGCAGAAAGCAGTCAAGAGCGTGTGAGGATTTTTATGGAGAACTTAAACCTGCATTTGCAACAGCAGGGGTACTTAGACACAGTTTTATATGATCCGAGTGGTTTTGATATGGAGGCACTTACCACCACTTTAGATTTGAAAGAAGTAGTATATCGGTTGTTGGAATACTCGTGGTTTAGAGAAATTGTATCTCAAAACACTTATACGGCAACACTGCCTGATGGCAGTACACAAATATGGCAGAATACAAACGCCTTCCTTGATCCGACATCCGAATATTACAACGAAAATGTATGCGGAATTAAGACTGGCTCTCTGTCTGACGACTATAACTTGATTGTGCTTTACCAGCAGCACGGAAAAGAGTTTTTGATATGCAGTTTAGGCTCTCAGTCCGATTCCTCTCGTTATGACGATGTGAATTTTATTCTGAAAACGATTGATGAATCGTATTATCTCACGCAATAAATCTTATGTTGTCCAAGACAAAAAAACTAACCAAGGGGGTGATAATATCGGACGAATCGTAATAATGGAGTTCAAAACACAAGACTCAACAGCCTTTGACGATATGCTGGCTTTTGTAAAACAGCACCCTGATTTTGAAAAATTAGAGATTTCATATGAGCCGACATTATCCCTTTCCGGCTTAGAAATCAATTTGAGCCGGCGCAGAGTTATCAATAACGGTCAGGAAATTGAACTGACCGTCAAAGAGTATGATATACTCTGCTTACTCGCAGCCAATAAAGGTCGTGTTCTTACATACGAGCAGATTTATGATAAGGTGTGGGGCGAAATATCAGCAGGCAATGAAAAGGATACCGTAGGCTTTTACATTCGGAATCTTCGTAAAAAACTTTGTGATACAAACTCTCACTTTTCCATAGATAGTGTTCGTGAGATCGGCTACCGCTTTAACAGTCAGTAAGCAGTCCCTCGTAGTTCATAATGAATTGCGAGGGATTATTCATTTTCTAAGACGGTATGTCGGAATTTGATAAATCCCTGCAAATGTTGATTTTATACGACGGTTAAGAGAAATATCGTGTCTAAACTTGCGACTGGACTTTGCATTTTCTACGAGTTATCTTCGTAATATCTCGACATTATACATTATACTACCCCTATCTACAAAATGAGAGGGCACTGAAAAACATACCATTTTTATTTTGACTTTAATAAAAAAGAAAAAATTCATCAGAGTTTTTATGATTCTGGTGGATTTTTTGTTAGGCGAAATATAAATTGCTTGTCTTTTTCGGATAAAGTTCTTATTTTTCATTCATTAATTTAATTATTCTCTTAAGATTTACTGCAAAGATTGTCATTGCTCCTTGCATTTCCATACAAATAAGACCTGATGATGATGCTACAAACAAGTATGGAGAAAAATGAGCCAAGAGAGAAAAAATGTATTAACTTTCGGTCAGACCAAAAGTATAATATGATTAAGATATGAAGGAGGCATACAGATGGCTAGAACTGGAAGACCAAAAGCAGAGAA
>OJKP01001550.1_pt1 | contig 12931 bp, 10 predicted proteins | sample 1596521 | NCBI WGS metagenome assembly OJKP01 (sample SAMEA4350130, study PRJEB24818) | metagenome | biome: human; feature: gut; material: faeces | place: Denmark | collected 2013-09
CATCCGAAATGCACAATTCCGTTTCCCCGGAAACGGACAGAACGCCAAACTTTCATGAAAAGCAATGAAAGTTTTTCTCATACGCTTGATTTTTGATGCACAATGCGCTATCATGAAATTGCGAAAACGATTAAGCAATCGACAGAGAACATCCCCGCACAATATTTCCTGAAGGAGGCAGCAAAGTGATGCCGTCCCTGAAAGATCTGGCCAAGGAATGCGGCGTATCGGTGGCAACGGTCAGCAAGGCGCTGAACAACCAGCCGGACATCTCGGACGCCACCCGGGAGCGGGTGCGGGCCGCTGCGCACCGCATGGGCTATCTGCCCAACGCCGCCGCCCGTTCCCTCAAGACCAACCGCACCTACAATCTGGGCGTTTTGTTTGTGGACGAACGGCAGAGCGGCCTGACCCACGAATATTTTTCTGCTGTGCTGGACAGCTTCAAGGTGGAAGCAGAAAAGCACGGCTACGACATCACCTTCATCAACCACAACATCAGCGGCCGGAGCATGAGCTATCTGGAGCACTGCCGCTACCGCAATGTGGACGGCGTGGTGATCGCCTGCGTGAACTTCTACGACCCGCAGGTGGTGGAGCTGGTGAACAGCGAGGTGCCGGTGGTCACGATCGATCATGTGTTCAATAACCGCATGGCGATCCTCTCGGATAACGTTTCCGGCCTGAAGGCACTGGTGCGGCAGGCATGGGCCTGCGGCCACCGCCGCATCGCCTTTATCCATGGCGAGCGCACGGCGGTGACGGAGAACCGGCTGGCGGGCTTCTACAAGAGCTGTGCGGAGCTGGGGCTGCAGGTCCCCGAAGAATATGTGCGCAGCGGTGTGTATCACGATCCCGACCGCTGTGCCGAGGAGACCCGGGCCCTGCTGGCACTGCCCCAGCGGCCCACCTGCATCCTCTTCCCCGATGATTTCTCGGCCATGGGCGGCTGCATCGCTCTGCAGGAAGCGGGCCTGAGCATTCCAGAGGATATTTCCGTGATGGGATATGACGGCATTTACCTCTCCCGCGTGATGAAACCCCAGCTGGTGACCTGGCAGCAGAACACCAGAATGCTGGGCCGGATGGCAGCGGATAAGCTGGTGCAGATGATCGAGCACCCCCGTGTGACGCTGGCCGAGCAGATTCCGGTGACAGGAAAACTGCTGGAGGGCGGCTCGGTGCGCAGCATCGAATGAATGGGTTGGATTTGGTTCCGGGCGAACCGGAGCCTTGAATTTGAAACGCTTTTTCACGAAAACCATTGAAGGAGGTTTTTCATTATGAGAAAGATTTCGCGTCGTAATTTCCTGCTGGCTTCCGGTGCAGTTACCATCAGTGCAGCGCTGAGCGCATGCGGCGGCTCCTCTTCTTCTACCGGTGCGGCATCCTCTGCCGCAGCTTCCTCCGCCGCTTCCGATGCTCCGGCAGCTCAGGGCAAGGTGCTGAATATCTGGTGCTGGAACGACGAGTTCCAGGGCCGCTTCAATAACTATTACCCCGAGGTCGCCTCCATCGCTGAGGATAAATCCACCACCACCCTGAAAGATGGCACCGTTGTCAAGTGGACCATCAACGCCAACGAGAACAACAACTACCAGAATAAGCTGGATGAGGCCCTGTTGAATCAGGACTCCGCCGCCGATGATGACAAGGTAGATATCTTCCTGATCGAGGCTGACTACGCACTGAAGTATGTGGATTCCGATTACGCGCTGGATGTCAAGGCAGACATCGGCCTGACCGATGCCGATCTGGCCGGTCAGTACCAGTACACCAAGGATATTGTCAGCGTGGACGGCAGCCAGCGCGGCACCACCTGGCAGGCGACCCCCGGTCTGTTCGCATACCGCCGCAGCATCGCCAAGGAAGTGCTGGGCACCGATGATCCCACCGAGGTGCAGAGCCATCTGTCCGATTGGGATAAGTTCAACGAGGTGGCTGCACAGGCCTATGCAAAGGGCTACAAGATGCTGTCTGGCTTCGATGATGCTTACCGCACCTTCTCCAACAATGTGGACGCTCCCTGGGTGGACGGCACGACCGTCAAGGTAGACCCCAACATTATGAAGTGGGTCGATCAGACCAAGGAGTACACCGATAAGGGCTACAACAATAAGTCCAGCCTGTGGGACAGCCAGTGGGCAGCCGATCAGGGCCCGAGCGGCAAGGTGTTTGGATTCTTCTATTCCACCTGGGGCATCAATTTCACCCTGCTGGGCAACTCTCTGGAGACCCCTGTGGCCGAGGGCGGCAAGGAAGAAGTAGGCAACGGCATCTACGGCGATTACGCAGTCTGCGAAGGTCCTCAGCCCTATTACTGGGGCGGCACCTGGATCTGCGCGGCAGCCGGTACCGATAATACCGATATCATCCGCGACGTGATGCAGAAGCTGACCTGCGACGAAGCCATTATGAAGCAGATCACCCTGGATACGCAGGATTACACCAACAACGAGAAGGCCATGGAAGAGATCGCAAACAGCGATTATGCCTCCGACTTCCTGGGCGGCCAGAACCATATCGCCCTGTTTGCAGAAGCTGCAAAGAAGATCGATATGTCCAACGCAGGCCCGTACGATCAGGGCCTGAACGAGAGCCTCCAGAATGCCTTCAAGGATTACTTTACCGGCACGGTGGACGAGGATACCGCAAAGGCAAACTTCGAGACCGCCATCAAGGAAAAGTACCCCGAGCTGACCGATGTGGTCTGGCCCGCATAAGCGCAGCCGGAACCTGAAAACCTTTTGAACCGAATCTAAATGGGGCGGGCCGGACGCTGATCCCGCCCGCCCCGTTTTGCTTTGGGCAGTGTACGTCAGGAGGGCAGTTACTATGGGAGCAAAACCAAAGAAGAACGGCTCGATCAGCTATGCAAAGTGGGGCTATATTTTCATTGCACCGTTCTTCCTCATCTTTGCGGTGTTCCAGCTCATCCCACTGGGGTCTACGATCTATTACAGCTTTTTTGAATATTACCGCAGCGGCCTGAAGATCATCGGCCCTACCTTTGTGGGCCTGAAGAACTACATCACCCTGTTTGCAACCGACCTGCCCAAATACTTTGGCAACACGCTGCTGCTCTGGATCATCGGCTTCATCCCGCAGATCGCCATCTCGCTGCTGCTGGCGGCCTGGTTCACCGACCTGCGCCTGAAGCTGAAGGGCCAGACCTTCTTCAAGACAGTCATCTACATGCCCAACCTCATTATGGCTTCGGCGTTCGCCATGCTGTTCTTTGCCCTGTTCTCGGATAACGGCCCCGTGAACGCTGCACTGGTGGGCATGGGCATCCTCAAGGAGCCCTTCAGCTTCCTGAACAGTGTCTGGGGCAACCGCGGCCTCATCGGCCTGATGAACTTCCTGATGTGGTTCGGCAATACGACCATCATGCTGATGGCGGCCATCATGGGCGTGGACCCCACCCTGTATGAGGCAGCGGAGCTGGACGGCTGCACCCCGAACCAGATGTTCTGGAAGATCACCATCCCGCTCATCCGGCCGATCCTGGTCTATGTGATGATCACTTCGATGATCGGCGGCCTGCAGATGTTCGATGTGCCGCAGATCCTGACCAACGGCAAGGGCGGCCCCGACCGCACCTCCACCACCATGATCATGTACCTGAACAACCACCTGTTCAGCAAGAACTACGGTATGGCTGGCGCGGTCTCGGTGGTGCTGTTCCTGGTGTGCGCAGTGCTCTGCGTGATCGTTTACATGGCCCTGACCAAGGAGGACGACGGCCTGAGCAAGGCCGAGCGCAAGGCCCGTAGGCAGGCGGCCAAACAGGTGAAGGGAGGAAAAGCATAATGTCACACGCAGTCAAGACAAGATCCGAAAAGGCGACCCTTGCGGCCCGCCGCACGGTGTGTTATGCGGCGCTGGTGCTGTTGAGCTTTTTATGCCTGTTCTTCTTCTATGTGCTGGTCATCAATTCCACCCGCACCCATTTTGAGATCCAGAAGGGCTTTTCCTTTCTGCCGGGCAGATCCTTGATGACCAACCTGAAAAACGTGCTGTCGGATGCCAACATCCCGGTGCTGACCGGTGTGCGGAACAGCCTGATCGTGTCCGGCTGCTCGGCTGCCCTCAGTGTCTATTTTTCGGCCCTGACAGCCTACGGCATCTACGCCTATAACTTCCGGTTCAAAAAGGCGGCGTTTGCCATCATCCTGCTCATTATGACCATGCCGACCCAGGTCTCGGCGCTGGGTTTCCTGCAGCTCATCACGAAGATGGGCCTGAAGAACAGCTTCATTCCCCTCATCATCCCCAGCATTGCGGCCCCGGCGGTGTTCTTCTTTATGAAGCAGTATCTGGATGCCAGCCTGCCCATGGAGATCGTGGAAGCCGCCCGCATCGATGGCGCAGGGGAGTTCTACACCTTCAACCATATCGTGCTTCCCATTATGAAGCCCGCTCTGGCGGTGCAGGCCATCTTCTCCTTTGTGTCCAGCTGGAACAACTACTTCATCCCCGCACTGGTGCTGGATACGGCAGACAAAAAGACCCTGCCCATCCTCATTGCACAGCTCCGCAGTGCCGACTTCCTCAAGTTCGATATGGGCAAGGTCTATATGCTGGTGGCCATTGCCATCCTGCCCGTGATCATTGTTTATCTGCTGCTGTCCAAGTTCATCGTCCGTGGTGTTGCACTGGGCGGTGTCAAGGGCTGAGCATTCCGTTCTCTCCTTTGAAAAAAGCACCCGCAGCCAGCAGGCCGCGGGTGCTTTTCTATCCTCTCGTGCTCAGTCGGCTTTGGCAATGCGCTGCATCACGGTGGAAGCAACATGCTTCTCCTTGATGGCGCGGAGCTGGGCCATGTGGTCGGTGTTTACGTGGGCCTGCTGCTGGGCTTCGGAGTCCCACTCCTCAACGATGAGCAGCTCGTCCGGGTCGGCGGCGCTCAGGTAGTAATCGTAGCGCTCAAAACCGTCCTCCTGCTGGACCTTTGCCAGAATGCCGGCAGCGGCGACCTCCTGCAGAAAAGCGTCCCGCTGGCCGGGGAGCATACGGTAGGTGACCAGAAGCATCATGTGTTCCATGGTGAAATCTCCCTTATAATGTTCCAATGTGTGTTCTCTTAGACAAAAGCCGCCGGAAATCGCTTCCCGGCGGCTTTTGCTTATTAGGAGGATCAAAAGATGATCCCTGGAGAACTTAGTTCAGGATGGTCTGCTCGGTCTCGACATCAAAGAGGTGGACCTTGTGCGGATCGAATGCAACGCGGACGGTGTCTCCGTTGCGTGCCTTGGAGGTGGGAGCGACACGGGCGGTCATCTTGTTGCCCTTGTACTCCAGGTACAGGTAGATCTCAGCGCCCATCATTTCGGACACATCGACCTGAGCCTCCAGGTGGCAGTCGGGGTGCTTTGCCATAAACTCGGGCTCGTCGTCGATATCCTCAGGACGGATGCCCATCTTGACCTTCTTGCCAACGTAGGAATCCAGCTTGCCGTCAGCGGTCTTTTCCTTGGGCAGGGGGATGGTGTCGCCGCCCAGGTCAATGGCGTACTGATCGCCGTTCTTGGTCACGGTGCCGTCCAGGAAGTTCATCTGGGGGCTGCCGATGAAGCCGGCAACGAACATGTTGCAGGGCATGTCGTACAGGTTCTGCGGGGTATCGACCTGCTGGATGATGCCGTCCTTCATAACAACGATGCGGTCGCCCATGGTCATAGCCTCGGTCTGGTCATGGGTAACGTAGATGAAGGTGGTAGCCAGCTTCTTGTGCAGCTTGATGATCTCGGTGCGCATGGAAGTACGCAGCTTTGCGTCCAGGTTGGACAGAGGCTCGTCCAGCAGGAAGACTGCCGGGTTACGAACCATTGCACGGCCCAGAGCAACACGCTGACGCTGGCCGCCGGACAGAGCCTTGGGCTTGCGGTCCAGCAGGTGCTCGATCTCCAGGATCTTGGCAGCCTCGTGAACGCGGCGGTCGATCTCGTCCTTCGGGGTCTTGCGCAGCTCCAGACCGAAAGCGATGTTCTTGTAAACGGTCATGTGGGGGTACAGAGCGTAGCTCTGGAACACCATGGCGATATCACGATCCTTGGGAGGAACGTCGTTGATCAGGCGGCCGCCGATGTACATTTCGCCCTTGGAGATCTCCTCCAGACCGGCGATCATGCGCAGGGTGGTGGACTTGCCGCAGCCAGAGGGGCCGACGAAGATGATGAACTCCTTATCCTGGATCTCCAGGTTGAAGTCGGTAACAGAAGGAGCAGTAGCGCCCGGATAGATCTTGTAGATGTGCTGGCAGCTAATCGAAGCCATAGGTCATTGCCTCCATTAAAATTTTTCTATGTTACGGCACCTTGACGGTGCACGCTCTCGTTGGTATTATAATAACAGATAACTTTGTGATATAAAATAGCATTTTATTGATTTGAGGTGTCAGATATTGCTTTATGATTGGACAAGCACCGCAGCCCTTGGCGTGGTGCGGGATATCCAGCCCAAAGAACCCCTGACCCTGACCGGCGAGGGGCTGTGGGTCTGCCTGATCTCCAGCGGCAGATGCACTGCCAGCCTGACCGATGCCTCGCCCTCCCCGGCGGGCAGCGCACTGATCCTGCCGCCCCAGAGTGCGGCGGCGGGCCATCTGGTGCTGAGCCGTGCCCCGTTGACCCTGACCCCGGAAGGGGAGAGCCACCTGCTCTGCATCCAGTTGACCGGACAGGCGGCGGTGCAGTTCCTTGCCGGGCTGACGGAGCTGCCGTTCCTGGCCCGGGGTGAGACCTGCCCCGCCGCCGCAGAGCTGCTGGGCCGCCTTGCCGCCGAGGCCGACACGCCCCGCAGCCGGGCTGCCAGCCAGCTGGCCTTTGCCCTGCTCTGTGAGCTTGCGGGGGCCGACAGCGCCGCCCCGCCCCTGCCGCCGCTGGTGGAGGCCGCCATTGAGGATATCCGCCAGAACTACGCTGGCCTGTACGGCGTGGAGGAGCTCAGTGAGCGGCTGGGGGTCTCCAAGAGCCACCTTGTCCGCACCTTTACCGCCGCTGTGGGGGTGCCCCCGGGGCGCTACCTGACCACCGTGCGGGTGGAAGCTGCCATGCGGCTGCTCCTGCACCGGGAATACACGCTGGATGTCATTGCCAGCCTGTGCGGCTTCTCAGGGGCCAACTACCTGTGCCGGGTGTTCAAAAAAGAGACCGGCCAATCCCCCGCACAGTGGCGGGCCTTGGCCGGTCAGACAGCGCGGCCCCTCAGCCCGGCGGAAAGCCAGCGGGAGCAGGCACTGTATATTTAAAATGTTCAGGAGCCGGGGCAGCACCCGGCTCTTTTCCGTGGAGGCGTTCAGCCGCACACAGACTGCGGGCGCTTGAGCAGGAACACCGTCAGGGCCAGCGTGATGGCCTCGGCGGCGGGGAAGGCCGACCACACGCCGTTCATGCCGAACAGGGCGCTCAGGATCAGCGAGCAGGTGACGATGGCGGCCACGCCCCGGCTGACCGAGGTGATGGTGGCCTCGGTGGGGCGGTTGACCGCACCCAGATAGCCCGCCGCAACAATATTGCAGCCTGCAAAGAAGTAGCCCAGGAAGTAGATGCGCATACCGCTGTGGGCATATTCGGCCATCAAAGCAGAGCTCTCGCTGTTGAAGAGGGCAACAAAGGTATCGGTAAAGCCAAACACGGCACCGTACAACACCGCCGCCAGCGCCAGCGCGGTGCCGCAGCCCAGCAGAAGCAGCCTTTTTGCCCCGGCTATCTCGTTTTTGCCGTAGCACTGGCTGATCAGCGGCTGGGCACCCTGGGCCACGCCGTTGAAGATGGCTGTTGCTACCAGCGCAAAGTTTGCCACCACGCCGTAAGCGGCCACGCCCACGTTGCCCGCCAGCCGGAGCAGCAGGAAGTTGAACACGGTGGTGGTCACGGCAGAGGAAAGCTCCCCGACAAAACCGGAGATGCCCAGCTGGCAGCTCTGCACCAGCAGCCGGGCCGAGGGGGCCTGCCGGACAAAGGTGAGCGTGTTGCTCTTTTGAAAAAAGTGGCGGCTGCAGATGGCGATGCTGAGCACCGGCGAGATGGCGGTTGCCAGCGCCGCGCCGGGCAGGCCCAGCCCCATGGGGAAGATGAAGATGTAATCGAACACCACATTGAACAGGCTGCCGCTCAGGGTGGCCACCATGGCAAGGGACGGGTCGCCGTCGTTGCGGACGAAGGCCGAGAAGATGTAGTTGCACATGAAGAAGGGCGTGAACAGCAGGAAGATGCGGGTGTAGTTCAGGCCCAGCGCCACAATGTCCCCATCGCCGCCCATGAGCTGCAGAAGCGTGCCCGGGCAGAACGCGCCCGCCAGCATGAACGGGATGGCGATCAGGCAGGCACAGAGGATGGCGTTGGAAAAAAACCGCTGCGCCCGCGCCTCGCCCTGTGCCTGCAGGATGGCGTACCGGGTGGCCGCACCCAGGCCGATCATCGAGCCGAAGGCAAAGATCAGGTTGTACATGGGCAGGCAGAGGTTCAGCAGGGTCACGCCGTCGGTGCCCGCCGCCTGGGCGATGAAATAGGTGTCGGCCAGAATATAGCACGATGTGCCGATCAGACCGAAAATATTCTGCGACACATACTTGAAGAACTGCTTTGTCAGGTTCATGGAAGCTTCCTTTCCGCAGGGAGAATAGGGGAGTGAAACGTAAAAACGACTACTACTATATCATAAAACTTGGCATATTTCAACGAAAAAGCGAGGAAACACGCCATCATTTCCCAAACGGAACACTTCTCCCCGGGGAGAGGCTGCTATCCGAAAATGCCATACAAACACTGCCGCTTTTGTGCAACTCACCAAAGATGCTTTGGGGTTATTGACAAAAAAAAAAAAAAAGTTTTATGATTTTTGTGTAAGATGCCGCGTTGAAACAGAAAAACGGCAAACCAGTCGAAAGGCTGCGACGCAAAGCTAAAGGGCCTGGAATATGGCAGCCAGCTGAACTTTCTCAACCATACCGCACATGGGCATCACCTCAAGGGGCGGTAGATTCCCAAAGTACAAAACGCAGAGCGTTGTACCAGCCATTTGGCCGGTGCGGCGCTCTTTTTGCTTTGTGCGGGCATGGTTATATTTTGGGAGTAATTCATAAAAGGAGGATTTTTATGAAAAAGCGTTTCGTTAGCTTGTTGGTTGCAGCATGTATGCTACTTGCACTATTTCCGGTGTCAGCGTTTGCTGCGGATGTAAAAGAGTATACTTCGGGTGATTATCAATATACTTTGAATGAGGAAGGAAAGGCGACAATTACAAAGTACACTGGAACGGAGTCTAACATAACAATCCCGAAGCAATTCGGAGATCACGAAGTAACAATGATTGGTTCACAGTCGTTTAAGGATAATAAATCCTTGGAAAAGATTGAAATTTCAACCAATATTTCAACGATTGACTGGATGGCATTTGCTGGATGCACTAACCTGGGGGAGGTTGATTTTGCAGAACCCAGTAAAATCGAAGTGCTTCCTTTTGAATTGTTTGTCAATTGTAGTAATCTGACAACAATCAATATTCCGTCGAGTGTCAAGGAAATCAAGCTGCTGTGTTTTGCAGGTTGCGCAGCGCTCACCCATGTTGTGATACCAGAAGGCGTAGAGCTGATTGGCCGCCAAGCATTTAGTGAGTGCACGAAGTTGCAGTCTATCATAATTCCGTCCTCTATTGTGGAATCTGGAATTCCTAGTGGAGGAGATACACCAATTAAGGGAGTTGCAAAGGGCGCATTCTGGAAATGCGACAACTTGTCTAAGGTTTATTACAATGGCACACAAGAGCAGTGGAACAATATTGTGGACTATGAGGCTGATACAACAACAACATTAGAGGGCCAAACAAGAGATAATAGTGTGCTGAAAAAAGACGGCGTTGTGAGCTTTAAATGTAATGTTACTTTTGCAATGAATGGCCACGGTGATGCACCTGCGGCTCAGACCGTTTACACTGGTAAGAAACTTGAAAAGGTTGCCGACCCCACTGACCCGGATTACACCTTTGACGGCTGGTATACGGACGCAGCGCTTACGAATCCATTTGACATTGAGAACGACACCATTTCCCATGATACTGTCCTGTACGCAAAGTGGAAAGTCATCCCTGTTGCCGCAAAGATGGATGTGACCACCTCCAAGAGCGACTACTTGGTCAATACTCCCGTTGATGTGAACATTGCCATTGCCCCCGGTACTGATATGTACAAGATTCTCAATGGCAGTGTTGCTCTGACCTACGGTGATGAAGTTGAAAAGGTAGAACTGAACGGCAAGGAACTGACCGAGAAAGAATACACTGTTCAGGAGCTGGCTCAGATGATGAAACTGACTTCCCGAAGCAGTGATATCAAAGCAACCCTGAATGTGACCTACAAAAAAGTCGGCAAGTTTGATTTTAACGTTGCCCTGAAGGACGCAAATGGTGCCCAGATTTGTGCTGATGGCACTCAGGTCGTTGTTGCCGAAGAGGCCGCCGAACTGACCCCTGCAACCAAGCTCTACACCCTGACCGTCAAGAATGCTGATGTTACCATTAAGAATGGTGACGAAGAGATCAAGGCTGAGAAGAACGACAAGGGCGAGCTGATCGCCAAAGTGCCCGAAAAGGCTGACGTGACCGTGACCTACACCAGCCAGAGCGATGCCGTTGCATTTGACCAGTGGACGATTACCACCGATGAAACGCTGGATGTGGATGTCAAGAACAACCCCCTGAAGTTCCAGATGCCTGCCGGTGGCGTGACCATCGAAGCCATGACCAAGGATGCCTCCATTGAGGAGGACGAGCCCAACATTCTGGGCACCGCCGCCGTGGTCGGCACTGCCGCTGCTGGCACCGCCATTCTGGCATGGCAGGGTTACCAGCTGGGCACGGAGCTGTACCTGAAAACCGCTCTGCCCGCTGGTACTGCCATCCCCACAAACCGTGCCGAGCTGGCCCTGCTGGTGTGGAACCATGCCGGTAAGCCCGCACCCGCCGCAGTTCTGCCCGCTGATGCCACCGATACCCAGAAGGCCATTGCCTGGGCTGTGGAGAACGATCTGCTCAAGGCCGCAAAGGACAACGGCGAGACCTATGTGGATACCGATTCCGTGAGCCGTGTTGAAGTGATCCGCGTGTGGAATAAGGCACAGGAAAAGTAAACCCCACCGTCATCCCTTCGGGATGCCACCGCCCCTAATAGGGGCGGCCTTGGCAAAAAGGTGAAACTTTCCGCCATGCCAAGGGCCCCCCTATTAGCGGGGGCTGTCGCTGAAAGCGACTGGGGGGTTGCCCCCATAACCGAACCATTCTCTATTCCCAAATAACCTGTGGAAGCGCCCTGCCGGGGAACCGGTGGGGCGCTTCTGCATAGGGGCGGGAGCCGAAACCGCCGCTTTTTCCGCTCTAGCGCCGTGGTTTTTATTGACAAGCTCCCGGCTTGCTATTATAATAGAACAGTCATAATAGCATTCGTGCGCGGCTTTGCGGCTGCGTCAATCCAATAGACAAGGAGAAGATCCAAAATGGCACAAGAAATCAAGATGTCCGCTTCCGGCCTGAAGGCGATGCAGGACGAACTGGAATACCTCAAGACGGTCCGCCGCAAGGAGCTGGCCGAGGAGATCAAGGAAGCCCGCAGCCACGGCGACCTTTCTGAGAACAGCGAGTACGATGAAGCCAAGAACACCCAGGGTCTGGTGGAGAACCGCATCACCGAGCTGGAGCAGATGGTCAAGAACGCTGTGATCATCGACGAGAGCGAGCTGAGCGTGGACAGCGTTGCTGTTGGCACCCACGTTTCCATCAAGATGATCGGCGATGATGAGGCCGAGGAGTACGATATCGTTGGCCGAACCGAGGCTGACCCCATCAACGGCAAGATCAGCGACGAGAGCCCCGTGGGCCACGCTCTGCTGGGCAAGGCCGTGGGCGAGAAGGCTGAGGTCCTGCTGCCCTCCGGCCAGACCGTCGAGTACGAAGTGCTGGCCATCACCCACGCCGCAAACTGAGCCTGAACGGGAGGAAACCATGGAAGAGCAAAAGAGAAACCCCGCTCAGGGCCTGTCTGAGAGCGAGCAGGTGCAGGTGCGCCGCCAGAAGCTGGCCGACCTGCAGGCTGCCGGAAACGACCCCTTCACCCTGACCAAGTTCCCGCAGGACGCATACTCTGCCGACCTGAAGGAAGAGTTCAAGGATCTGCCCAACGAGACGGACAGCGGCAAGCAGGTCGCGCTGGCCGGCCGTATGATGTCCAAGCGCGTGATGGGCAAGGCAAGCTTTGCCCACCTGCGCGACGACAAGGGCGATATCCAGCTGTATGTCCGCCGCGACGAGCTGGGCGAGGAGGCCTACGCTGCCTTCAAGAAGCTGGACGTGGGCGATATCATCGGCGTCAAGGGCGAGGTGTTCCGCACCAAGACCGGCGAGCTGAGTGTTCGTGCCACCGAGCTGACCCTGCTGGCCAAGAGCCTGCGCCCCCTGCCCGAGAAGTTCCACGGCCTGACCGATACCGAGATGCGTTACCGTCAGCGCTATGTGGACCTGATCGCCAACCCCGAGGTGAAGGATACCTTCGTCAAGCGCAGCCAGATCCTGAAGGAGATCCGCGCCTATCTGGACGAGAAGGGCTTCCTGGAGGTGGATACCCCCATCCTGACCCCCTTTGAGATCGGTGCCTCCGCCCGCCCCTTCTACACCCACCACAACAGCCTGAACATGGACATGGTGCTGCGCATTGAGACTGAGCTGTACCTCAAGCGCCTGATCGTGGGCGGCATGGATCGCGTGTATGAGGTTGGCCGTATCTTCCGCAACGAGGGCATGGACCCCAAGCACAACCCCGAATTCACCAGCATCGAGCTGTATCAGGCCTTCACCGATTTCCACGGCATGATGGATCTGGTGGAGGAGCTGTACAAGCGCCTGGCCCTCAAGATCTGCGGCAGCATGGTCATTCCCTATC
>OJKP01001554.1_pt1 | contig 12920 bp, 10 predicted proteins | sample 1596521 | NCBI WGS metagenome assembly OJKP01 (sample SAMEA4350130, study PRJEB24818) | metagenome | biome: human; feature: gut; material: faeces | place: Denmark | collected 2013-09
ATGCTGGCCAAGTGCCACCATGCGGAAGCCCCCGCTGCTCCGGAGACGCCCGCCGAAAAGTAAGCGTACAGCAAAACGATAAGGCCCTCCCGGGCAAAACCGGGAGGGCCTTATCGTTTGCGTCTCTGTCCACAGGCCACACCAAAAGCGAAGTGCGGCCGCCCCGACGGAACGGGACAGCCGCAGCTTCATGGGAATGTAACAGACAGAGCTTGTCAGGATGTTGAGCTTATGCCTTCTCCTGTGCAGCGTTTGCAGCAGCACGCTTGTTGATCTTGCTCTGGTTATAGACAGAGTAGACGATGACCAGGATAGCGACCGTTGCAAAGACCATTGCGATGGGAGAAGTGGTGATGGCGAAGAAGTTGCCGCGCTGGATGTTCATGTAACGCACGAAGTTCTTCTCGCACATAGGTCCCAGAATGAGGGCCAGCAGGATGGGAGAAAGGGGGAACTCGTACTTGTTCATCAGCCAGCCGATGATGCCGAAGGCGACACAGACGCCCACGTCAAAGGCATTCTTGTTGATGGAGAAAGCACCCAGCAGGGAGATGACGAGGATGATGGGGTAGAGCATCTTCTTCTCGACGGAGACGATCTTTGCAAAGAAGCGGACGCCTAGGCAGCCCACCACCAGCATGCAGAGGTTTGCCAGCATCAGAGCCGCAAAGACGCGGTAGACGGTGGGCAGCTCGGTGACGTACATCATGGGGCCGGGGGTGATGCCCTTCATAATGAAGGCACCCAGCAGGATGGCGGTGACGGAGTCACCGGGGACGCCCAGAGACAGCAGGGGGATCATAGCGCCGCCGGAGCAGCCGTTGTTGGCGGACTCGGTAGCAGCAACGCCATTGGGGATGCCGGTGCCGTACAGCTCGGGGTGCTTGCTGGCGGACTTGCTGGCGCCGTAGGAAACGAAGACCGCGATGTCACCGCCTGCGCCGGGGATGGCGCCGATGAAGGTGCCGATGAGGCCGCCGGAGAGGATGTTGGGCCAGATCCGCTTGATGGTCTTCCAATCGGGCAGGACGTTGGTGATCTTCTCGTTGGACTTCTGCTCATGCTCTTCGCCGCGGATGATGCGCTCAACGCCGGCGATGACTTCAGAGACAGCGAACAGACCGATCAGAGTGGGGATGAACTGGAAGCCATCCAGCAGGCCGGTCTGCTTGGTGGTGATGAAGCGGGGGATGCCGTTGGTGGGGTCGAGGCCGACGGTGCAGAGCAGCATACCGAAGAAGGCGCTGATGAGGCCCTTGGCCACAGACTTACCGGAAATTGCGACGATGACAGACAGACCGAAGACGGCCAGCATGAACATCTCGCCGGGGCCGAAGTTCATGGCCATGTCAGCGACCAGCGGAGACAGGAAGGTCATGATGAGGGCGCCGATGACGCCGCCGCAGAAGGAGGCAAACATGGCAACGGACAGTGCCTTGCCAGCCTGACCTTTCTTACACATGGGGTAGCCGTCCAGCAGGGTGGCGGCTGCGGCGGGCGTGCCGGGGGCGTGGATGAGGATAGCGGAAATGGAACCGCCGTACATACCGCCGCAGTAGATGCCCAGCAGCAGGCCGATGGACGGGATGAGGTCCATGCCGAAGGAGAAGGGGATGAGCAGCGCCACGCCCATGGTGGCGGTCATGCCCGGGATAGCGCCCAGCAGAACGCCGCCCAGTGCGCCGATGAAGGTCATCAGAAGGACCTCGGGGTTGGACCAGACAGTAGCATAGCTGGAAAGAAGCAGACTAAAATCCATAACTGTGCTCCCTCCTTATATCATGTCCACGAGGGTGCGCAGGAAGTTCAGCGGACCCAGCGGAATATTGACGGTAAGCACCTTGTAGAACACCAGCCACATCAGCAGCGGCACCAGAACGCTCACAAGGACCATCTGCACCCAGTTGCGCTTGCCGATGAGGAACATGATGATCATCGAGAGCACCACAGCGCACAGGATGTAGCCGCAGCTCTTGAACAGAGCAGCGAACAGCACACAGAGGAGCATGACGAGGTAAGCAGCGGCCACGCCCTTATCCTTGAGGGGATTCAGGGTGCCGACTTCGACAGCAACGGGGTCGGTGGGCTTCATGGTACCCATCAGCTTGAAGATGGACTGGATGAGCAGGACCACCGAGAAGATGAGCATACCCACGATCATGACGCGGGGGAAGGTGGAAGCCTGCACATAGGTGTTGGCCACCTCAGGGAAATTATCGGTCTGGAACCACGCCCAGATGCCGATCGCGAGGAAAATGATGGAGCCTACCAGATTGGAGAAGGCCATCGTTTTCATTTTGTCTTTGTTCAAAAGGGGTTCCTCCTCTCTATATCTTCTCATAAAAAAGGGCAGGCATGAACTGCCTGCCCCAGCAAATACTCAGAGAGACAAATCAGAGGCCGACAGCGTCCATAGCAGCTGCGACATCGACAGCAGCCTGCTTCAGGTAGTCAGCATAGCCCTGTGCATCCAGATAGGAGATCGCCTGACCGTTGTTGTTCATGAAGGTCACGAAGTCAGGGTCCTCGATGGCAGCGGCGCAGGCCTCTTCCAGACGGGTCATGATGGCATCATCAACGCCCAGAGGAGCGGCCATACCGCGCTGGGTGTAGTAGGTGATGTCGTAGCCCTGCTCCTTACAGGTAGGAACATCGGGGAAGACGGGGTTGCGCTCTTCGTCCATGACGCCCAGGCAGATCAGGTCGCCGGACTCGATGAAGCTGCGAGCTTCGGCCAGAGAGACGGTAACGCCCTGAATGAAGCCGCCGGCTGCGTTCTGGACAGCGGTAGCAGCGCCTTCCTGATAGGTGATCATCTGGATGTCGATGCCGGTAGCGCTCATCAGGTAGCCGCCAGCGATGTGCCAGACAGAAGCGTTGGAAGAACCGCCCATCTGCACCTCACCGGGGTGAGCCTTGCAGTAATCAATGAAACCGGGCAGGTCGGTGATGCCGTTGTCAGCAGCCCACTTTGCGCCGACGGTGATGGCAGCTGCGTCGGTGTTGACGCGGCACAGGGGAGCGTAATTCTCCCAGGTCAGTTCACTGGTGCCCAGCTTCTTGTAGGTAGCCAGCTCGAAGGTGATCATACCGATGGTGTAGCCGTCGGTGTTGGCGTCTGCGATCGCCTGATGGCCCAGGATGCCGCCGCCGCCGGTCTGGTTATCGACAGTCAGGGTGACGCCCAGGTTCTTGCCCATAGCCTCGCAGAATGCGCGCAGGCAGGAGTCCGTGCCGCCGCCTGCAGACCAGGGGCAGATGACGGAAATACCCTTGGTGGGGTAGTCGGTGGACTTGCCACCAGCAGCGGTGCTGGCAGCAGTGGAAGCTACAGTAGAGGTGGCAGTGCTGCTGGAAGAACCGCCGCAGGCGGTCAGGACGCCAGCTGCACCCACAGCAGCAGAAGCTGCGAGGAAGTCACGACGAGAGATCTTTTTCATTTCTTGTTACCTCCGATTCACGTTGCGTTTATCCGTATTATGGTAGCGCCGTGCTTTGCTCACGGCAACATTCCTTCCGCATACGGGTCGCCTTTGGATATTATGATAACGCATATTTTCTCATCCCGCAATTAGATTCAAGCACAAATTTTTCAGGCAATGTTTGTACAAAGTGACCCGTTTGATTGGTTTTTGGAGCTTTCTGCAAGCTCGTTTTTCGATTTTTAACTCTTGTATCCAAGATTCTTTGCCGATGTATTTTTGATGCATACAGTCATTCTGAAAATCCATCTGTTCATCGTCCAGATTTCGTTGTATAATATATTTATTGTAATATTATAAAGATATAAAGATACAGCAGCCAGCCGCCCGCGCGGCCCGTTCGGAGGCGACATTTTCATGCTTTACCGCATCTGGCCCCTTCTCAAGGAAGTATATCATTACGAAAAGCATTCTACGCTGGACTCAGACTACCTGCGCCAGGTGCTGACGCTGGCGGTCGTCGTGCTTTTTGCGCTGAATTTCAGCTGCAACGGCCTCGACAAGCCCGTCGTCTTCGTCCTCACCGGGCTCACCAGCCTTGTGCTGCTGATGGTGGAGTGGCTGCTGCCCCGGGCGAAAAACGAAAAGCATCTGGTCATGTTCTCAAACACGGCCCTTATCTTCATGGGCCTGCTGCTTCTGGTCTGGAACGAGAACGACGGCTTCCAGAACCTGTGGTTTTTCCTGATGCCGGCTACTCTTTTCGTGCAGTCGGGGCTGCCCATCGGCCTGCCGTTCTGCACGGCCTACGGCCTCGCGGCCACCTGTTTTTTGTGGCTGGGTCCCCTCGTCGGCAGCACACTCTACCGCCGGGACTATGCGCTTTTCTACCCCGCAGCCTACTGGTCGTTCTGTCTGCTGATGATAACAGCGGACATCTTTTACAAACACTACCGCATCCAGCAGGAGCAGAGCGAAAAAGAGATGGAACGTGAGGTCCATGCCACCATCTGCGAGGCCCGGCAGCTGATGGTGAGCTCTGTGGCCGCCATCAGCCAGATGATAGACGAAAAAGACCGCTACACCAGCGAGCACTCCCACCGGGTGGCCGAATATGCCCGCCTCATCGGGGCGCATATGGGCTTCGCCGGCAAGGAGCTGGACAGCCTCTACCGGAGCGCCCTGCTCCATGACATCGGAAAGATCGCCGTGCCGGACGCCATCCTCAACAAACCCTCCCGGCTGACGGACGAGGAGTTCGCCATCATGAAGCAGCACACCGTCTGGGGCCGAAAAATTCTCGAGGGGCTGGAATTTCTGCCTCAGGCCGACTGCGGTGCCAGCTACCACCACGAGCGGTTCGACGGCAAAGGCTACCCCGCCGGGCTGAAAGGCGGGCAGCTGCCGGAGATGGTCTGGATCATCAGCGTCGCCGATGCGCTGGACGCCATGGGCTCCGACCGGTGCTACCGCGGCCACTGCGACAGGGACTACATCATCGGAGAGTTCCGGAAATTGAGCGGGACGCAGTTCGAGCCTGCGGCGGTCAAGGCCGTGGTGGAGCTGCTGGAAAGCGGAGAGATAGCGGTGCAGTGACGCGCCAAAAGGATGTTTTATGAACAAGGATACACTTGAACGGCTGCGCGAGACGGTACTCGTCCCCCATGGCGACCCGCAGCTGGTCCTCTACACCAAGCTCGTCGTGGGTCTGCTCTGGCTGGTACATCTGCCGCTGGGGTTTCTGTACGGTGCGCCGCTGCCGTTTTATCTTCTGCTGGGCGGCATGATGCTTCTGGACGGCGTCAACCTCTTTCTGTCCCGCCGCAGTGCCAGCCGGGCGCGGGAGCTGGGTGCAGCGCTGGCGTTTCTGGCCGGCAGCGCCTTGCTTTTCCAGAAGGCTTATGTGGGGTATTTCAGCTGGTTTTTCCTGCTGATATTCTCCTTTTCCTGCACCTTCGCGCTGGGCCTCGTGGACGGCACTTTTATCAACCTTCTGGGCTTTCTCTGGGTGATGGCCTGCCTGCGCGGCGGGCTCATCCCCGACCCCGCCGCCCTCTACGGCGAGAGCTTCGTGCGCCGTTTCCCGTTCCTTTACATCTGCATCCTCGGGGTGGCCTACATCATCATGTTCTCCATCCAGCGCTACTGGGTGGACAAGGCCAAACGCCATCTTTTATTGCAGCAGCGCATCGACGCGGAGAAGGGCAAACTCTCGGAGATGTCGCTGAAGGTCATCACGGCCATGTACAGCGCCCTCAGCTCCAAGATCCCCGAGATCGACCTCCACTGCCAGCAGACTGCGGAGCTGACGCAGGAGATGGCCCGCCGGATGGGTCTGGATGAGGCCGCCTGCCGGGACGGCTACTATGCGGGCCTTCTGCACGAAGTAGGCACCGTGGGCCTGCCCGATGATGTGGTATTGCAGCGGAACATCACCGAGGAGCAGTACCAGCTCTACAAGACCTATGTAGAGCGGGGCTGCCGCATCATTCAGGAACTCCAAATCGTAGGCCGGGTGGCCGAGACCGTGCGGTATCACCGCGAAAATTACGACGGCACCGGCTACCTTGAGGGGCTGCAGGGCGAGGCCATCCCGCTGCTGTCCCGCATCCTCGCTGTGGCCGACTTCACCGACCGCCACCGCCGCCGGGGCGAGACGGACGCCCAAATCGCCGCGGCCCTCCGCGAGTGTGCCGGACATGTGTTCGACCCACAGTGCGTGGAAGTCATGTGCGGAATGCTCACTGAAAGGACGTAAAAAGGAGGATGCTCCATGCCGGACGAAAAGATGAAATATCCACTGCTGGAATTCGAATATGATAAAAAGCTTTATGAGGAGCTTTTGACGCTGAATCCGCATCCGGAGTTTATGGATAGGGTCAGCATCGTGACAGAGGATTATGAGCACGATGATTTCGGGAGTCTTCCCGGTGATGAGAAAAATGCTCTCGGCCACGCAGCAGGTGTTTTATGGAAGATTCAAAAATACGGGCTGTCCTTTTCGGATGAAGAAAGCAAAACCATCCGAACGAGAAAACGCTCACATACAAAAAAGCCAGACCTGTTGTTATTCGTAAACGATTTGGAAAATGATTTTTATAATTACTGTGCTTGCATCAAACATGGCCTCGGAAACAAAGCTGACCTGTGTGCGCTAACGGAGGCTTTGCTCTGCTACGGCTGCGAAGATACTGTATGGGAAGAAGTCACAGAATGGCATACCGCTGTGAGCGAGAATAAAAACTTTGCCAAATCAACATTTCTTCCCAACTTTGACAGACTCTATATCCGACAGGCAGACCGTTTTTTGTTTCTGGAGCTCAATACTGAGGAAGCCCTGAAGTTTTACGGGCTGGCGGCCCTGTCGTGGAAGATCGACTCTGCCGGAAAGCCGGCGAAAGACTTCAATGACAGCTATTTCATTTCTTTTTCACGCCAGTATGAGCTTTACACCCGTATCCTGAAGGGCGCCCCCTATCCCACAGCGTTTCTTCCGATTCGCCGACCTATTTTCAACGGTACAATCGTATCATCGACCCGGAAGCTTCGGCTGCTTCCCGCGCGAAAAATCTGGATGCATTTCTTGCGGCCATTAAGGAAGTGCTGGACACACCCAACCCTCGGCGGCTCCACCGGAACCGTCTGGCACTGCTGATGTTCATCGTCATAACGAGAAAGCGTCTCCTCCCTGAGCTTGCCCGTCTTTATGATGACCCTGACAGGGAGCGCTGGGAAGTCGCTATCATGGAAAAATCCCGCCTGCTTGAGGATACCGGTTACTCTATTCTTTCTCGCTATGCAGCGCATATGACATGGAAGTCGGGGATATGGTGCTTCGACTCTTATCTGAGGCTGGCAAAAGCTGCATATCTTTCGGAACTTCTTTTAGATGAACTGAACGCTGAGGAGGATGCGGAGGAAATCGCTTATTATACATCGGCAGAAGTTTTTTCTTATATGCTCCCCGAAAAATGTACCGAAGAGGACGACACCGCTGACCGGCTGGGGAAGCTGACGGTGATGCATCTCTCCTACATGAATGACCCAAACGAAGGTAAAACTCTGCAAAAAGCAATTTACGGCCCATCGTATGGAGCACTTCAAAAAGGCCGCAAACCTCTGGATGTTCCCTTTGTATTTGTAAAATGCTTCAGCCCCCGCATCGACTACCTGCCCATGTGGGAAATGTATGGCGACCACGCCAGAGGCTGCTGTCTTGTCATCGACTGGAAAGCATCAAAATGGATGGAAGAAGAAGCCGAGCCTGTTCTCTATCACGTCTGTTACCTTCGGAAACAGGGAAATTCGTATGTAGTCTTGAACGAAGACAATGAAAAGCTTTCCCGCTCCTGCCGCGCCATAAATTCACAGCTCCAGGAACTGCACAATGTCGCCGAGGAAATCGCAGAACAGGACCGCCGTTATCTCGATGATGTCCTAGGGAAAGTCCTCTACCTCTTCAAAGACAGCAGCTACAGCTACGAGCAGGAGCTGCGGGTCATCTACCAGACGGAGGAAAACATCCTGCATACCAAACCGAAGGACCCCAAGGACAAGCCGTGGCTCTTTGTGCAGACGCCTTTTCCCCTCGAACTGGATGAAGTCATCCTCGGGCCGAAGTTCCCGGATGTCAGCACCCGGGTGCCGTATCTGCAAGAGCAAATTTATGAAATGTGCGATGAGACCGACACCACAAGACCCCGCATCACTCTCTCCGAGATAAACTATCGTTGATTCAGGCTACACAAAACTAAAAACCCGGGATCTTTTTGAGCCATGATGGCTCAGAAACGGTTCCGGATTTTTTGCAGCATTTTTTCAGAGAGCTATTTCCTGCGAATCATACCTTCCCGGCACCCTTGTCCAGTATCTTGTCGAAGCGGGAAAAGAAGGTGATGGCTGTAATGGTCGCTGCCAGAATATCACTGACCGGCTCGGCGAGAAAGACGCCGAGGCACTTATCTGCCGTGAAGCAGGGCAGGATAAAAATCAGCGGGATAAGTAGGATGATCTTCCGCAGACAGGCCAGCAGGAGGCTGACTTTGGCCTGACCCAGCGCCATAAAGCTCTGCTGGCAGGCGATCTGAACGCCCATGGCGAGGATGCCCGCCATGTAGATGCGCATGGCCCATGTGGTGTATTCGATGAGGGCGGCATCCGAGGTAAAGATGCCCGCTACCACGCCGGGGACCAGCATCATGAGCAGCCAGAACAGGGTGGTATAACCGAAGCAGAGGGTGAGCTGGAAGCGGAACGCCTCCTTGACGCGGGGCTTTTTGCCTGCGCCGAAGTTGAAGCTCATCACCGGCTGGCCGCCCTGACAGATGCCCTGAATAGGCATGGTGCAGAGCTGGGACACGCTGGTGATGACGGTCATCGCGCCCACAGCCACATCGCCGCCGTAGCGGGCGAGGCTGGAGCTGAAACTGATGGAGAGCAAACTCTCCGTCGAGAGCATGACGAAGGACGAGATGCCCAGCCCCAGCACCGGCAGGATGATGTTCCGCTCCACTTTGAGGTTTTCTTTCCGCAGCTTGAGGATGGTCTTGGGGCCGGTGAGGAACTTCAATATCCAGCAGGCACCCACGGCCTGACTGAGCACCGTCGCCACTGCCGCACCCCGGACGCCCCAGCCAAGACCAAAAATCAGGATGGGGTCGAGGATGATGTTGATGACTGCGCCGATGACCGTCGTGAGCATACTGATCTTCGCAAAGCCCTGGGTCGTGATGAAGGGGTTCATGCCCATGACCAGCAGCACGAACACCGAGCCGAGGATGTAGATGCGGCCATAGGCCACCGCATAGGGGAGAGTGGCGTCGCTGGCACCGAAGAGCCGCAGCAGGGCGGGTGCACCGGCATAGAAGCCCGCCGTCAGCACCACAGCGAAAAACAGCAGCATGGTAAAGCTGTTGCCGATGATTTTTTCGGCCTCATCTTTATTGCCCTGTCCCAGCGCGATGGCCGTGCGGGGCGCACCGCCCGCGCCGATGAGCATGGCGAAGGCGTTCAGGAGCATAAGGATCGGCGCAAACAGACCCACGCCCGTCAGCGCCGCCGCACCGATGCCCTCGATGTGGCCGATGTAAATGCGGTCTACGATGTTATAGAGCAGATTGACCACCTGCGCCACCACGGCGGGTATCATCAACTGCAAAAGCAGGGGCTTGACTGGCCCGCTGCCCATATCCTGTCGATTCTGTGCCATAGGTTCTCCTTTGAGTATATACTTCAAATTTGAAATAAATATAGCACACCCCGTTCTGCCTGTCAAGCACAAGGGAAAGAGCTTTTTGTATTTCCAGTTGACGGAAAGGCGGGATTTTGCTATAATAATTAAGCTGTATTGTGAATATGGAGCATTACTCAAGTGGTCGTAAGAGGTCGCACTCGAAATCCAAGTGGATGCTTCGCCGGATGTCTCCATATCACACGAGGGAACGTCAATTTTGATGTCCTGACAGGCTTCAAAGCCTGTCTGAACGATGCGTTTTCTAACAATATTCTAACAGCAACTGTTCCAAGTTTCAAGGCCGATTTGCGATATACAAATCGTAAATTTGCCATGAAAATATACTTGGAGATGTATCGAAGCGGTCGTAACGAGAACGACTCAAAATCCGTTTCGTGTTTTTTCGTGTCTGTGCGAGAAATTCACGAGTGTTCGTTGAATTTTGAATGTTTGTCGAAGCAGAATTTCTTACATCCCTCCTGAACATCCCTCCAATCTTCAGAAACCGGTACTAATGTCCCAAAATTGAATATAAGCCGATGTGGCGGAATGGCAGACGCAAACGACTCAAAATCGTTCGGGAAACCATGTGGGTTCGAGTCCCACCATCGGCACTCCATCATAAAACAGCTTAGAATCGAAAGATTTTTGGCTGTTTTTCTTTTTCTGCTCAGTTTCTTATACTTTGGTGTTTTCCGGGAAGATATTGACGATTGCATTCGCCGAGGATACTTTACTGGAGAAATCCAGATGTGTATAAATGTTGCTTGTTGTGCTGATGTCACTGTGACCGAGCCACTCCTGAATCTCCTTCAGGCTCACGCCATTGGCATAGAGCAGACTTGCACAACTATGGCGCAGATCGTGAAAGCGGATACGCTTCATCTGGTGTGCGACCAGAAAATCCGGGAAATGCTGACTCAGAAAGTCGGGCCGAATCCGCTTTCCCATCGGGTCTACATAGATATAGTCAAGATAATCGGTGCAATAGCTTTTGCCGCAGACCTTCCGATTCTGCTCCTGCTCCTTTTTCATTTTATTGAGCATCTGCTCACAGGCAGGGATTAGGGGAAGTGTCCGGCAGCTCGACTTTGTTTTTGTCTTATCTCGTGCGATTTCCGTTACCGTTCCGTTGACCTTTGCGGTCACAACCGTATGCTGAATGCTGATTTTCTTGTTCTCAAAGTCAATGGCATCCCATTTCAAGCCAACAATTTCGCTGCGCCGCAGACCGTAGAATGCAGCCATGATGACGCCAAACTCTGAAGAGTCACCTTGAATCACTTTGAAAAGCTGCTCCAGTTCTTCACCGCTGTAAATCTCCGACTTGAACTTTTCCTTACGAGGACGTTCAACGCGATCTGCCGGGTTGGAACGGATCATGCCGATTTGAAAAGCATACTGTAAGCATTTGCGGATGTTGGCGTGATAGTGAATGACGGTGTTTGCCGTAAGGCCACGATCCAACTCATGCTGGTAGAAGTCTTGGATGTATTTGGGATGCTGTTCCATATCCTGTAATGTATAGTGGAGCGGTTCAAAATATGGGACGATCTTGTGAATGATTGCTCTTTCATAGCTGGCATAGGTTGTGATTTCCACTCGTGACTTCATCATTTTCAACCAGTCCGTGATGAAGTCGGTGAAAAGTACCGGGGAGTTATCAAGGCAGGGGTCAACTTCTTTGATGGGGCTGACCTTCAGCCAATTATTGGCAACGGCATATTGCAGGGCATCGGTCAACTCCTTGTGCCAATCAAGAAGCTGCTGTACACTGGCCTCCTCCTGCTGACGCTCATAGCGGAAGAACGTTTCCAGATCGCGCGGAGAGAGTGCTTTCAAAGACAGCCGCTTCTTTTCAAAGTATGGGACAACTACTCTTCCCAGATCATAAGCATATCTGCCATAGGTTTCGGGCGGAAGGTTCATCACACTTTCCCGAAGCCAGCGGTTCAGATATTCCGATACCGGCAGGTCGGAAACCTGCTGCATCGTTTCAGGGTTAAACTCTTTTTGTGTTTTACGCAACAGAGATTCAGCTCTTTTTTTGTTTCCTTTAACCGGAAGTCCTGTGCTGATGGATTTGGTTCTGCGCTTTCCATTTGTGTCTTTCCAGCTCAGAATCATCTGATACATACCGTTTTGTTCTCTTAAATGTCCGGCCACATTTGTCATAGTTATGCTCCTTTCTGTTCGCAGCCAAACGTCCTTTGCTTAGGCATCATAAGTTTAGAAGATTCTGGGGTGTTTTGCAAGGATGGCGCAAGAGAGTTTGATAGGCGCATCCCTCCAAGTTGCCGATTCTGATCGATCAGGTACTCTACCACGCAGAGTTTTGGTATCTTATAACTGCGTCCTACACGCGCCGAGTGGATCTTATTCTGCTTGACCAGCAGATACGCATTCTTCCGGCAGATGCCAAGCATTTCCTGAAGAATGTCTACGGATACCACATCCGGGTAATCCTTGAACATCATCATGTACCGCTCCGTCTTGCGGTCGGGCTCTTCCTGAATCAAAGTGCAGGCTGCGATCTCGCTCATTCCTGTCCTCTCCTCTCTAGTTCAATATGTCAATTATTTGAAAGAAAATACTATATGTAAAGAGCAATGGCCTTTTCCGGGTACCATCGCCCTTGCCAAAGGAGATATTTGAGTTTAGAACTTCATCGGCAGCGCGTCTTTCCTGCACTTGCCGTTGTAGGTGGTGTAGATGGGATAAACGTACCGCCGCCAGCCCGGAAGCTTGGCGGGGTTATCCCGGCTGATACGGTAGAGCTCCATGGGATGGACGCCGCTCAGCGCACGGACAAGCCGCTCCGCGCTGTACTGCCCGTGGTACAGCTGTACAAAGTACATCACGCCCCGCAGGACAGCCGCCCGGAAGGAATCCGGTCTGCCCTCCCACGCTTCCACGATGTGCCGCAGAGCTTCGCAGTAGATTTCTTCGCCCAGCTGGTCGTACAGCTTCAGCGCCGTGCCCACGCAGCTGATACGGTAGTCGCTCAGCTGCATGCTGTCGTAGTTGAGGGACAGCCCCACCCGGTTGGTGGCTGCGACGAACGCCTTGGAAGGCGCATCGCCGCCCACTACCTTGGCGCGCAGCTTGATGCCCGCCGACAGGGGTGCGGCGTGACCGTTCTGCTCCGCAAAGAGCAGGGCTTCCTGCTCCATCGTCAGACCGGTGTAGACCTTGCAGAGGATTGGGCGGTCCGCGCCACCGTTGAGGAGGATGCAGCCCTCGATGGTGTGCTGCCCGTCCATCAC
>OJKP01001557.1_pt1 | contig 12898 bp, 10 predicted proteins | sample 1596521 | NCBI WGS metagenome assembly OJKP01 (sample SAMEA4350130, study PRJEB24818) | metagenome | biome: human; feature: gut; material: faeces | place: Denmark | collected 2013-09
ACATCTCTGTTCAGCCCAAGAAGGGGCATTACCGCGTGGACATCGCGCCAGAGCTGTTCTTGAAGCGCAATGGTCGAGGTTGCGATGATAACCGGCTTGTTCATGCGTTTGCTGTACAGCAGCACCGGCACAAGATAGCCAAAGGACTTTCCAATGCCCACGCCAGCTTCAATCGCAAAATGCTGATCGTTTATGAGGGCGTCCACAATCTCAAAGGACATATCCTGCTGCCCTTCACGCATTTCCAAGCCATGCTGCGGGGCTTCATCCCAAAAGAAGGTGCTGACTTGCTCACTCATGGAGTACAGCTCTGCTTTTCTGCGCTTTTTCCGTTCCTCCGATGTATTGAATCCAAAATAGAATCTGTTGTCCATCCACATTCCTCCCGGAATAGAAACCAAGGCTATCCACGTTTCAGCTCAATGCTGACGTTTCCGTTCTCGTCGATAGTCAGCGTCATGTGCCTGATGTGCTTCTCATAGAACTGCCGCCGCTCTGCGGGAGACATTTCGATCCTCGTGTTTCGCAGAGCTGCATCAAACATATCGTTGACATTCAGGTGAACGGAGTTGTCAATCCAGCGGTACATCTCCTTGAACAGTGCGTTTTTCTTGATGTCCTCGCTGTTGCCGGAGTAGAAGTCATCCAGATAGCAGTAGAATATCCCTGATTCTGCAAGTGCTGCCTTCATATCCGGTCCGCATTTTTCCCGCTCAATCATGACAAGGAATCTGGCGTCCGGTAAGGAAGAAATCAGCCCCCAGTAGTCGGAATCGCTTGAGACGATGACGAAGGAATCCACTTGCTTTTGGTAGTGTTCCTGACAGGCTCTTGCGGTGAGCTTGATGTCTACCAGTGATTTGTTCTGCTTGATCCGCTCAATCATGATATGTTCAACGGGGATGCGGGTGTAGTTTTCAAGAATCCGCCATGCCGTAGCGGTGTGTACGTCATCAAAGAGAATGATCGCGGTAATTTTCTGCATGACCTCATAATCAAGGTTTTTGAGCGTGGCGCACAGCTTGTACGGGTCAGAGTTTTCGCAGTCCACTACCAATACGGTCTTCTCACTGTCATCTATGAAGTCGTAGATATTGTTTTTTACAAAAGCCCCTGCATCGGAGACTTTACTGTATTCCGTGAAGGCGTCGCAATGCCATTGATAAAGCAGGGTAGCAAACTTCTTATCATTATAGAGGACATTGCCCTCGTCCATCGGTACCCAGTTGATGTACATTTGATAGGGGTAGTAGGAGAGACTTGCGTAATAGATGTCCGCAGCATCTTTCGTTCCGTCCTCTGTCAAGCCGTTTGGCATAATGAACAGCTCTTTTATGTACGTCCAGTTAATCCAGATTGGAAAGAGGCTTTTGCAGTTGTTAATGCGGTCTGAAATCAGCCGGTTAATCTCGATAATGTGGTGGCAGAGCTTTGTACTCGACTTTTTGATAAAGCTGATTCCGTCGTTTGAAAGCTGCTGCATACTGGAAGCTGGGATGATCTCTGGCATTGAAAGCAGCCCTCGATACTCCATCCGCATGATGTCATTTATTTTCCGGTAGTTGCGCTCAATGGCGGTGCGGATGATACATAGATTACGAATGATACGGGCATTTTTATCCTGTTCAAGCCGGTTGTATATCTCTATCTTCGGCGGCTCGTGTTCATTTTGGAAAATACGAAGCGGGACGCCGATCAGGTAGGCGACCTTTGACACAAGCTCATAGGTGCTGTCTTTGTAGGCAATCTGCTCTCCGGCATATTCGACGCCATTCAACATGACTGAATTGCCCATGATCTACTCCTTTCGATGGAACGTGGGTTATTGAGCGTACTTTTTGAAGTTTTCAGCTTGTTCCAGAACCTCCTTGTAGACATCATCAATGGTTACGGGGGGATAGTCAAATTCATCCAGTAGCAGTATGAGGTCAACTTGCAGATTTGCCTTAATGTCATCACGGGTAGACCAGTCGGTGTATTTAGCTTTGTCATCGACAATAATCTTAATCCGCTTTGACAATTCAATCATCTTATCGTCCGGGTACTCGAACTCATACTTCTTGGCAACCGCCTTGAGAATGTCATAAAAGGCTTTTTCCTCGTAGTCAATTCCCATGCCCTTGAAGGAGTCTTTTTCCTTTTTGAGTTCTTCAAGGAGCTTCGCAAGCTGCTCCGCCACATCGTCAAGGACTTCATTAGCAAAAGCCTCATCACGACGGCGATTGTTGTACTCATCAACAACCCGCTTGAGGCGGTCTGAGAACTCCATGCCCATAATGCGGTTGACCTTTTTATACTCATCAATCGCCTGAGAGAGAAGCCGCTGCAATACCTTGATTTTAGTGTTCGGTAATTGGATCGCGTTGATCTTATCCAGATACTCGTCACTGAAAATATCAACAGAGATATGCTTTCCCGTTTCAAACAATTCCTCTATACCATCAGATTGAATTGCACCTTCAAGAAGTTCACGGACGCGGGCATTCATTTGTGAAATGTCGGGGGCATCGCCCTTTGTGAGTTTGAAAAGAATAGAGCGCACAGCACAGTAGAAGTGCAGATAGTCCTTTTCTTTATCAGAGATAGCCTCACTTGAACTGCATAGGTTGAACGCTTGTTTCATGCGTTTGACTGCCGCCATAAAGCGAGTTTCCAAATCTTCCGTGAGCTGTACATACTCAACAGCCCGATTGAGGCAAGCAAGCTGCTCTTTCGGTGAGCCGTTGAAGTAATCCGTGCTATTGAAGTTGTGGAACATCTGAGCCAAGACATCGAGCTGGTCTTTAACAATCGTGATAGACTGCTCGACGCCTTCAAACTCATCGCTCTCAAAGTTGGTGTATTTCTTGAGGGCGAGATTCATGTTTTTCTTAATGCCGATGTAGTCCACGATCAAGCCCTTGTCCTTGCCGGTATAGACGCGGTTGACGCGGGAAATCGTCTGGATAAGGCTGTGCTGCTGGATGGGCTTGTCGATGTAGATTGTGTCGAGTGCCGGTACGTCGAAGCCGGTAAGCCACATATCAACAACGATGGCAATTTTGAAGTTTGATTTAACGTTCTTAAACTGACGGTCAAACTCCTTGCGATCATCTTTCGTTCCCAGCATTTCATAAAGCTCAGGCTCATCATCTTTATTTCGCGTCATGATGAGCTTGATCTTCTCGATGGGTTTGAGTTCCTTTTTCTCTTTTTCCGTCAGTTGAACCCCGTCAGGGCAAACCTTTTTCTCTGCCCATTCCGGTCTCATTCCAACTATAATCTGATAAAAAGCGTATGCAATCTTGCGATTAGAGCAGACAAACATTGCTTTTCCTGCAACGGTAGCTCCTTCGGCAACGCGGGTCTCATAGTGGTTAATGAAGTCCTCCGCAACTGCGTGAAGTCGGTCAGGATCACCGATGATCGCATCAATATGAGCAACCGCCTTCTGGCTTTCCTCAATCTGATGCTCATTGGCACCTTCAACAGCACAGCGGTCATAATAATCTTCAATTTCCCGAACCTTTGCCTGATCAAGAGTGACCCGTGCAGCGCGTCCGTCGTAGACAAGGTTGACTGTGATACCGTCTTTGACCGCCTCTGTCATTGTGTAGGCATCGACAACCGGACCGAAGACTTCAATCGTGCCATCTACGGGCGTGCCGGTGAAACCGACATAGGTAGCATTGGGGAGAGAATCGTGTAGGTACTTTGCGAATCCATAGCTTCGCTCTACACCTTCGGCAGTGACCTTGACTTTCTGATCGAGGTTTATCTGACTACGGTGTGCTTCATCGGATATGCAGATCACATTCGCTCTATCCGTCAGAAGCTCCAAGTCCTCGGTGAACTTTTGGATGGTGGTCATGTACACCCCACCGCTTGCCCTGCCTTGAAGTTCCTGACGCAGCTTTTCGCGGGAATCAATGCTCACAACGGTTTCGTCACCAATGTACTTCTTGGATGCTACAAACTGCTTTGAGAGCTGGTCATCCAAATCCGTTCGGTCGGTAATAATCAGGATTGTAGGGCTATGGAAGAAGGTACTCTTCATAAGCATTCTTGTGAGGAAGAGCATAGTATAGCTTTTTCCGCAGCCTGTCGCGCCGAAGTATGTGCCGCCCTTGCCGTCCCCCTCCGGTCTGAGATGTGCCTTGATATTCTCAAACAGCTTGACCGCAGCAAAATACTGAGGATAGCGGCAGACGATTTTGAGGTCTTTGTCCGAGCTATCAGGGAAATAGACAAAATCCTTGATGACTGCCAAAAGTCGTTCTTTGCGGAACAGTCCACTCACCATAGTTACAAGGGAATTGATGCCGTCCAATTCCTTATCGTCAGCTTCAATCTTTCTCCACGCATAGAAGAAGTCATACGGGGAGAAGAAGGAACCGTATTTATTATTTGCACCATCGCTTATGACGATGAAGGCGTTATACTTGAAGAGTTCAGGAATATCACGGCGATAACGCACGGTAAGCTGAGTATAGGCGTCCATGATCGTTGTGTTTTCTTTGACTGCGCTCTTGAACTCAAGCACAACAACAGGAATGCCGTTGATGAAGACAATCCCGTCCGGTATGCGTAGCTGGTTGTTGATGCCTTCAATTTCAAATTGATTGACGATCTTGAACACGTTTTTCTCTGGCTCATCAAAGTCAATCAGCTCAATGAAAATGTCTTTCTTTGTGTGATCCTCACGGTTGAAGATGAAGCCGTCACAAATCATTTTGCAGACTGCTTTGTTTGCTTCGTAGATCGTACCGGAAATAGACCTCAGGCGAAGGATGATGCTATCAACTTCGCTTGGGGTAAGTCCCTCTGAGGCATACCTGTTCAGGAGGTATTTCCGCAGATCGTCGATAAGCAGAACCTCAGAGCGTTCACGGTGGATCTGCTCACCATTCAAATAGATATACCCTTCATCTTGAAACAAATCCATGATGGACATTTCAAGAGAATGCTCATTGAAGTTCGCCATTATCATTTCCCCCTAACTGCCTCTGCATTTCTGCTTCAAAGGCTTTTTCACTTTGCTGGAAGTCGTACTCCTGATACTTCAAACCCAGACGTGCCAGCATGAGTGTACCTTCCCAGTCATCTATATTTGAGTATTGAGTTGCGTGGTTTACATCTGTGAGAATACCAAGAATCAAGCCCGTACAATCAAGCGCAAAGTCTATCATTTCCTGAACGTCCGGATAGGAAATAGGGTAACGATTCGGAAGGTTTTCACTGTTCACGATGCGCTTCTCATCGTTGTGGGCATAGAGTTTGTTTCTCTGCATTCGGATGTTATCTCTCTTTTTACTCAGTCCGTTGAACCGCTTCTGATATAGGTCTAAAAATTCTGGAAAAGTCAAATCCACCCGAACAGGAACATTGTCCGCATCAGGAATATCAAACGCGGCGAAGAGTTTTCTATCTGCCTCAACCCGATCCTTAAAAAAGCATTCCTCTTGCGGCTTGAGTTGGTGCTGATATGGGATCGGGTAGAAAAAGGTTGTTCCGTCATGATCCACCGTCAAAGTTTCTCTGTACTTCGGGAAAAGGTCTTGATTTCCCTCGCATTTAACAAGGAGGGTTCCAATGGACACGACACCATTCGAGGTATCATACAGTTTGGCAATCTCCATGAAACAGGCTTTCATCAGAGCATCATAGACTGTATGGTAGAATGCTGGCGAAACCTTCATCTCTTCGGCATAATTACGTTGGTTCTTCCGATACTGCTGCATGATCAGGTAGTAGGCTTTTGCGTCGAAAGCTCCCTGGTGAAGTTCTTCGGCAATTCTGATCAATGTTTCCTTGTCCATTTTCGTCCCTTCCTTCGTAGGAAAATGATAATTTAGCGGCTTAGCCAGCCAATCGAGAAAGCAGCAAATCAGATAGCTCTTGAAGCCGAATGATCTCACGGCTGTTTGTGAAAATGGTTTCAAAAATTGATGTAGCTTTTCGATTAAAGAGTTCTATCTGTTCAGTGACCGGCTTTGGAACTTCTATATTATTTAAGATTTCCTGCGTGAGTAACTGCTGACCAGTTCCAACGTGGTGATTGAAAAGATTCAGTCTCTTCAAAAGGAAATAATCGAAAAACTCATCCTTTGTGATTTTTGATTTTGCGAAAATTGCATTGTCGCTTACCCAGCATATTCCTTGTTCAAGGTAAACGCTTCCGCAATATGCACCAACACGACCGATTAGGACTGCGTTTTCAATGTTGTGATGGTCTGTGTAGGAAAGAACGCCATTTCCTCCGTAAACAGGGATAGGTCCATCTGTTTTCGGGCGCGATTTTCCGTTACCGAAAGTCATTAGCTCACCCAATTTGGAGTGTTCTGATGTGTCTTTTGAAAAAAACATCTTAGAATGCGACGCCGCCAGTACCGCTTCTAAATTATCATTTATCTTCCGCTTGAGTTCAATCCGATCCGTAATCGTATTGTATGCCTTTACAATGCTGCGTTGCTTCTCGATAGAGGGGACAGGCAGTTCAACCTTGCACATTTCATCCCAGTCCATAATTTCCCGGACGCTGCCGTGAGACTTAAAACGTGCATAACGATCAAACTCCGGTCTGCTGAACCAGAGCATTAGGTATTCGGGCAGTAGCTCGTTTTCATCTTTCACTTCAAAAACGGTATAGATATTGCTGACAAGCCCCTCATCATAATCCGTTAGAAGAGCAATACCAATTTTGTCTCCACGCCGAGAAGTATCTGGAATGTAGGTAAACTGCCCCCGTTTGACTACCTTGTATTTCGTAAAGTCGGTACCAACCGTGTTTGCAATAGAGGGAATGAACATCTTTTGGACGGAAACACCTAAAAGGTTTTCCTCTTTTCCGTCTGTGTTCCTGACATCGACTTGGCGAATGAAGTCTCCAAGCAGCCTATATCCTTCTTTCATTGTGACACCTCACCCTATGTATTTTCTGTGTGCCAGCTTGACGTTTTGCTGTTTGACCATAGCATAGTGCATGGTCGTGTCGATTTTCTGATGCCCTAAGAGCTGCTGGACTTGCTCTATGGGCATTCCTTTGTCTATGGCTGATGTTGCCAATGTTCTTCGGAACTTATGTGGGTGGACACGAGGCAAATCCAGTCGTCGTCCCAACTCCCGCAATCGTCTTTCAATACCGCCGATCTGTAACCGCCCATGTGGGGATGCCAGAGAAACAAACAAAGCGGGATTGCTGTCACTACGGCTCTCCAAATAGTTTTGAAGGTGAATCTTCGTCCTGGCATCGAAGTAAACGATTCTTTCCTTGCTGCCTTTTCCGAACACTACGCATTCGCGCTCGTTGAAATTGATGTCATCTCTGTTGAGTGCGCTCATTTCTCCGACACGCATTCCAGAGGATGCCAACAGATCAATCATGGCGAGATCACGGATAGAAGAGCAGTTATCTCGCATGATCTCCAAAGTCTCGTCTGAATAAGTCTCTTTGATTACCTTCGCCGTTTTGACCTTATGTATGCGGCGAACCGGACTTTTCACGATATGATCTTCATCCTCCATCCACGAGAAGTAGCTGGATAGAATCCTGCGAATGTTATCAATCGTGACCTTGCCGGATTTTCTTTGCGTTTGGTAGTCCGTGAGATACCTGCGCAAGTCTTCTGTGGTGATTTCCTGCGCCAATTTTCCAATGCCGGACAGCATTGCAAAGATGGTCTGGCGATAGTAGTTCAGCGTTTTTTCCGAGCAGCCCTCAATTCGCTTGGCTGTGATAAACAAGGAAACCGTGTCTACGCTTTCACTTACATCAGCAGCTTTGTCTCGATGGACTGTTACGCCGGTCAGTGCCTTCTCAAGTACAGCTTTAAGCTGCTTGAGCTGTGCATTGTTCAGATACGGAAGCATCTGCCGCTGCACTTCTTGAATTAGATGTTCTTTCATTGTCGTTTCTCCTTTGTTTTAACTCAGAGAACGACAATCAGTGGCAGTTCCTTGTGGTAAAACTCTCGCCACTGGTGAGAGTTGTGGACTGTAAATGATAATTTAGCGGCTTGATAACATCTTCACCATTGTATCTTTGACCTCGTGGAGCTTTGATATTTCCGTTTCATTAGACTCGATAACTCCGAGAAACGAGGAAATCTTTGTGTTGAACTCTGGCAGACTTTGCTTATTAGGAATAGAAAGCTCAAATTCCCCTAAAAGCGGAGGATTTGCTTGCGGTTGAGCTGAACCCCCAGCGTTCGTCTGAACAAAATTAAGGAACTCGGCAGATGTAATTGCAAGTCCAAAGTAGTATCTGTATTCGTCATCAATGGGTCTTATTCTAACAAGGAACGATGCAAATACAGAATCGGGAATATTTCTGCCGACCATTTTAGCATACCCCACGGTTGCTCCTGTCCGAGCTACAACGACATCGCCTTCCGAGAGAACATATTTTTCATGATTTTCCTCGCTGATTGGACAATATGGTACACCATTCCAATCAATATAATTTTGAGCGATGTCTGTTATACGCAAGAACTTCGGTCCAACTGGTTCGGTGGTAGCTGTTTCAGTGTAACCGTACTGCATAACTGAGTAATCTTTGAGTTTGCCTGTTATTGAAGCGTTATTTGCTGTATATTCCTTGAAATATGCTCGCATTTGAGCCGCTAAATTATCATTTATCTCCTTCTTCATAGCAATTCGCCTTGTGATTGCTCGATAGGATTCTACTACATCAAGCTGCCGCTCGTAGGGAGGAACCGGGAGCTGAATGCGGCAAAGATCATCCCATGAGATGCCGCCACGAACACTGCCATCCGTCATGAACCAGCATTCACGGTCAAACTCCGGTCTACGAAACCACATCATCAAATACTCTTCATTTAAGACATCGCGGTCAATAATCTCAAACATGAAATACGCCGGAGAAACTATTGCGGCGTTGTCTTTCTCATAGAGCGCAATCGGAAGACGTTCATCGCGTCCAACGTGCATTGGGTTACAGGCAAATAGCCCCTTGCTGATCAGTTTATACCGACTCAAATCTGTGCCAATTACATTTGCGACGGAAGGCATAAACTCTTTGTCGATGCTTATGCCAAGAACAGTGCTGGTGACTTCCTCGGAGTTTCGATAATCAACAAGCCGAATGTGTTTACCAAGAGGTTCATAATTCGATTTCATAGCCCAGCTCCTTAAACACGGTCAACAGGTCTGCCTTTGACTTTTCTTCTGCAATGAGCAGATCACGCAGTTCACTTTGCAGCGTCTTCATTTTCGTATCAAAGTCGATGTTCTCATCGCGGTTTACAAACTCAATGTAACGGCTCGGAACAAGGGTAAAGCCCTTTTCAGCAACCTCATCGAAGGATGCGCTGTAACAAAATTCAGGCATATTCTGATAAGTTTCTTCATAGCCTTCCTGCTGCCATGCGTGATAGACGCCCGTGACTTTTGCACGGTCTTCTTCTGTCAGTTCAATATACTTCTTTTCATAAGGGCTTCCCATTTGCCGCAAGTCCATGAAAAGGATCTCGCGCTCACGGTTACGGAAGCGTTTTACTTCACCGTTTTCTTCAACCACACGAGCCTTTTTATTCTTGTTCAGAATCCAAAGCGTAACGCTGATGTCCGTGGTGTAGAAGAGGTTTCGGGGAAGGATAATGATTGCCTCGACGAGATTGTTCTCTATAAGCTGACGGCGGATTTTTAACTCTGTACCATCGTCAGATAGTGCGCCGTTTGCAAGCAGGAAACCGGCAACACCGTTCTGAGAGAGCTTTGAAACAATGTTCAGAATCCAGCCATAGTTTGCGTTACTCGTGGGCGGAACTTCATAGCCGTCCCAGCGCGGATCATCAATCAGCTCATTATCACCACGCCATTCTTTCTGATTAAAAGGCGGGTTTGCCATAATGTAATCTGCCTTGAGGTCCTTGTGCTGGTCATTGGTGAATGTGTTCGCTGCCATTTCTCCGAGGTTTGCAGAGATGCCGCGAATAGCCAGATTCATTTTGCACAGCTTGTACGTCGTGTTTGTATATTCCTGACCATAGATAGAGACCTTCTTCTTGTTGCCGTGATGTGCCTCCACGAACTTCATTGACTGCACGAACATACCGCCAGAACCGCAGCAAGGGTCGTACAGAATGCCATCATACGGTTCAATCATTTCTGCAATCAAATTGACAATACACTTCGGCGTATAGAACTCGCCCTTGCCCTTGCCTTCCGCAAGAGCAAACTTGCTCAGGAAGTATTCGTAGACCCGCCCGATAATGTCATTCTCTTTATCGCCGGTGTTGATCTTATCAATCTCGTCCAGCAGTGATGCCAGCTTTGCTGTGTCGATGTGAAGACGTGAGTAGTAGTTGTCCGGCAGTGCGCCTTTCAGTGCGGGATTCGCTTTCTCAATCGTATAGAGGGCGGTGTCGATTTTCAGCGCAATGTCATCCTGTTTCGCATTCTCCATGATGAAAGACCAACGGCTGATCTCAGGCAGGAAGAATACATTGTCCTTCGTATAGAAGGCAACATTGTCAACAAACTTCTCACCGTATTTTTCAGAAATAGCTTTCCTTTGTGCCTCAAACTTATCGCTGGCAAACTTCAAAAAGAAGAGACTGAGAACGACGTGTTTATATTCTGCTGGCTCGACAGAACCACGGAGTTTATCTGCGGACTTCCACAGAGCTTCCTCCATAGAAATCTCCTTCTTCGGTGCCGATGCGGCTCGTGCCATATCAAAATCCTCCCTGTGTATTTATCTAACCTATTTTACAAAAAGAGCTGTACGAAAAAACGGACTCAGTTCTTGTCCGTTCGCACAGCCTCACATATATCTCCGATGTCACAGTTCAAGTAATCACAAATGCGCAGCAAAATAGAGAGGGACACTTCTTCCCCCTTATTCAGTTTTGTCCATGTTCCGGCAGACAGCCCTACTTCATGTCGTAGAGAAGCCTTCTTTATGTCGCGTTCCAGAAGAAGCATCCATAGTTTCTTATAGCTTATGCGCACGGCAACCATCCTTTCGCTTGCTTGCATTCAACATCGCTTATAATATTATACTGGATTTCATTCTCAAAAGCAATCCGTTGATGCAGAAATTAAAGAAAAAGTTTCAACTTCTCGAACCTTCTCTCAAGGATGCAGGGCATCTCCGGTCAACAGGAGATGCCCTGCTTTTGACGAGATTATTCGCGCTGTGTGCTGCGCAGATGATCACGGTCATGGTCAACAGAAGGAGCGAGAAACGTATCAACATTAGACTTGATCGTCTCTATTTGCTTTACTTCTTTTTTGAGCTTCGCACGTTCATCATAGAGCCGCTGTTGCTCTTCAAGAAGTCGCTGCTGTTGCGCTTGCAGTGTCTTCAAGCTTGGCAGTTTTTCATCGCCCTGCATGGCAAGTAATGTGCTTCTCGCTGCCTCAAAGATCACAAGCTCGGCTTCGTGCTTTGCTTTGAAACCCGGCTTATCTTTTGCCTTCTGGAATGCGTCATATACGGGCTTGAGCCGCTGGTAGTTGGAGATGTTTTTGATAAGCGGTTGGACTTCCCGCAGTCGCGCTTCGACGCCTTTCAGTTCCTTGCCGGTGCGGTCATAGGAGCTGTGAACGTCCTCGACCTTCTTTTCAAGATCGGCGTATTGGAGCAAGTTGTTTTCCGTGAGATAATTGAGTGTCCGCGCCGCTTCCTTGAGGATCGTGAGCTTGGCTTTATACTCATAGCCCTTGCTGTCGATAAGCCTGATCCGCTCCTGAATATCTCCGATGAGAGAGATGCCCTTCGGCACGGTCTGCCTCCGGTTTCTGCGCGGCGTCCGTCCGGCAATCCGCTCCTTGATGCGTTCCTCGGTGTAGTTCTCTCCGATGGTTTTAGACCGGGTAAACCGCTCCTGACCTTCAGCGCGGAAGGAGATGTATTTGCCGGTCTTGATTTCATAACCGGCTTCCTGCATGAGCCGCAGAAAGTCATCGTAGTCCTTCGCTGTGATGACAAGCCGGTCAATGGTCTGCTTGAGCTTTTGCTTCCAGCTCGTGCCGCGTTTTGCTTCGGTATATTCCTTGTAGTCCATGCCCTTGTTCTGCGACGGAGGGATCACAGACAGCCCGTGTTCCTTGCATATCTCATCACTGAGTTGACGCAGCTCCCGATAGGTTCTCTTGTTGCTCCGGTAGGCATGGAAGTCCACATAGTTCACGGCATTGAAGATGATGTGATTATGGCAATGCCCCTTGTCGATGTGGGTTGCAATCACATATTCGTACTTGCCCTTGAGCCATTCGTCCGCAAGCTGCTTTCCAACTTCATGAGCCTCTTCCGGCGTCACTTCACCGATATCAAAGGACTGAATCAGATGACGGGCAAGTACCTTCGGCATTTGCATTCCTTGCTGCACTGCAAGGTTTCTCGTCCACTCAAATTCTTTCGCCGCCGCATCGCTTGCAGCACATCCGTAGGACGAAACATAGAAGGCATCGTCGGTCTTCTGCGGGTCGAGAATATAGGCGAGAGCCTTGTTTACAGTTCCTCGGATTGGCTTGATTTTAGTAACTGCCATATCTCACCCTGCCTTTCTTTCAGCTCTGTAATATCGTCCGCATAGAAGTGTCCGGTGGAGTTTATGCGGCGGCAAATCTGATTGATATTTGAGGCAGCACGGCTGACAGCGGCGGCGAGTTTCTTCTGCTGCGTGTAGTCCACCTTGATGATATAACCGTCAATCGCCATCTTCCGGAGATATGCTCCCATGTTCTTTGTTCCAAGCTGCGCCATCTTTGCCTTGATGATTCTTTTCTCATCATCGGAAACGAAGAAGAGTATCTGATTTGGTCGCGTTCTGTTTGCCATAGGCGTTCCGTCCTTTCGTAAAGGAAGAGGGTTTGGGAGACTTCCCAACAAGCATTTTTTCGATTAAGGGGAGGGTTTCCTTAATCGAAAATCGCCGTGTGTATATACACC
>OJKP01001562.1_pt1 | contig 12879 bp, 6 predicted proteins | sample 1596521 | NCBI WGS metagenome assembly OJKP01 (sample SAMEA4350130, study PRJEB24818) | metagenome | biome: human; feature: gut; material: faeces | place: Denmark | collected 2013-09
AATAATAGAAGCAATTCTGCAGCATCTGCTTCACCTTTACCGGCTTGGTCATCAAACCATGGAAGAAGTTTGCCTCAATACCAAAGGTCCATTGCGACAACACCACCGATGGCAGCAGGATGGCACCCGCCACATAGAGGGTAGTCATAGCCACCTTATCCCCTATTTCCTGTCCCGCTTCTGCTGGAAGCAAGGCAAAGAGATAGGCATCGAAGAGGAAGATGGCGGTAATCATAATCACCATCGTACGGACACGCTTTGCTCTCAACGTACCGATATATTGCAGACTGAAGAGGTTGATATGGCTGAATCCACGGAACTTGGAAACCTTCTGTTTCTGCTCGTTATAAATCTTTTCGTGATAGAGATAGGCGGTAAGTCCGGTAAATACCGCTCCTGCAAGGAAGAAGAGACCTATCCATCCCATATATACCGGGAAGAAGGAAGCCACAAACATATATCCTATCAGCACGGCAAACATTCCCATCCATCCCAATATCAAGGGCCATTTGAGCATCCACTCCGTAGCCTTGCGGTAACAGGTGATATAGATACCGTTGATGAAAGAGAACTCCAGGAACAGGAAGAAGCTGGCTACAACCTCACTTGCCGGCAGGAGATAGATGAACACAGGAAGCGTAAGCACCGGAAGCACATAGTTCCAGAAGCTCACGAGATTGGTAGTGAGCAGGAACTTGTTCCAGATTTTCTCTGGCACAGGGCGCGACTTCACGTAATCATCCATTGCCGTAATATCCCGCTTCATCACCATCTTCATGATGATGTCTGGAATCAGCATACCGATTACGATGCCTGCACCCAATAATGCCGGCATATCTTCTCCCTTCAGTTCTCCTCCACTCTCGGTGAAGCTCTGGAAGAAGCTGAAGCCCACCACCACATACAGGAAGATGATGTAGCAAGCCACGAAGGCGTCTCTCTTGCGGAAGTTACGGCGCTGTTGCAGCCACCATAACCTTAACAGTAATTTCAACATAATTCTTTCATTTCATTGGTTTATGGGTACAAAGGTAAACAAAAAACTCAGAATTCTATAACAAAACGAAAGAAATAACTTAAAAATAACATTAGATAAGAAACAATTTGCAAGAAGAACTGAGAAGTTATAAGAGAAAAACAAAAAGCAGCATCTTCGGGATGAAGATGCTGCTCGTTTCTAAACTAAAACTAACTCATGTATCAACTATTCTCCAAAACTATTAAAACCTAAAAATCAATTCTATTTTACCAGCAAGATGTTACCCTCCTCATCATAGAAGAGAGGAGCCACCTTTACGCTGCGAAGCCAGGTTGTATCATTTGATGGCACGCAGTCGTGATGGAACAGATACCACTGTCCCTTATACTCACAGATGCTATGATGGGTTGTCCAACCTACTACAGGCTCCAGGATAACGCCCTTGTAAGTGAACGGACCATAAGGATTATCACCTACTGCATAGCAGAGATAATGGGTATCACCGGTAGAGTAGCTGAAGTAATACTTGCCCTTATACTTGTGCATCCAGCTAGCCTCGAAGAAGCGATGCGGATCATCGGCTGGCAATACCTTACCCTCCTCGTCAACAATGACAACAGGCTTTGGCATTTCTGCAAACTGCTGAACATCATCAGTCATCATGGCTACACGGGATGGCAACGGATTCTCCTTACCTTCAGGGAGATGCTCATCCTTCAGTGCCTTGTTGTCCTTGTACCACTGAAGCTGACCGCCCCAGATACCACCGAAGTAGCAGTAAATCTTGCCATCATCATCCTTGAACACGCAAGGGTCGATGCTGTATGACTTGCGGATTGGGTCGGCATTCGGAACGAAAGGACCTTCAGGCTTATCAGCCACAGCCACACCGAGATGGAACACGCCATTATAATCCTTGGCAGAGAAGATGAGATAGTACTTGCCATCCTTCTCTACTACATCGTTGTCCCACATCTGCTTCTCAGCCCATGGCACATCCTTCACATCGAGAATCACGCCATGATCGGTTACCTCGCCTTCCATCACGTCGTCCATAGAGAGAACGTGATAGTCCTTCATCTGGAAGTGACCGCCATCATCGTCGAAGCTTTCGCCGCTATCCCAGTCATGAGATGGGTAAACATACAGGCGACCGTTAAACACATTGGCAGATGGATCTGCCATATAATCCTTTGGGAACAAATATCTTGCTTTCATTGTTGTTTATTATTTTAAGAGATGTACAATATTATCTAAAGAGATTTTACTTAAAGAGATTGACGATTTCCTTCACCACTGGCTTCACCTCGTTGTTGCGGTCGATGAGCAGTGGATAGTTGGTTCTGCCTGGGATAGGCCAGCCATTCAACCAAGAGTGACCATCGTTGACACCCCAGAAGGTTACACGGCTGATGACATCCTTGTGACGCTCTACAATCTTGAAGAGATCGAGATAACGCTGGTTGAAGAGCTTCTGCGCCTTCTTGTTAAGTCCCTTCACGTATGGATTGTACTTCTTCTGAAGTTCAAACTTCTGGCTGATTTCCGCACCGCCGAATCCTTCCGGATTAGGAAGCATGTTCATATCCAGCTCAGTCAGCATCACCTTCACGCCTTCACCAGCAAAAGCCTCGATGCTCTTCTCATACTCAGCATAATCAGGATAATCAAAACCATTGTGGCTCTGCATACCTACTGCATCGATGCGGAGACCCTTCGCCTTCAAATCGCGAACCAGCTTGCAGATAGCCTCTCGCTTGGCTGGCTTCGAAGTAGAATAATCATTGTAATAGAGTTCTACGTTTGGATCAGCCTCATGCGCAAAGCGGAAAGCCAACTCGATGAACTCCGGACCGATAATCTTATAATATAGAGACTTGCGGTAAGAGCCATCATCCTCGAATGCCTCGTTCACAACGTCCCATCCCTTTACTCTACCTTTATAATGAGTAACCACGGTCATGATGTGGTTATACATTCTGCCGATGAGCACTTCACGGCTTACCAGATTACCCTTAGCATCGGTAAACATCCACTTAGGTGGCTGAGAATGCCAAACCAGGCAATGACCTATCAAGGTCTTGCCGTTCTTCTCTGCCCAGTCAGCCAGCTTATCGCCATCGGTGAAATCAAAGCGATTCACCTCCGGATGATTTTCCTCGCCCTTCATACAGTTCTCGGCAACCACCTGGTTGAACTGTTGCTTCACTACTTCCTCACCTGCCGGGTCTTGTCCGTCTGTCAGAGAAGTATTAACAGCTGCACCAACCAGGAAATATTTGCCCATAGTTTCCTGGAATGTAGGGATTTGAGCGTTATTACCTTTCTGGGCAAAAGCTGCAGAAGCAAGCATCAAGCCCAAGGCAAAAGTCGATATTCTTTTCATTGTACACTTGTTTTCAAGAATTTGAGAATACAGGGTATCTCTCCTTCTATATAATTATCTAAATTTTAATTCTATCTTATTTTTCTTCCTGATGACGAGCTTCAATCTTCTTGTTGATATCGTCGATAACCTCATCGGTCAACTCATATTTAGAGATGATGAACATCGCCAAACCCAGCAGGATGGCAGGAATCACGCATACCAGCCAGCGGATACCCTCCTGTGCCAGCGCACTCTGCTGCTCCAAATCGTTCATGAAGTAAGCACCGGCAGCATTACCAACCGACATCATGGCGAAGGCGGTGATAAAGAAGAGAGCCACGATACGGAGAGGACGGTTATGGAAAAATTCTGTCCACAGGTCGCTCACCTTAACGTTCTTGGTTTCCTTCTCGTCCATTACCACACGCTCCTTGGTCTGGGTAAAGCAGAATACCAGAAGGGCGAAACCTACCAGAGCATAGATCAGCATGGCAACAAACCAGGCATTACCATCGATAGGAAGCGAGTTGCTCTCTTGAGCTGCCGCAGCCTGATAACCGGTCCATGCAAGGACTGCACCAGGAACAACACCACCCAAAGCCATACCAGCCTTGTAGAAGATACCGGTCAGGGCATTGACAATACCGGCAATACGCTTGCCACTGGTATATTCAGCATAGGAAATAACCTCAGGAATCAAAGCCCACATATAACCTGTAGCCACGATAACACCTGTTGACTTGATGAACTGTGCGATATAAACCAAGGTGATATGATCCTTTACAGGTCCCATCTTGCTGATGAAATAAAGCATCGCCATACCCACGATAGCCACAGTAAGGAAGATGTAGAACATATTCTTCTTGCCTACCTTTTTCTTGATGGCAGGCACCAACGGCATAAAGATGAAGGATGGCAGAGAGCCCAAGCCCATGAAGAGCGCCATTTCGATAGGGAGATCCTTGGCTGCTGCGAGCATGGCTACCAGGATTGGAACACCTGCCGATACACAGAGTCCACCCACATTTGCCATGAACATACGTACAGAGGTGAGAATGGTTATCTCGTCTGTATCGCGAGTCAAAGATGAGTTCAATGCTCCGTAAGGCACATTAATCAATGTATAGAGCATTGACAAGCCTACGTATGTTACGTAAGCATAGATGAGCTTGATGGTTTCTGTCTGTCCCTCCATTCCGTTCCAGAAGCAGAGGATGGCAAGTACGGTGAGAGGCAAACCCGCCAGGACGAGATAAGAGCGATACTTACCCCAACGCGGATTATGCTTATCCACATAAGTTCCCACCAATGGGTCCCAGAGTACATCGACCAGGCGAACCACCAGGAACATGGTGGCAGCCACACCCGGATTGAGTCCGTAGATGTCGGTGTAGAAAAACAACAGATACATACAGATGGTCTGGTAGATGAGGTTTTGCGCCAAGTCGCCAGATCCGAATCCGATGCGTTGTAGCCAATTCAGTTTGTAGAATCCCTTAGATTCCTGTGATACAGTTGTCTGTTCCATATTTTATTCAGTCATTAAGTTTACACCTTATTATTTAAAGGTGCATTTATTACATTTACTTCAATTTCTCTGCGGCAAACTTACCCATTGCCTCATATCCCTTCGGATTGAGATGCAGCCAGTCATCAGAATACTCAGCCTTCAGACGCTGAGGGTCTTTCGGGTCGCGGGTCAATTCATCGAAATCGATAACCTCGTCGAACGCACCGCTCTTTCTGATCCATTCGTTCACGGTCTGTCGCATCGCCTCGTGCCAGAAAGAATACCATCCGTTTCCCTTGGTTGGGGTGATGGTTCCGCCATACACCTTGATTCCCTTTGCCTTGGCTTTTGCTATCAGTACCTTGTAGCAGGCAATCAGGGTATCTGTTACATGTTCATAATTTCCGCCGCAGCAACCGATATCGTTGGCTCCTTCGAAGATGATGAGCTTATCCACACCAGTCTGTCCCAGGATGTCACGGTCGAAACGCTTCATGGCTGGTTCGCTCAATCCGCCTTCCACTACGCAGTTGCCACCGATTCCAAGATTCAATACGCCGTATGGTTTCTCTGCATTCAGAGCATCCGAGAGGAAATCGGTCCAACGGTTCTGCTGATTGGTTGTACTTCCACGACCATCTGTAATCGAGTTACCGAGGATAGCCACTACAGGGGTAGCTTTATCGGTCTTCACATCAATGGCAGAAAGATTGTACCAGTGATCCACCTCCTCGCCATCATCAAAACTCTTATCCATCGGTTTAGGAGTACGATGCAAACCGTTTACTATATAAGATGTGGTACGTGAACCACGATGGGATGTTGCATTCACTGGAGTCTGCTTGCCATAATCGATGGTAATCGTGAGGCGCTGTCCACTCTTCAAAGCATATTTCAAATCATCCGAATAAATAGCCTTACCAGGAGCAATGGTTACATTCTTCTTGCCATTAAACTTGAGATACTTCACGGTCTTACCATTCACAAACCAGTTGCTGTCCTTATCGGTATCTGCAATATACACCGATTTGATTTCCACGGGTTCCTTACTCTGCTCGTTGCTGAGCTTCACCCTGAGTTCCTTTCCACCAAAGGATACATGAACTATCTGTCGGCAAGAACGGTTGCTCAAGCTTTCCTTAGGCATATCGCCCTTTCCTGTCCATTCAACAGCAGTCGCCCAAGAACCCTTCCACACTTTCTGTGCAAAAGCCAAGCTACTACTTCCTGCCAGCAAGAGAGCCAACGATAAAATCTTTATTGTTTGTTTAGTCATTGTTTTGCATTTTTGTTAGTCACAATTCGCTATTCACGTTGCAAATGTACAAAAAACTATTGAAAACTCTTTAATATCTAGTTACCAGAACGTTTCTATTTGTTTCATAGACAAAATAAAAGCATAAAAGACAAAGAAACAAAAGGAAACGAAACATATTATCGCATTTTTATTTGTTGCTTTCGCAGTTTTTTACTACTTTTGCAGCAACAATAACCAAACAAGAACAAGTAAACGGCCAAAAATATGAAGTATACCAGGAAATGCCTTGCGGCACTTATCGCACTCCTCGCCTCGCTCATGCTATGGGCTGATGGTGGCGAATTATTCACATCAGGCAAACTGTCCAGTTCGCTCATCAATTGTGTCGTACAAGACAAGTACGGATACATTTGGGTAGGTACGGAATATGGACTGAGCAAGTTTGACGGCTACAGATTCACCAACTATCTGCACGACGAGAAGGATACGACATCCATCACAGACAATATCATTTCAGCTCTCCTTGTTGATAAGAAAGGAGACCTGTGGATAGGTAGTGCCAAGGGACTGATGCGCTATAATTATGAGACGAATGACTTCACTCGTCTCAATTTTCCTGATGGCAGAAAGCCACGCATCTACTCTATCGTAGAAAATCACCGTGGTGATATTCTGTTGGGAACTGCCGGCTACGGACTTTATTCCGTAAAGAAAGCAGTTTCTGTCAAAGCAGCAGACAAGCAATTCCTTATTAAACAGGAAAGACAATACGCAGAGCGCGACTTCGACGTATTCTTTACCCATATCTATGAAGACCAGCACCACTATCTATGGCAGAGTAGTCACCTATCCACCTTTACACGATTCATCGAAAACAAGGGAAAGGTGAACCGCAAAGACTTCAAATCGCCATACGGAGCGCCAGTGGCTTTCATACAGCATCGTCCACAAACCCTGCTCATTGTATGTATGTATGGCATCATCTATTATGACTATAAGACGGGCAGAATAGCAGATGCCGGCTACGACTTTGGCACCTACGCCAATAACGTAACCATCAATAATGCAACCTTCGACCATGAGGGAAATCTCTATATCAGTACCTCTGAACATGGAGCATTGCTGATCAGGAAAGGAAGCAACCGGGTGGAGCAACTGGAAAGCAGCAACAGTAACTTCGATCTATCCACCGCCTTCGTCAATGACATCATCGAAGACAAGGACAACAACCTCTGGATAGGATGCTATAAAAAGGGACTCTATCTCATCAACCAACGCCAACAGGCTTTCAACTCATGGAGTTTCTCGGCACAAAACTATATAATAGGTAGTAGTGTATCCTCTATTGCGCCAGGCGATAGAGGAGAAACATGGTGTACCGTACAAAACAGTGGCGTCTTCTGCTTTGATGCTTCAGGAAAGATTATCGCTCATCCTCAATCACCAGCCGGAACCTGTATCATCTACAAAGACAAGCGTGGCAGCTATTGGATCAGCAATGGTAGTGCACTCTACAGCTATAATCCATATACCGGAGCTTACCAGCAGAAAATCAGCTTTACCAGTGCCGGCATCTATTGTATGACTGATGACAACCAGGGAAACCTCTACATTTCAGTCTACAGCAAGGGACTATATATATATAATGTGGAAACCGGTAACGTAAAGGTCCTCAATATGAGTACCCGAGGTAAAAAAGGTTATCTCTGTAATGACTGGGTTCGCAGTATGGCTCTTGACCACACCGGACATCTATGGATTGGTACAGCCAACGGTGTATCCTGCCTCAACACGCAGACACTCAGCTTCAAGGATTTCGGATGGCACAATATCCTAAAAGACAAGCAGATAAATGGCATTTGCGAAGGAAAGGACGGAGACATCATGATGGGTACTGAAAAAGGACTCTATCTCTTCGACCGCAAAAAGAACAAGGTGGTAGACTTCCCTCACGCTGAAGCATTAACAGGCAAGCAGACATGTGGTATCGTAAGAGACCACAAGGGCGACTATTGGGTTAGCACAACCATGGGAATCTGGCAATATGACACAAACGCCAAACGATTCATCGGACACATCAATGGCAACGGACTCACCACACGTGAGTATGTATTAGGTTCTGCCATGCATACTGCCAACGACATGATAGCCTTCGGCACAAGCGACGGCATCACCACTTTCTATCCTGACGTAGTGAGAGCCAACAAAATGGAGATGGGCAATGTATACCTTACCAACTTCATCATAGACGGAAAGGCAACTAACTGCCTGAGCGACGACTTCAAGATACCATACTCAGAGAATTCATTCACATTGGAGTTCTCTCTGCTCAACTACAAGAACACTGACAATATCAGTTTCCAATATCGCATCAATGGCGGCAACTGGAGCAGCACCAATGAGGGAACTAATGCCGTATCGTTCAACAAGTTGAAGCCTGGCAATTACAAGCTGGAAGTAAGAGCTACCAGCAATGGCCAATATTCGAAGAAGCCAACCGTCATCAACATCAAGGTTTGTGACCCTTGGTATGCATCACCAGAGGCCTATCTCCTCTATTTCCTGGCCATCGCGAGTGCTGTTCTATACGTATTCTATACTTACGAACGCCGTCGCAAAGCAGACTTAGAGGAAACCAAGATGCAGTTTCTCATCAATGCCACCCACGACATCCGTTCACCGTTGACCCTGATTATGGGACCTCTCAACAAGTTGAAGAATAGACTAGAAGACGCAGAGAGCAAACAGGATATCGACATGATAGACCGCAATGCCAAGCGACTTCTGCTCCTGGTCAATCAGATTCTTGACGAGCGCAAGATAGACAAGGACCAGATGCACCTGCATTGCCAGAAGACCAACCTTAAGGAATTCTTACGTGGCATAGTATCTCTCTACAACTTCAATGCCCAGGAACGTAGCATCACTCTTAGCCTGAAGGAGGACGAGACCCTAAACGAGGAAGGCAACCTGCAAGTATGGATAGACCGCATCAACTTTGACAAGGTTATTTCCAACTTACTCTCCAACGCCATGAAGTATACCTCGGATGGCGGTAATATTACGATTATCATAGGAAAGAATGAGAAGAGTGCCATCATCAAGGTTGAAGATACAGGTATCGGACTGAAGGAAGAAAAGACTGACCGCCTCTTCGACCGTTTCTATCAAGGCAAAAACAACAGCGATATTCATATCGAGGGAACCGGAATTGGTCTGAACCTCTGCAGAGCCCTCGTCAAGATGCATGGAGGAACTATCAGAGCCTATAATCGCACCGATGGAATCAAGGGTTCCTGCTTCGAGGTAAACATTCCATTGGGCAAGGAACACCTCAAGCCAGAGGAGATTCTGCAGGAGGATGGCACAAAAACTGCCGAATCCACCGGTAAAAGAACGCAAGCCAACCGCAATTTCAATATCCTGATAGTAGATGACGATGCAGAGATTGCCCATTATATCAAGACCGAACTGAGCGACTGGTATCGATTTGAACATGCCTGCAACGGAAAGGAGGGTCTCAAGATGTTGCTCACCAGCAAATATGATCTCGTGATAAGCGATGTAATGATGCCAGAAATGGATGGTGTTACCATGCTCAAGAAGATAAAGAGTAACTCTAACGTAAGCGATATTCCAGTCATCCTGCTCACCTCCAAGAGCGAAGTAGAAAACCGACTAGAGGGATTGCGTAAGGGTGCTGATGCCTTCCTGGCTAAACCATTCAATATGGAAGAACTTCATATTCTCATCGACAACCTGGTAGACAATGTCCGACGCATCCGTGGCAAATACAGCGGCGCACAGGGACAGAAAGCTAAGATAGAGCAGATACAGGTGAAGGGCAACAACGACGCTCTCATTGAGAGAGTGATGAAATATATGAACGAGCACCTGGCCGACCCAGACCTCAACGTTGAAAAACTGACAGAGGATGTAGGCATCAGCCGTGCCCAACTGCACCGTAAGCTGAAAGAAATAGCAGGCGTCTCTGCCGGTGAATTCATCCGTAACTTACGATTGGAGCAAGCTGCACGTCTTATCGAAGAAGGACAGATTAATATCACGCAAGTAGCTTACTCTGTGGGATTCAACAACCAGACTCACTTCTCTACAGTGTTCAAGAAACACTATGGCATGTCACCAAGTGAATATGCTGAAACAAAAAGAAAAGAGAAATAAACAACAAATAAAAGAGAATAAGGTATTTTTTCGTATCTTTGCAGCAGAAACAATAACAATACAAACTAACAATCTGCAAAGATATGAAGAAATACCTCATTTTATTATTTACGGTACTTACATCACTCCATGTTTCTGCACAGAGTGACGGTTCACAGTTATGGCTCGGAAAGCAGTATGCTAACTCATGCCAAGTCATCTCACAGTTGCCTGATGATGCAACAGCCAAGATTGCCAAGCAGGAGTTGGAAAACAACTGGCGTGGCAAGAATGTTGAGCTAAAGATAGACAAAGCTCTGAATCTTGGCGAGGGCTATAACATCTACGCGCGTCCTGCACAGCAAGGCGACAACATTCAGTACGAAGCAACTATCACCGCCAGCAATCCTATCGGTTTGCTCTACGGTGCCTACGAGCTGATCCGACTTCAGAACACCGATGCCTACAACACAGGTAGCGGCAAGGAACAGAACTTCAGTAAAGCTATAGATGAAACCGAGAAACCACAAGTGGGTCTCCGCATTCTCAACCATTGGGATAATCTCGATGGCAGCATCGAACGTGGCTATGCCGGCAAGAGCATCTTCAAATGGGAAGAAATCAAACTCGGCAAAAACGGCAAGGGTGGCAGCATCAGCAAGAGTCTTCACGACCGTCTCATCACCTATGCCCGTGCCAACGCCTCTTTGGGTATCAACGGAAGCGTACTGAACAATGTAAACGCATCGCCAAAGATGATGACTGCAGAATATATTAACAAGGTGAAGGTCATCGCCAACATCCTGCGTCCTTACGGCATCCGAGTTTATCTCAGCATCAACTTTGCTTCTCCTATGGCATTGGGCTATACCAAGACTGCCGACCCACTGGATAAAAAGGTACAACAGTGGTGGAAGAAAAAAGCAAAGGAAATATATGCTACCATCCCTGACTTTGGCGGATTCCTGGTAAAAGCCAATTCTGAAGGACAGCCTGGTCCTGGCGACTACCACCGCACACATGCCGATGGAGCCAACATGCTTGCCGATGCCGTCAAACCATACGGAGGCATCATCATGTGGCGAAGCTTTGTTTATGGTGCCAACCATAAGGGAGAAGACCGTGTAAAACAAGCTGTCAGCGAATTCAAAGGTATGGATGGCAAGTTCCGTGACAACGTAATCCTACAGTCAAAGAACGGTCCGCTCGACTTCCAGCCTCGTGAGCCATACGCTCCTATCTTCGACAACATCAAACAGACTCCACAGATAGCAGAACTTCAGATTACCCAGGAATATCTTGGTCAGTCTAAGCACCTCACCTATCTCGCTCCTATGTGGAAGGAATTCTTTGGCTTTGTCAATCCAGACAAACTGGTTGGAATCTCAGGTGTAGCCAATATCGGTGATGATGCCAACTGGTGCGGTCATCCTTTCTCTCAGGCTAACTGGTATGCTTTCGGCAGATTGGCATGGAATCCTTCACTTACTGCCGAGGAGATTGCTCACGAATGGCTCGTACAGACCTACGAAAACCAGGACGAGCGATTCACTAAACCTGTAGAGATGATGATGATGACTTCGCGCGAAGCTTGCGTCAACTATATGATGCCTTTGGGTTTGCACCACATCTTCAAGTTCGACCACCACTACGGTCCGGAGCCTGACGGTTTCATCGCAAGTTATCCTTTGGAATGGTGTCCGGTCTACTATCACAAGGCTGATGCTCAGGGTGTAGGTTTCGACCGTTCATCCAAAGGTACGGATGCTGTCGGTCAGTACCCAGAACCATATCGCAGTCTGTATGATAACATCGAGACCTGCCCTGAGGAATATCTCCTCTGGTTCCATCATGTGCCTTGGACTTACAAGATGAAATCAGGCAGCACCCTCTGGCAGGAGCTCTGCATGAAGTACAACATGGGTGTGGCGATGGTAGAAGTATACCGCGACTTCTGGCATACCTCAGCCAAGCAGTATATGAAGGGGCATGAGCAGGAATGGCAACATACAGACTCTCTGCTCAATGTACAGTTGGAGAATGCAAAGGAATGGCGCAATACCTGTCTCAAGTATTTTCAAACCTTTTCTAAAATGAAGATTTATGAATAAGATTGTATTATCTTTTCTTGCATTATTATGCTGCATCAACATACAAGCTGGAGTGAAACTGCAGAAGCAAGGCTCTGCAACCCAGCTTGTTGTCAATGACAAGCCGATGCTTCTCCTGGCTGGTGAGTTGAGCAACTCTGCTGCAACGAGTCCTGCCGACATCAGGAAAGCATTGAAACAGATGAAGAACAGCGGAGTCAACTCTGTCTTCGTTCCTGCATATTGGGAGTTTGTTGAACCTGACGAGGGCAAATATGATTTTGCACTTGTAGACAGCGTCATCACAACTGCCCGTAAGCATGACTTGAAGATTGTCTTCCTATGGTTTGGTGCCTGGAAGAATTCCATGAGCTGCTATGCTCCATTATGGGTAAAGGAAAACACCAAGCGTTTCCCTCGTTCACTCACAGAGAACAGCAAGCCATTAGAGATATGCACAGCCTTCAGCGATAACCTGCTTCAAGCAGACAAGCGAGCATTCTGCGAACTGAT
>OJKP01001571.1_pt1 | contig 12818 bp, 9 predicted proteins | sample 1596521 | NCBI WGS metagenome assembly OJKP01 (sample SAMEA4350130, study PRJEB24818) | metagenome | biome: human; feature: gut; material: faeces | place: Denmark | collected 2013-09
CTTCTAGTGGTATGAAAAGTTATAATAAAAAGTTTGTCTATTCCATTTGTTTGGTTTCTGCAATGGGCGGTCTTCTGTTCGGGTATGACTGGGTGGTAATCGGAGGAGCGAAACCTTTCTATGAACTCTATTTCGGTATTGCCGATTCGCCGACAATGCAGGGACTGGCTATGAGTGTAGCCTTGCTTGGCTGTCTGATCGGTGCTATGGTAGCCGGTATGATGGCTGACCGCTACGGCAGGAAACCTCTCTTGCTGATTTCCGCATTTATCTTTTTATCTTCCGCATACGCTACCGGTGCATTTTCCGTATTCAGCTGGTTTCTGGCAGCACGCTTTTTGGGAGGTATCGGCATCGGCATCGCTTCGGGGCTGTCTCCGATGTACATTGCCGAAGTAGCTCCTACTTCCATCCGGGGGAAACTGGTGTCCCTCAATCAACTGACCATTGTATTAGGAATCCTTGGCGCACAAATAGCCAACTGGCTGATAGCCGAGCCTATACCTGCCGACTTTACGCCTGCCGATATCTGTGCTTCATGGAACGGGCAGATGGGATGGCGCTGGATGTTCTGGGGAGCAGCATTTCCGGCAGCGGTATTCTTGCTGCTAGCCTGTTTTATTCCCGAAAGTCCCCGTTGGCTGGCAATGAAAGGCAAGAGAGAGAAAGCATGGAGTGTACTTAGCCGGATAGGAGGAAACCGCTATGCGGAGCAGGAACTTCAGATGGTGGAACAAACCTCTGCTTCCAAGTCGGAAGGAGGACTGAAATTATTGTTCAGTCGCCCGTTCCGCAAGGTACTCGTACTGGGCGTTATCGTGGCTGTGTTCCAGCAATGGTGCGGTACGAATGTGATTTTCAATTATGCACAGGAGATATTCCAGTCAGCGGGTTATTCGCTGGGTGATGTACTCTTTAATATTGTGGTGACCGGTGTAGCGAATGTCATCTTTACGTTTGTGGCTATCTATACGGTCGAACGTTTGGGACGCCGTGCCCTGATGCTTTTTGGGGCCGGAGGACTGGCAGGTATTTATCTGGTTCTCGGCACGTGTTACTTTTTTCAGGTCAGCGGTTTCTTTATGGTAGTGCTGGTGGTGTTGGCGATAGCTTGTTATGCCATGTCTCTGGGGCCTATCACATGGGTACTCCTTGCTGAGATATTCCCCAATCGCGTGCGTGGTGTCGCTATGGCAACCTGTACTTTCGCTTTGTGGGTCGGTAGTTTCACGCTTACCTACACATTCCCGTTGCTGAATACTGCACTGGGCAGCTACGGCACATTCTGGATTTATTCGGCTATCTGCGTCTGCGGTTTCCTTTTCTTCCTGCGTGCGTTGCCTGAGACAAAAGGGAAATCGCTGGAGACATTGGAGAAAGATCTGATAAAATAAAAAGATATAATTAATAATATCATGGTAAAAGCATGGAGAGAAAAGGTTGTAATTCCTACTTATGAAGTAGGTAAACCGGAAAAGAATCCTATTTTCCTGGAGAAACGTGTCTACCAGGGCAGTAGTGGAGTGGTTTATCCTTATCCTGTCATCGAATCGATGTCCGATGAAAAAGTAGATAAGGAATACGAAGCTATCTTTATTGAAAACGAATACATCAAAGTGATGATTCTGCCCGAGTTAGGCGGTCGTGTACAAATGGCTTATGACAAGATCAGGGAACGTCATTTTATTTATTACAATCACGTGATTAAACCTGCATTAGTAGGTCTGGCAGGTCCGTGGATTTCGGGAGGTATTGAGTTTAACTGGCCTCAGCATCATCGTCCCAGTACTTATATGCCTGTAGATACGACGCTTGAAGAAAATGCTGCCGGCAGCGTCACTGTATGGGTGAACGAAATGGAACGGATGTTTCATCAGAAAGGGATGGCGGGCTTCACGCTTCGTCCGGGACATGCTTTTCTCGAAATAAAAGGGGTGCTCTACAACCGTACCGAAGTGCCGCAAACCTTCCTGTGGTGGGCGAATCCTGCTGTAGCGGTGAACGACTACTATCAGAGCGTATTTCCGCCCGATATCAATGCGGTGTTCGATCATGGAAAGCGTGCCGTATCCAGCTTCCCTATAGCAACGGGTACTTATTATAAGATGGACTATTCTGCCGGAGTAGACATTTCGAACTATAAGAATATCAAAGTTCCGACTTCGTATATGGCTGTCAACTCCCGTTACAACTTTGAGGGTGGCTACGAAAACGACACTTGTGCAGGTATGCTTCATGTGGCAAATCATCATATTTCTCCGGGCAAAAAGCAATGGACATGGGGGAACGGTGATTTCGGCCGTGCATGGGACCGAAATCTGACTGATGAGGACGGACCTTACATCGAACTGATGGCAGGTGTCTATACCGAGAACCAGCCGGACTTTACATGGCTGCAACCTTACGAAGAAAAGAGCTTCGTACAGTACTTCCTGCCTTACCGTGAACTGGGAGTGGTGAAGAATGCAAGCAAAGATTTGTTGATGAACATAGAACCGGAAGGTGAAAAGGAGGTACGTTTCAAGATATTCGCAACATCTAAGCAGGTGGTTAATGTAGTGCTGAAAGGTGACGATGGAAAAGTGTATTATAGCAGGCAAGTGACCATTACTCCGGAAGAACTATTGAATGAAACGGTAGACGTAGCAGGGGAGAAGTTGAACAAACTGAATCTTGAAATCACTGCAAACGGCAAGGAACTTCTTTATTGGCATGCCGAACCGGACGAAGTAAAACCGATTCCGGATGCTGCCGAAGCTGCTTTGTTGCCGGAAGAAATAAAAACAACCGAGCAACTCTATCTGACAGGCTTACATCTGGAGCAATACAGACACGCCACCTATAATCCGGTAGACTATTACGAAGAAGCCTTGCGGCGTGACCCGATCGATGTACGTAGCAATAATGCACTCGGATTATGGTATATCCGTAAAGGCCGTTTCCGGAAAGCTGAACAATACTTGCTTACGGCAGTGAAGACCTTGCAGAAGCGTAACCCGAATCCGTATGATGGAGAGCCTATCTATAATCTCGGACTTGCCTTGAAATATCAGGGACGCTATAATGAGGCTTACGACCGTTTCTATAAATCATGCTGGAATGCAGCCTGGCAGGATGCCGGTTATTTTGCCTGCGCTCAGATTGCTACGATGCAAGGACGTCTGGAAGACGCTTTGGACGAAGTGGACCGTTCGCTTATCCGCAACTGGCATAATCATAAGGCACGTGCTCTGAAAACGACCATTCTCCGTCAGATGGGGAAAGCGGAAGAAGCCTTGCAAGTGATTGAAGATTCATTGGCTATTGATAAATTCAACTTCGGTTGCCGTTATGAGAAGTACCTGATAACCAATGCTGCCGAAGACCTGCTTACTTTAAAAGCGATGATGCGTGGCGAAGCTCACAACTATGATGAAATCGCACTTGATTATTGTGCTGCCGGTTGCTGGACAGAAGCCGCTTCTTTGTGGAATGTAGCTATCGCTGAGGGCAGTGTAACACCGATGACTTATTATTACTTGGGTTGGTGTCTTGTTCAGGGTAAGTTATCCGGGGCGGAACAGGCATTTGCCGATGCTGCCAACGCTTGTCCGGACTATTGTTTCCCTAACCGCCTGGAAGCCATCCTTGCTTTGCAATGTGCTATGGAACAAAACCCGAATGATGCGAAAGCACCTTATTATCTGGGTAATTTGTACTACGACAAACGTCAGTACGACTTGGCACTCGAAGCATGGGAAACTTCCGCCGGACTGGATGACAAGTTCCCTACGATATGGCGTAATCTGGCTTTGGCTAACTTTAACAAAAAGGATGAAGAAGCAACAGCCATCGAATATATGGAACGTGCTTTCCAACTCGATAGGACCGATGCGCGTGTGTTGATGGAATTGGATCAGCTCTATAAACGTGTCCGTCGTCCGCATTCCGAACGTCTGGCGTTCTTGCAGCAATACCCCGAATTGATAGCGCAACGTGACGACCTCGTACTGGAAGAAATCACTTTGCTGAATCAGATAGGCGAGTATGAAAAGGCTAAAACGTTACTTGATGCGCATATCTTCCATCCGTGGGAAGGCGGCGAAGGAAAAGTACCGGGACAATATCAGTTTGCCCGTGTGGAACTGGCGAAGAAAGCACTTGAAGCCGGGAATTACAGTGAAGCTGTCTCGTTGCTGGAAGAGTGTCTTGAATATCCGCATCACTTGGGTGAAGGTAAGTTGCACGGTGCACAGGAAAATGATTTCTATTATTTCATGGGTTGCGCTTATGAAGGTCTGGGGCAGAATGACAAAGCGGTGGAATGCTGGGAACAAGCGATTGTCGGTCCTACCGAACCGGCTGCTGCCATGTACTACAATGATGCAAAACCAGATAAGATTTTCTATCAGGGACTGGCATTGTTGAAACTGAACCGCATGGATGAGGCTAACGGACGCTTCCATAAACTGACAACTTACGGAGAGAAACATCTTTTTGACAAGGTTAAAATGGATTATTTTGCAGTGTCACTACCCGATTTGTTAATATGGGAAGATGACCTGACCATACGAAACGTCATTCACTGCAAATATATGATGGCATTGGGATATTGGGGATTGAACGAAAAAGAGAAATCCGTTCGGTTGCTGAGTGAGGTAGAAAGATTGGATATCAATCATCAGGGTATTCAGGCTTTTCGCAGTCTGATTGGTTAGGAAGCATTGGTTCTTGGTTAGGACCGGCGTACTCTTGTTTCAGTCCGGTGCTAACCAAGTACTTCTTCCTGTTTATGGTACAAACTTAATGCAGACAGGCTTGTCCACCTTTATATCTTTACGTATATCCGTCAGTAATCCTGTATCCGTATCCCTTTCATAAACCTGTATCACATTACTATCCCGACAAGCCACCAGCAAATACTTGCCGTTAGGCGTGATAATGAAATTGCGCGGGTGAATGCCTGTCAGTTGATAACCGACTTTCGTCAGCATACCGTTTTCCGGATGGATACTGAAGATCGCCAGCCCGTCAGCCTTTAGCCGGTTACTTGCATACAGGAATTTGCCGTCCGGGCTGATATGAATATCACCACTTCCTTTGGCTCCCACAGTGTCGGCAGCAATAGTCTGAATTTCTTTTAACTCTCCGTCGTTATATTCAAACGCTATGACTGTTCCCGATAGTTCATTGATGAGATACGCATAGCTTCCATTCGGTGCAAATGTCAGATGGCGGGGACCCGAACCGGCTTCTACTTTATAAGAGGCGGGACTTCCTTCTTTCAGAAAAACATCTTCATTGTCTGCCTTTGCATTCGGATTAACAATAAATTTGTGTATCTGGTCCGTGCCCAGATCGTCTGCAAATAAGTATTTGCCATCCGGCGTGATGCGGACACAATGCAGATGCGGTTTCTCCTGACGTTCCTTGTCGGCTCCCGAACCTTTGAACTTCACCACCTCAGAAGCGGGGAGAAGTGAACCGTCCTTATCGATCGGGAAGACAGAAATGCTTCCTCCACTGTAATTGGCAGTAACCACATTACTTCCGTTAGTAATGATGTAGCAAGGATCTTCGCCTCCGGTTTTCTGCGTATTCAGCAGTCGGAAAGTTCCTTCCTCCTTATTGAAAGCAAACGCATTGGCAGCAGCTTGTTCGTTGCTGAATTCGCTGACTGCATAGATGAATTTGCCGTCGGCAGAAGGTACGAGATAAGATGGGTTTTCCACTTCCGCTTCACTGAGTGCGGTTGCAGTTCCGTTTTCTTCATTGAATCGGAAACTATAGAGACCTTTACTGTCTCCTGAAGTGTAAGTACCGACAATCATTGTCAGTTCCTGTTCTGCTTCATGGGAGCCTTCGGTCCGGGAAGCCTTTTTTGATGTACAACTAGATGTGAACATACCGATAATACAGATGGTTGCAAAAGTTTTTAGCATATATAGGTTCTTTTTGTTAGATAGCAACTTCCTTAGTCTATACTAATGTCTTGTATAATAGATGATTGCAGTTTCCTTATCGTTCCCTTACGAGGACACGATGGTTTCCCGGCGAGGAAACGGTCGTTTCTCTACGGGGATACTTGCGTTTCTCTACGAGGAAACTGTCGTTTCTTTACTTGAAACGGAAATCTCCCTTACCTGTCCCAGTTATACTCTACTATATAACTGTCGAAATACTCACTTTGAATGACTCCCAGTTCTTTGGCGGTATTTATAATCCATTGCTGCTCGGCGGGAGTGAGCGCCAGTTTGCCACTGCGTTTCAAGTAGTAGTTTTTACGTCCCAGATATCCGATCATCTGATAGCGGAACGTGTTTGCCACGCGCACTGTGAGTGCATTTATTGTGCACATGAATCCTTTGGCGTAACGCACCTTTTCGTTCGAACAGAAATAGTCACATTTTTCTTTTATGCCCTTTATATGGTTTGGATTCATAATTGGCAGAAAAACTTTGTTTGCAGGGGCGTGTTTTAAAGCTATCTGTCGCAGGCAAGTCGAGGCTTGCGGGCAATTTTCGGCAGCGCACATTCCGAATGTGAAAGGTACTTGAGAATAATCAAATGGTTCTTCCATTGCTTTTTGGGGTTGATAGTATTTATTATATTCCACAAATGTACGGATAATGTTGGTAAGTTGGAAATAACCGGACCTACAAATGTTGTATGTCTGGGAACCAAGTCTGCCTCCGCTCATGATATATCTCTGTATACCGGATAGCATATCATCGGCTAATATTTGCAAATATATGATGGTTAGTAACAAAAGAATATGTATCTTTGTGCCAAAGAAAACAGGATTATTGAAAGGATATGATGTATTATTTATCCCTTATTTGTTTCTCAAATATAAAATAACGATTGTTCTCTTTTGATTTTCAGACCGTTACAAAGTCATGGGGTTGACTGGATTTGACAGCGGGCAGAAATGGTAGGTAAGCATGCAGTGGGTCGGTAATTTCCACTTAAATCTCAGTTATCAAAACTTTATCTGGCGAAACTAATTACGCTCTTGCTGCTTAATCGAATCACAGTAGATTAGCTTAATCCAGGCACTAGGTGCCAGGACGAGACATCACTCGGAAGCTGTTGCTCCGAAGCATTCCGGTTCAGTGGTGCAGTAACATCGGGGATAGTCAGAAGCGGCCTTGCGTTTTTGATGAAACTTTAGAGGATAAGGCAGGAATTGATGGCTTTGGTTCTGCTCCTGCACGAAAATTTAGGCAAAGATAAGCATGTAGAAAGCTTATGATTTCCTCGTTTGGACGAGGGTTCGATTCCCTCCAGCTCCACAAATGATATTGATAATTAGGTGCTTATATTGTTTACACCCCAAAATGCACCCTGAAATAAAAAATGATAGTCTGATTATCATTCTTTATATCAAAAGCTATCTGCCTTTCTTAAATAAATTAACTATTGTGATGATTTGTGATATTCTATTTTAATTTTTATCATTTTGTTTGTTCTTATCAAGGCGATTTCCTATCTTTGAAACATCATTAGGGCTTGACTGGAATTGACAGCGAGTTGGAATGGTATGTAAGCATGCAGTGGGTCGGTAATTTCCACTTAAATATCAGTTATCAAAATTTTATCTGGCAACGAAAATTATGCTCTCGCTGCTTAATCGAAGTATAGTAGATTAGCTTTATTTCCGCCAAAGTGGTAGAAACGAGATGTCACTCAAAAGCTCTTGTTCCGAAGCGTTTGATAAAGTGGCACAGTAAAATCGGGAATAGTTTGAGTTTTTCCTCGTAACTCTTACGAAATTTTAGAGGATAAGGCATAAGTTGGTGGCTTTGGTCTTGCTTATGTTCGAAAATTTTAGGCAAAGATAAGCATGTAGAAAGCATATGGTTTCCTCGTTTGGACGGGAGTTCGATTCTCCCCAGGTCCACGATACTTAGATAATTATTTTTTATGTATAAAAGTATTCCCGTACAGAATTTGATGTTCTGTACGGGAATATTTTTAAGTGTTCGATTTATATGAATGTTTCTTAACTATTTCTCTGTTATCGCTTTAGACATTAAAAAGAATGAATCCTCTCCTTCATAATAAACAATATCATAACAAGCATCTTCAGATCGATAAAGGGTTTCATCTTCCCTTTTTAATCCCAAAGTTTCTGTAAGATATTGTGGTATAGCATCAAACAATTTCTTTGGATTATCACCTATCGGAGAAGCACTCACATTAATCTTTACTTTAATCACAATTGCACACTTACATTCATGAAGAATACCAACGGAATATGTCGCAAAGACTTGATTTATACCCCAATCTCTATTATGTAAGTCAACCATTCCTTTTGTTGGCATTTGCTTTATATTATATAAATCCATAATTCTTGAAATAGTTTGACCAATTTTTAAGCTGTCAATGCCGTCGGATGTTAGCTTATCGAATATTGATGCCAATGTTTTCTTTTCATCTATATAATCGGTAGCAACTCCCCAAGCATCATAATCAGACATGGAATGAGGTGCTATTAAAGAAGACCAAAAGGGTGAATAACTGGGAGCATCTGTAAATGGGGGAACTGAAATTTTGTAATAAGAGTTGTTGTCTATCGGATTCCCTTTTTTGTCAGCAAAGTAATATTTCTCATTTTCTGCCATTATAGCATATTGGGATAATGGATAAAAACATGAAACGTTTTCTATTTTATTTTTAATTTCACCTTTAGAGTTTATTGCATATACATTCATATATTGATTGTCCCATTCATCTCTTAAATTGGCAATTGTATCAGCAACATATATCCAATCGTCTATAATGCCTAAAGCTCGCGAATATTTAGGTTCTCCGATACTTTCTCCTTCTATGTTAAGTTGTCCCCATAATCCAGTTTTACTGTCTTGAAATAAGGCAACATTGTCAATGAAAGGTGAAATACTGTAAATGTTAGAAGGGAATCTCTGTGCTTTTTCGCCTTTTTCATTGAGTAAGAAGTTTTCTATTAAACAATATCCGTTTTCAAAAAAGGTGTATGAATATTGTTGGTACCCATTGGAACTGGCTTCAAATAACTCTTTTCCATTGGGGTCGATAACTAACCATTTGTCAGCTTCTTTGTTATATACAATAGCTTTTCCTTCATGGAAAGGGAAAGCGTTATCATAAATAGGTTCTATCACAACATTGCCTTGTGGATCTATATATCCGCATTTACGATTTTCTAACCGAAACCAAGCACGTTGCTCCGTAAAGAACGGAGATACACATAAGAATTCTTTCCCCTGATACGGAAGCAAATAAAAAGCAGTTTCTCCCGTTTCTGTTAGATAGTGAATACGTTCATCTGCAGAAACAACAGGAATTATTCCTTCGCTACATATGCCTCCTTGCTTATAACCTTTTGGAGTTCCTATCAATTTAGGAGTTGGAGTTGCGGAATAGTAAAGATATTGATTTGTATCATAATCCTGAATTCTAAACACTCCATTTACTGCATAAGACGGTCTTTTATCAAATTTGTTTTCAAACAAGATGTTTCCATTAACTCCAACCATGCCCCATTTCCCATGTTTTTCTTTTTGGAAAGCTACATGGGTCACTTCAGGGAAATCGGTATTTGACTTAAATGAACAACTCGAAAGCATACCCATAAATATCACAAGCGATAAAAGCAAAGGACGAAAATACCAATTGGTTATTTTAGATTTCCTTTCGGCATGAACATAGGGGATTTTGTCCAATGAATTTTCAGTATCCAAAGCTCTCAGAACTTTTCGAATGGGCAAACCTTCCCTATAATCTTTATTGAAAATGCCATTCTCTATGAAAAGAGGCATAAACTCTTTTGCAAGAACCATTCCGCTTTGAGGATGTTTTATAAAATGATTTTGCAAAACACTGTTGATTCTTAAAATACGTTCATTTGTCTTCATAATACGTAATATTATAAATTATTCGGAATATGTCTTTCCATTAATCGTTATACTTGTTACATTGCTTGTATCTTTACCAGCCATAGCTGCACCTTCCTTTACCGTCTGAATCAGAATAGGACCCATCTGTTCCAAAGCTCTGTTAAAATTTTCTTCTATTTGTTTTCTCTTTTGAGAAGGGCTGAGGTAATCGCTACAATCCAACACTTTACCACTTTTATCGAGGGTAAAAACTTTTTCTAAGAATGAACTATTCCCATTCTTTTCATCTATTGTATATGCAACAGCGAAGGCTACAAATGCGCTATCACCATTTCCTATAAATGCGAGTTCATCGAAAATACCTCGTGTATCTAATAGCTTGACGCATCCTGATATTGAATCTTTTTTATATGTATTATCCATTTGCCATACCTCAACGGGAATACTTGTCTTTTTTTCTGCCAAAATCCATTCCATTATTTTGTAACTTTCTCCTTCTTTTAAACTATCCTCAATGGAATGGACTACGTATTGTTTACCCCATTCTATGATTTGTTCATCGGAAGCGTTTGCAAACAGTACATCCTTCTGTGATGGTGAACAACCAAGATAAAACATCAAAATGAAAATAGAAGTAATAATTTTTTTCATAATGCCATATTATTTAAGTTAGAATTAAATTTTTTGATTAATCCATAAAAGGAGAAGCAATTAGACCTATTAAAATTACTATACAAAGTAGAATGATAATGATGATTGGGATCATCAGGCAACCGCCACATCCTTGTAGAAACTCCGCTTTACCTTTTGCAAACTCTATTTGGGCTTTCTCATATTCAGAAAGTCTTTCAGCATTTTGCTCCTTCATAACTTCATTGTTTGTTCATTGTTTATATCAATAACCATTAATGACTTCATTCATGTCATCTACAACTTTTATAACATTCCCGTCAGAATCCAATACAAAAAGTTTCTCTTCCACCACGTAACCGCCATAACTGTTTTTAGCCCTATATTTATGAAGAGCAAAATAAGTATTATTGTCTTTATTATATATACCAAAGGCTTCCCAACTTATTCCTTCATAACTATCAGGGTCTTTAAGATAATGCCGTTTAAGATAGACCCTTACTCCTGCCATAGCTTTTGTTTGAGATGGTCCTTTGTTGCTCCCGTAGTTTTCGATTCTATTGTTACCCTTTGAAGAAGTGCTGTATTCTCTACTTGAAATATTGAAAATTATAACCACAACAAGAAAAATCAATACCGCTATCCATTGTCGGCGTTCTTTATTTTTTTTATTTTGTATGTAGATGGGATTTTGAATAATACAACCACAAGAAAGGCATTTAATGTACTTCTCATTTTTTAACCCTTCATCAATTGTTAGATTTATACCACAATTGCTGCATTGCAATTGTTGTGGATAGGTATTTAGTTTTAATTGGTTATTTGGTATTGGGGCTTGTTTCGCCGAAGTGCATGAACGAAGCGCAGAAAGCTCCTTACGGAAATCAAGATTAGTTTTATTGAAATTTCCTTGCAAGTTAAGCGGGGGATTATATATGCGAATCAATTCTTTTTCAACATTTGCATAATCATTATTTGCATAATAAAAAAGTAGCAGGTTGTCTTTCATCCATTCGGTCAGTGTACGCTCGTCAAATTCACCAAATGTAGTTTTTCCGTTTTGGGGAGAGTTTATGTCTCTTGGAATCAGTTTGAATCCCAATAAACATCCTAATGATTTGCGAATTGTGGAATTTCCGGCAGTGCCAGTGAAATGTTGTTTGTAGTCACGAATACGCAGACTTTTACTGCTTTTGCCTACATACACGACATTGTATTTCTCTTTTTTGTAATCAAAAGAGGTTAGTATAGGAGTGGTGGAAATTTGTACTTTTATGGGCAATGAGGACGTACTACGTAATACTATGATATAGTTACCGGGCTTGTCAGGTAAGACTGAAGCTCTCATTTTTTGAGGGTCAAATAAAGAAAATTCATCTTGTGAAATCATGTTGTTGGTTTCATATATAGCCGCCTGAGACCCCACTAAGCAGAGTTATACAAAAAGAAGCGTGGGTCTGCATGCCACGTCTTAGATGAAGGTCGTAGGAAAATACCTTGAGTACAGATATGGATATAGCAGCCCACGCTATAGCGTGAGAACCACTATGCTATCCTTGTACTCTTTGAAAATTTCCTACGTTTTCATCTACAAGATAAGCATAACGCTTCTAAAAATTCTAATATGTCTTGGAAAGAGCATACTCAATCCAATACAAAAATACAAAAAACAGCTAAAAAAATGAAACCAAAGCCCCTATTTTTTATTACGTTTTACAATCTCAACCCTCTTTTCGGTTTGTTCTCTTCTTTTTGGGTGTGGCTTACACCCAGCTTTTCTTTGAGTTCCTGAAACTTCATTTTGAACCATTCGAGTATGGGCATGCCGTCAATGCACAGCCGGAATTTCCCTTTCTCCTGCGGGTTCCTCTCCACGGTTGCCGTCGAGTGCTCCGTCCTGAACTTCTCCTTGTGTTCCTTCGAATAGAGCCTTCCCTTGAACTCCACGGGTTGCAGGCTGACAACCCGCCTTGTCAGTTCCTCGGTAAACCCCACTTCCCGGCATTGTTCGGCTATGGGCAACAATTCCTTCACGATAGGGAAATAGGTGTCTATCTGTTCCAGTCTGTTGTCGTATTCCCTGATTTTTTGCTGGTAGCTCCGGTCTATCTTGTTTATCTCGCTGTTGTGGCGGTGGCCCTTTTTTGTCTGCTCTCTCTGTTTGGCTTTTTTCACTTTTTGTTCAACCACACAGTCCCCCGTCTCAATTTTTTTCTCTTTTCCCCGCCCCTTCTCCCTGCTGCCTCCCCACAAAAAAACCCACCCCCCCGCTAAGACTGTGGTTGTGTTTTCCCCCGCCCCCTCCACATTTTCTACGACTTATTATTC
>OJKP01001572.1_pt1 | contig 12818 bp, 8 predicted proteins | sample 1596521 | NCBI WGS metagenome assembly OJKP01 (sample SAMEA4350130, study PRJEB24818) | metagenome | biome: human; feature: gut; material: faeces | place: Denmark | collected 2013-09
GAGGAAGAGCATCAGTGCGGTGAGCAGCTGCACCTGCCCGAAACTCAGAGCGCTGGAAAGCCCCATGAACCGCAGGCAGAAGTAAGGGATGGTGTACATCAAAAAAAGCTTGCAGAGATGGACCGCGAAAATTTTCAGGCAGCGGGTTTTTTCTGTCAGCAGGTGGCGGCTCTCTTCGCTCAGGGTGTCCAGCTGGGTCTGCCAGCTCTCCCGGCGGGCGTGCCATTTCTCCGTCTTGGGCAGCAGGCCCAGAGCCCTGCAGGCAAGGCTCTGCACCAGCGGGGCGGTGCAGAGGAGCACCAGCCCCAGGATGACCCCGGCCACCACCGTGTAGGCGGCGGGCAGGTAGCTCAAAACGCCAGTGGCGTGGGCCGTGAACCACTGCCGGTTCCAAAGCAGCAGTACCGTGGCATACACCAGAACGGCAGCCTTATGGAAGACGTATTGCAGGGTCATCAGCCCCACGCCGGGGCCAAGCCCCAGCCCGCAGCGGTGCAGGTAGTAAGTCTGCATGGGCACCGCTCCGGCCCCCAGACAGATGACGTTGCCAAACGTGCCCATCCATGCGTTATCGATGCCGTGCCGCAGGGTAAAGCCGGGCAGGCGGCTGCGCACGATGAGCCAGCTGGCCACACCCTCCAAAAGCGGGTAGGTGATGCCCAGCGCCAGCACCAGTGCTACCTGTCCGAGGGAAAGCTGGGCCAGCGCGGCGGAGATCTCGGCCCAGTGATCCTGGAACAGCAGGATGAGCACGCCCGTCAGGGCCAGCAGGATGGCTCCGGAGAACAGGGCTTTTTTGCGGGAGGGGGCAGGGCTCTGGTTTTGGCTTTGCCGGGGCATGGGACACGCTCCTTTCTCAACGGGATTTGAGGACAGTATAGCATACCCCTGCGGGCTTTTTGTGAACATGAGACAAATTTTTCTTGGCAAATACAGCAATATGATAAAAGGGACAGGCGTCTGCCTGTCCCTTGAGGGTTATTTGTTGTTCAACTGTTCCACTTTTTCGGTCAACTCTTTTACCGCCGTGGTCAGCGTCCGGGCGAACGCTTCTTTGGAATAATAGCGCTCGTAGAGGGCGCGGCAGTCGTCGTGCATGGCGGCCAGCTCGGCGGGGTGCTCAATGGCCCAGCAGAGCAGCTTTTCCAGCTGGGCGGGGTCATCGTCCCGGTAGACGAAGCCGTCTACCCCCTCGGTGACAAGGCCCGCCGTGCCCGTGTGCTCCGACACGATAGAGGGCTTGCCGAAGATCAGGCCCTCGGTGACGAATGTTGGCATGGGGTCATCGCGGGAGGCGCAGACCAGGCAGGTGCACTGCTGCATCAGGGATTTGATCTCGTCCCGGCTCAGCCGCTTGCAGTAGAAGACGTTGGCGGGGCAATCGGCCGTCAGGTTCCGCACGGCGTCCATCATCTCAGCCTCTGCGGCCTTGCCCACGAAGAGGAAGGATGCCTTCTTCATGGTCTCAGGCGGCAGCAGCCGGATGGCTTTGCAGAAGATGTCCTGGCCTTTCCGGTTCTCGAAGGAACCCACGGTGGCGAACAGAGGCCGCCCGCCCGCATAGCTCAAATCGTAGTGGGAGAACTTCTCGGCGGCGTAGTCCGGCAGGCCGTAGATGAGGGGCCGGATGTTGAACTCCGGCCGCACCGAGTGCATGGCGTTGGCGGCGTGGCTGCCGACGGAGTAGAGCCGGATATTTTCGCCCAGCTCTCTGGGGATCTGGTGGGCGATGTGGGGGTAGCCTGCAAAGGCATCGTGGAGCCACCAGAGCACCGGAACCCGCGCACCGCTCAGGGCGCGGACGGCCCGGGCCTCCACGACGGTGTTGGCCAGAACGAGGTCGGCGCAAAGGGCCAGCCCCCAGAGCAGGGGAGACTGGACACAGCCCTTACGTGTGATGACGGTAGCTCCCGCCTCGAGGAAAAGCGGCATGGAGCCGCCGTCCTCAGGGCCGAGGACGACCACTTCGTAGCCCATGCTGCGCAGCACCGGCACGGCGCTCACCAGCACGATGGGCGCACCGGTCATGTCCAGCAGGTGGCTCATGATAAAGACGCGCTTCCCCTTTACAGACCAGACGTCTTCGGCGCAGATGTCCCGCTCATAGTGGGCCAGCGCCAGCGGGAGGCAGACGTGGCTACGGCTGAGCTTCGCCGCCAGCGTCAGCAGTTCGACGGGATTTTCCGGGTCGCGGGCTTCCGCCTGACAGCGGCGCAGCAGCTCCCGGGAGACGAGGGCGCAGCCCGGGCAGGCTGCAAAGCCCTGGCTGTGATAGAGGGTGGTGACGCCTGAGTAGCCGAAGACGGCGTCGCTGGTGACGTAGTCTGCGCCGCTGCGCAGTGCGTCCGCAAAGCAGGAAAGGGCCGTGGACATCAGGAAAAGGTCTTCCCTGACCAGAAGCACACCGACGGCGCTGCCGAGGGCTTCGGGGCGGAGGCTGTCCGTCAATAAAAATTTGCGGTGGAGCTGGTCCTGCAGGGAAGCTTTCAGGGCGGCGTTCCGCCCCGGCGCATAGATGCCGAGAAAAACTTCCTGGGTATCGAGATATTCCTGTTTGGCGAGCTGAGCCCGCTGCAGAGTGGTATAACTGCTGTACATCGTATCCTCCTCTCCGCAGGCAGGCTCAATGGCTGCGATGGAACAGCCCCAGCAGGCGGCGCAGGGGCAGCGTGAGTTTCCAGCTGCTGGAAGAGAGGATGTTTTCCAGCGAGCTCTCGTAGGCTTTGCTCCGGGCGCTCAGCTCGGCGTTGGCCTGATGCAGCTCGGAGAGATTCTTCTGCAGGGCCTCGATGGTCTGCTTCTGGTCAGCCGTAGTCTTTTCCAGCTGGTCGAGGTGCTTCTGCTCGCAGACGCGGGTCTTCTGGAAATACTGTACGCCCTCGAGAACGGCGGCGAACAACGGGTCGTCAGCCAGCGGCTCCAGCGGGAAGTAGCAGTAGCTCACGCCCAGCTTCATCCCGGCGGGGAAACGGTTCAGACCTTCCAGCATGAAATTCGGGTCGTTGTTGAGGAACAGGATGCCGTCGCCGTGGAGCGGCACACCGTTCACCGGGCGGCAGAGGATGCGGTCATCCGAGAAGACGAAATCGGTGATGCAGCAAGGCAGTTCACCGGGGTCGAGACGGAGATTGAACGCGGTCTCCGGCAGCTCGAAGGTCGCTGTCACCATGCCGTTCAGCTCGTCGTATTCGTAGTCCGGGGCCTTGACGGTGTCTTTCTGGGAAAAGCCGAACCCGGCATCATAGTAAAGCAGCGGCTGCACCAGAGCAGGCGCGGTCTGCCTCTCTCTCTGGGGGTGGGCAGCATAGAAGGTCTGCAGCTGTTTTTCCAGCTCAAGGCAGCGCTGGGCCAGCCGCGAAGTGCCTTCGTCTGCAAGTTTGAGCTGTTGTTCAAGGTCCGCAATGCGGCTGCGCAGAGCCGCTTCAGGAGTTTCGTTCATCATTACCGGGGCCTCCTCCAATTTATCGCAAGGCGTACAACCCGCGCTGCAAGCCCATGCATCAAAAGTAACTATAGTCTGCCCTCAAAATGGCTGGATACCAAAGCGCGGGAATTTCAGTGTTTTGCCGCATAGCGGCGGGTCTTGCTCCGCTGCCGGGGCTTGTCCGCAGGCTTGCCGCCCCGAAGCTTCCGGCCAAGCTCTTTGCGGCGCATCAGAAGTTCGGTGACGGCGAAGATGGACACAAGCGAGAACACGAACTGCAGCAGCATCCCCTGCACCGGATGGTCAGCATACTTTGCAGCCATCAGATACCACGGGATGGCCGTCAGCTCCACAGTGTGGACGCAGAAGATGAAGAGCGAGCGCCGGCCCACCCACTCGATGGCATGGGAGATGGGGCCGTCCACTCGGCGCTGCCATTTCAAAAAGAGCCGGATGATGCCGTAGCCCACTGCGCCATCCAGCAGGATGCTCAGCGGCCCCATCGTCCACTCACCCATCGAAACGCAGTCGGTGCTCTGGGTCAGCAAAACGCCCGCGACGACGCCCAGCGCGGACGCGATAAGTCCGGCTTTGGCTCTGCCGGAAAGGGGAGTTTCGAAAAGGCGGCGCTTCTTGGCCAGATAGCCGATGTAAAGGTAGGGCAGCGACACCATGCCCTGTGCGATGCAGAAAGGAGCCTCCCACACCAGCGTGACGCCCCAGCCAAGCAGGGTGACGCCGACGACTGCGGGGGGTATGTACCGCTCGGGGAAGATCTCGAGCAGCACGTCCAGCAGCACCCACGCCAGCATCAGGGCCACTAAGTACCACATGGGGCCGCAGGAGAAAAACTGATGCCCGAAGTAAGTGGCCGTGTGGGGCAGGCCTAACAGGAAACCGCCTAAGACCTTGGCCGATTCTGAGATGGCAGCATCCCACGAGCCGAAAGCTGCGTGGTGAATGAAAGCGTGGAGCACCGTGGTGGCCAGCGCAGTATAAAGGTAAGGCTTGAGCAGGGTCTTGAGCTGCTGCTCGATGCATTTGTGGATGGAGCGCTTGCGGAAGCCGTAGCCGCTGGCAATAAAAAAGGCGGCCATCAGCGCTTCGCGGTAAGCGAACAGCGCGAACGCGAAAGGGGTGACGTCGTTGGTGCCGAGGGGGTAAAGCTCTGCCGTGTGGGCAAAGACGATGGCCAGCATTCCGATGCCTTTCAGCAGGTCGAACATGCCAAGGCTGCTTACAGTGCGGGGCTTGGTGCCTTCCATGAAAAGGGTCCTCCTTGTGCGCCATTCGTCCCGGAGGCCCCGGAAGGCCGTGTTTTAGGCGCGATAAATAAAAATATGAAGCTCAGCGGGGAGCTTTTTTGCCAAATGATATAAACAGTATAATGCTTTTTGGGCTTGCTGTCAATTTGATAAGGACTCGACCTCCGGGTGAAGTTTCGTCCTGACGAAAAAAGTGTATCACAGCTTTTTGCATATCGCAACAAAAGGAAAGAATTACATCTGCCTGCACAAACTGAATGCAAGCTCAAGTTGCATATTTGTGCAATTAAATCTTGCGTTTACGCTCTGCTTGCGGTATACTGTTGCCATAAGGAGCCGTGCCAAAGTTTTCCTCGAACTGCCAGAGATTCGGAATGACTCTGGAAAGTGAATGAAAAAAGTGCTGAGCTGAAAATTTGACAAAAAAGGAGAAAAACCGATGGCTGAATACATCAAAGTACCCGCAGGCGTATACGACATGGTGACCCGCTGCATGGAGCAGGAGTTCCCCGATCATGTAGCCATCCGCTATGTGGCCGAGGACGGCAAGACTGTCGTGGAGAAGAAGTACCGCGAGTATGCGCAGGACATCCGCCGGATGACGGCCTATCTCAAGGCCGAAGTGCCGGACATCAAGGGCCGGCGCATCGTTCTGCTGAGCCGGAACTGCTATGAATTCTGCGTGGCGTCCTACGGCGTCATCCTCGCCGGCGGCGTTCTCGTGACTCTGAACCAGAAAAAGACCTGGGAGGAGCTGGAATATGAGCTGGGCCTCGTGGAGCCTGCCCTCATCCTGAACGACGGCATCGACTACGGCTGCCGCGCCGAGCTGGAAGCCGCCTACGGCCCGAAGCTCCGCCCCATGGACTGCTATAAGGATACTGCCCCCGGCGAGCTGACCAACTGCGTGGGCCACGATGATCTGATGATGCTGATGTTCACCTCCGGCACCACCGGACGCAGCAAGGGCGTCATGCTCTCGGAGCGGAATATGTGCGCCAGCTTGCACACCTATTCGGAGGTGGCAGAGAACTGGATCACCAACCGCCTCCCGGCAGGCCAGAAGCTGCCGCTGAGCCATATGACCCTGCTGCCCCTCTTCCACATGGCCTGCTTCGTCTGCGTCATGTCCTACCCGCCTGCCGGCTGGGCCCTGAACCTCTGCGGCGACATCCGCGACTTCTACCGCGACCTGGGCCTGATGCACAGCGATGTCATGGCCTCGGCCCCCATGCTGGTGGAGACCATCTACAACGACATGAAGCGTGGCCGCGTCAGCCGTCTGAACGGCCTGTGGGACCTGTGCTGCTCTTCCGCGGCCCTCGACCCCAAGATGCTGCTGGAGCTGGCCCAGAACGGCTTCGTCGTCAACCAGTGCTACGGTATGACCGAGACATTTGGCGACGGCATCCTGAACTTCACGCAGGTCGAAAAGCACATGAGTGCCGTGGGCAAGCCCGACGACCACGTTCAGTATAAGCTGGACGAGACCGGAGAAATTTGCATCAAGGGCGACTGCGTGATGCTGGGCTACTACAAGGACCCCGAGGCCACGGCAGAGGTCATCGACGCCGACGGCTGGTTCCACACCGGCGACCTGGCCCGGATGGATGAGGAAGGCTTCTATTACATCACCGGCCGCAAGAAGAACCTTATCATCCTCGCCAGCGGCGAGAACGTCAGCCCCGAAGAGCTGGAGAAGAAGCTGGCCCTCTGCCCGGCCATCACCGAGTGCATCGTGAAGGAGAAGAGCCAGAAAATTTGTGCCGTCATCTACTGCCCTGAGGATAAGCAGGAAGAGGTCAGAGCCTTCGTCATCGAGGTGAACCGCAGCCTGCCGCTGTATAAGCGCATCAGTGCCGTGGAGTTCACCGTTGAGCCCCTGCCCCGCAACGCTCTGGGTAAGCTGCTGCGCAAGTAACAAGTAAGAAGAAACAGTGAAAAGGATACGCCGCGTAGTTGCATTTCTCTGCCGAAACAGGTATTATTACTCTGAGGCAGAATATGTCAAATGCCGGCGTTTCGCTGCAATAAAGAAAAACAGCAAGGAGCGACAAAAATGATAAATACTGTATATGAGCTCATCACGGACGTCATGGCGAAGCAGTACCCCGACCGGGTGGCTTTTCGCTATGTGGCCGCCGATGGCAAGACTGTGGTGGAAAAGACCTACGCCCAGTATGTGCAGGACATCCGCAGGGCCGTTACTTATTTTAAGGAGAATATCCCCGACATCAAGGGCAAGCGTGTCGGCATCATGAGCCGCAACTGCTATGAGTACGGTGTCAACAGCTTCGGCGCGATCCTCGCCGGGGCCGTCGTCGTGACCATCAACCAGAAAAAGACCTGGCCCGAGCTGGAATATGAGCTGGGCCTTGTCGAGCCTTCCCTCATCGTCAACGACGGCATCGACTATGGCTGCCGCCCCGACATCGAGGCCGCCTACGGCGATAAACTCCGCCCGATGGACGCCTTCAAGGACAGCGCGCCTGCAGAGCTTGTTGACTGCGTGGGCCATGATGATTTGATGGTGCTGATGTTCACTTCCGGCACCACCGGCCGCAGCAAGGCCGTCATGCTCTCGGAGCGCAACTTTTTTACCACTGTGGAGTGCCAGGTCAAATTCGGCGACGCCATGCTGGACTATAAGCACGAGCATATGCCCGAGGACAAAAACGACGTCCTGAGCAACTTCGCCATCCTGCCCCTGTTCCATCTGGGTACGTTCATCTGCCTCTTCGTTTGGGCCTGCAAGGGCTGGGCGTTGAACCTCTCCGCCGACATCCGCGACTTCTACCGCGACCTCGGCCTGATGCACAGCGATGCCATCGCTGTGGCTCCCATGCTGATGGAGGCCATCTACAAAGACGTCAAGCGGGGCCGCCGCGCCCGCCTGAACGGCATCTGGAACCCCTGCGGCTCCTCTGCCATGTTTGACGGCGCCATGCTGGCCGAGCTGGCACAGCAGGGCATGATGATCACTCAGGTGTACGGCATGACCGAGACCTGCGGCGACGGCATCATCAACTACGAGCAGGACGAAAAGCACATCCGCGCCGTGGGCAAGCCCGACGACCACGCCGAGTACAAGCTGGACGAGACTGGCGAAATTTGCATCCGCGGCGGCTGCGTCATGCTGGGCTATTACAAGGACCCCGAGGCCACCGCAGAAGTCCTCGACGCCGACGGCTGGTTCCACACCGGAGACCTGGCCCGTGTGGACGAGGACGGCTTCTATTACATTACCGGACGCAAGAAGAATATCATCATCCTCGACAACGGTGAGAACGTCAGCCCCGAAGAACTGGAAAATCTGCTGTCCAAGTGCGAGGCCGTCAAGGAATGTATCGTCAGAGAGAAGGGCAAAAAGATCTGTGCCGTCATCTACTGCGGCGAGGCCGACCAGCAGACCGTCCGCGACTTCATCACCGAGACCAACCGTACCCTGCCGCTCTACAAGCGGATGAGCGCCGTGGAGTTCAGCACCGAGCCTCTGCCCCGCACCGGCACCGGCAAGCTGCTGCGCAAGTAAGAATAAACCGGGCAGGCTGCGGAATACTGGAAAAGAGCCGCAGCCGCCTTTAATGGAACTACGAAAGGAAGATTCAAACTATGGAAAGAACCGAGATCGTGTCCCAGATCCTTGCAATTCTGGAAGATGTTGCAGAAATTTCCCCCGAGGATGTCAACGAGAACAGCGTCCTGATGGACGATCTGGACCTGTCGTCCATGGAGATCCTGACCGTCGTCGCCGACCTGGAGGAGACTTTCGGCCTGCGCATCCCCGAAAAGGAGCTGCGCAACTTCGTCACCGTCAGCGATTTGGCCGACTATCTGGCCGCACACGCGGGGGAATAAGGAATGGATGCCGAACAGCGCTCTGTTTTTCAGGGTATCGTTTACTATTACCGCGAAAACATGGTCAACTGCCGCTATCAGGTCACGCTGAAAGATGCCGTGGACGGTGCGCTTTTGCAGCAGGCTCTGGATGCGGCCCGGGCAAAGGCTCCCTACTATTTCCAGAAGCCGGTGTGGGAGAAAAAGCTGCTCCACCTCGAGCCGTCGGACGCCCCCTGCCCGGTGCGGCAGGGCAGCGCAAAGCCCGAATTTCCGGACGAGAACGGCTTTACGGTTGCCCTGAGCTATGAGGGAAAAGTCGTCTATTTCGACTGGTTCCACTTCCTGGCCGATGGCCGGGGCATAGCACCCTTCATGACCATGGTGCTGCAGTTCTACTGCAACCTGCGGTACGGCACGGCTTTCGAGGGCCAGACCCTTGAGACGGACCCTGCCTACGACATCGAGGACATCCTTGCAAAGTACCCCGAGAGTCAGGTGGCCAACGATATGCAGCGCCCCGTGGTGCAGACCTTTGAAGAGACGCCCACCTGCTGCCGCATCCGGCTGGAAAAGGCGGGGCTTGTGGACGCCGCCCTCCGCTGCGGCGTCAAGCCTTTCAGTACCCTCACGGCCCTGCTCTGTAAGGCGGTGCGGGCGTATCTGGACAAGGACGAGGTGCTCTACAGCTACTCGACAGACGCCCGCGACGCGCTGGGTGCGCCGAACGCCCTCTACAACTGCGTGGCCTCCTTCCAGCGCAAGCTGCCGCTGACGGCAGATGCCCCGCTGGCCGAAGTGGCCGTGGGCGTGGACGCTGACCTGAAAGAGAACCTTTCCGCTGAGCGAAAACTGTTCCGTATTGCGGAGCAGATGGGCTGGGTCTACCGGGTCTACCAGCAGAAAGCCAGCCTCAGCATCAAAAAGCGCATCTTCCAGATGGGCGAGTACATCAGCGGCTTCCCGGCGGACTTCTGGGTGAGCTATCTGGGCGACCCCTTCGCCCCGTCCAGCCCGGAACTGACCCGGTACATCGAGGACTTCCAGATCTGGGTGCCGGCGGACGGCGCTTCCATCGGTCTGGAATGCACCAGCCTGCATGGCATCATCACCCTCTGCGTCAAGAACAAGGTGCCGCGCCCCGGCTTTGCCGAGGCTCTGCGTGCCGCGTTCGAGGCCGAAGGCATCAAGGTGCTGGAAGCCGCAGAGCTGGGCGCAGACAATACATAAGATCAAACCTCTCCGTCACGCCTACGGCGTGACGGAGAGGTTTTCTTTTGACCTTTTATCCAGAACGTAATTTTTACATCAAATTTTCATGCGTCATACTTTTGCGGAAAAATCGCCTGAAAAGCCGATTTTTCCCTTGCGTCCAACAGTTTGCCGTGGTAGGATAGGTCGAATGTGAACGAAACACACTGGGAAATGGACAAAAGTGAGGAAAATCGTATGGAAAAAAATAAGAACAGCGGCGCGGCACTGGCAAGAAAGATGGCAGTGTCTCTGGTTTGCGGTCTGGCGGCAGGCTTTGCCTTTATGATGCTGCGCGAAAAGCTCGTGGCTTCTGGCAACAGCGGCATCTGGCAGACCATCAACGACCTGCTCTTCCAGGACATCACCACAGAGGGCGCGGAACGTGCGCTCGGCCTCTTCTACATCATCGGACAGCTCTTCATCAAAGCACTGCAGCTGGTCATCATCCCGATGGTCTTCACCTCCATCGCGCTGGCCATCGGCAGCATCGCCGATACCCGCACCATGGGCCGCATCTCGGCCAAGACCCTCTTCTGGTTCCTGCTCTGCTCCTTTATGGCGCTGGCACTGGCCGGATGCGTGGGCTACGCCACCTATTCCATGGGTCTCTTCAACGCTCACATCGAGGGCCTGACGGAAGCCGCCGGCTCCACCGGTTCCAACCCCCTGAACGTGGTGCTGAATGTCATCCCCTCCAACATCGTCACGGCCTTCGGCAGCAACAACGCTGTTCTTTCCTCCGTCTTCCTCGCGGTGGCTGTGGGCCTGAGCATGAATGTGCTGGGTGAGAGCCGTACTTCCACCCTCCGCCGCCTGCTGGGCGAGGTGAACGACGTGGTGGTGGTCTTCCTGAACTTCGTCGTCACAAACTTCGCGCCCTTTGCAGTCTTCGTGCTGCTGACCCGCACCTTCGCCATCTACGGCATTGATTACCTCAAGCCCGCTCTGGTGTATGTGGTGGTCACGGTGGTTCTGCTCTTCGTCTTCCTGCTGGTGGCCTATCCTCTGGTGGTGGCGCTGGGCGCAAAGCAGAACCCCATCACCTTCATTAAGAAGATCGCCAACGTGGCCGTCTTCGGCTTCTCCACCTCTTCCAGCGCAGCCACTCTCCCCCTGAACATCAGGGTCTGCACCGAGGATTTCGGCGTCGATGAGTCCATCGCCTCCTTCGTCCTGCCTCTGGGCATGACCATCAACATGGACGGCACCGCCATCATGCAGGTGGTGGCCACTGTCTTCATCGCAGGCTGCGCCGGTTACACCGTTACTCCCGCCCAGCTGGTCGTGGTCGCGCTGCTGGCTCTGCTGGCCTCGGTGGGGACGCCTGCCGCCCCCGGCGCAGGGGCCGTCATCCTCTTCACCATCCTGTCCGGTGCGGGCTTCGTGAATGACAGCGCCCTGCTGGCATACTCCCTCATCCTCGCCATCAACCGCCCCATCGAGATGCTCGTCACCTCCCTGAACGTGGTGGGCGACGCTGTCGCCAGCATCTGCGTGGCCAAGAGCGAGGGCCTGCTGAACGAGGAAAAGTTCAACGCATAATTGACCTGTGATATACAAAAGCGCCTCTCCGGTAAAGCGGAGGGGCGCTTTTTGCTCCGGACAGTCCTCTTTTTTACACAAAGCCCCCAGCCGCCGCCGGGGTTTTACACCGATTTTGCGCCGGCATGGTTTCGGGCCGGGGGCGTGGGCGGTAAAATAAGGCCGTTCCCAAGGATCAAAAAAGAGAGAGCGAGCCTGTGAGGCTCATGGAAAGAGAGGACTTTCAGGTATGAAAGAGAATAAAATGTCCCGCCGCAGCTTTTTGAAGGCCGGTGCCTTTGCATCCGCCGCCGGTATGCTGGCCGCAGCGCCTGCCGCTGCCAACGCTGCTGCCCCCAATGCCGCCAAAGCAGCAGAGGAAGAGAACGGACTGCTGGGCGTGTTCGGCGGCAAACCCAAGTATGTCTTCCTCTTCATCGGCGACGGTATGGGTACGGCCCAGATACAGTCCGCCCGATTCTATAAGGGTACGGTGGAGAACAACGGCGCTGTCGTCGAGGGCGAGCTGAGCTTCACCCAGTTCCCCGAGGTGGGCAGTGTGACCACCTACGACAGCACTTCTTTCTGCCCCGACTCCGCTTCCACTGCCACTTCCATCGCCACCGGCCACAAGACCGAGAGCGGCGTCATCAATATGTGTCCGTGGACCCGCGATGTGCCGTATGAGACCATCGCCGAGAAGCTCCACGCCCAGAAGAACTACAAGGTGGGCGTCGTGTCCACCGTCAACATCGACCACGCCACCCCCGCTGCCTTCTATGCACATCAGAAGACCCGCAAGAACTACTACGCCATCGGCAAAGAGCTGGCCGCCTCTGGCTTCGAGTACTTCGCAGGCGGCGAGTTCCAGAAGGTGAACGGCGACGGAACCGGCCCCGACAACCACGAGATCGCTGCCCAGAACGGCTACAACGTCGTCACCCGTCAGGCAGACGCTGCCACCCTCAAGGCTGGTGCAGGCAAGACCCTTATCATCGCCGAGGCACTGGCCGACGGCAAGGCCATGAACTACGCCATGGACGCCGCCGCAGGAGAGTGGCAGCTGACCGACTACGTCAAGAAGGGCATCGAGCTGCTGGACAACAAGAAGGGCTTCTTCCTGATGACCGAGTCCGGCAAGATCGACTGGGCCTGCCATGCCAACGATGCCGCCGCTTCCATCCACGATGTGCTGGAGATGAGCAACGCCGTGCAGGCCGCTGTGGACTTCTACAACGCCCACCCCAACGATACCCTCATCCTCGTCACCGCAGACCACGAGACGGGCGGCATGGCCATCGGCTACAAGACCACCAACTACGACACCTTCCTGACCAACCTCACCCACCAGAAGATGTCCTACGCCAAGTTCGACTCCACCTATGTGAAGGGCTACATCGCCAACAAGACTCCCTTCGAGGCCGCCATGGCCGACGTGAAGGCAAACTTCGGCCTGACCCTGCCCACCGACCCCGATGCTGCCAGTGCAGGCAAGCTGCTGCTGACCGACTACGAGG
>OJKP01001576.1_pt1 | contig 12779 bp, 10 predicted proteins | sample 1596521 | NCBI WGS metagenome assembly OJKP01 (sample SAMEA4350130, study PRJEB24818) | metagenome | biome: human; feature: gut; material: faeces | place: Denmark | collected 2013-09
TGGGCTATTATGAAAAAATTTATCTTATATGCTTTGTTATCCGGAAGTCTTATCTCTTCCTTGACTGTATTTAAAGTATACCAACCAATTATGAACAAAATATGAACACAATGTGAAAGCTTGGTGAATTTTACGAAAAAGCACAGAAAGCCAAAAAGAAACTGTACAAATTGCATAAAAATGTGCAGGTGTAAGAAATACAGTATTCATGGGGTTTTGGTTGTAACCGGAGAATAAACATGATAAAATAGGAGCAGTTGAAAAGGAAAACAGTTCACATGAGGGACAAAATATGTTTGGAGGAAGATGGATGGATACTTTTATGGATAAACTTGCACAAAAGTTGAATGCGCAGGAAATGATCAGAGCCAATTCCGCAGCGGATGCCGAAGAGATGGATCAACTGAAGAGTCAGCTGCGCGAATACGATGAATGCCTGGCACAGATGCAGCAAGTCAATAAAGAATTAAAGGCAATCAACCACGAGATGGAGAAGCTGATGTCCGAGACCATCGCTCCGGAAGTGAAGAAGTTATCCGAAGAGAGCGTAGCTGCTATTGAGAAGCTTCAGCAGGAGAATACGGACAAGCTGGAAGAACTGGGACAGCGCTACACTGCCAAGCTGGAGGAACTTAAGCAGAGCACCGAGGCACTGGATGAACTGCAGAAGCATTTGGATGAGAAGTTAAATGCTACCGAGGAAAATGTGCACAAGGAATGCGTAAAGGTATATCGCAATGTACAGGCTGCCGTAGTGGAAGAGAACGAGAAACAGACCGAGGCAATCGCTAAGAAGGTTACGTCCTGCCTTGGGGGCAGACTGAACGGTGTGCTGGGAGTATCGATCGCTGCACTGTTGGTGGCTGCGGCAGATATTGTCCTGCATGTATTGAGTATTCTTCATATCTTCTAGGAAATACGGAAACGAGGTTAGCTATGAGCAAGGAACTTTGGAAGCCGGGGAATATGTTATATCCGCTCCCGGTGGTCATGGTGAGTCTGGCAGACACAGAGGGGCATCCCAACATCATTACATTAGCATGGGTCGGAACGGTGTGCACCAATCCACCGATGGTATCCATCTCCGTGCGACCGGAGAGATACTCTTATCCGATCTTAAAGGAAACCGGGGAATTTGTCATTAATCTGACTACGAAGGACCTGACCTTTGCGACGGATTACTGTGGTGTCAAGAGCGGCCGCGATGTGGACAAATTCAAAGAGATGGGACTTACGGCAATTCCGGCATCTGTCGTGAAGGCACCGATGATCGGCGAGAGCCCGGTGAATATCGAGTGTAAGGTCCGCGAGGTTAAGTCACTTGGATCCCATGATATGTTTTTGGCGGATGTTGTGGCAGTGCATGCCGATGAAAAATATATGGACGAGAAGCATAAGTTCCACCTGGAGCAGGCAGAACCCATCATTTATTCCCACGGCACCTATTTCGCCTGCGGGGAACAGCTGGGGACTTTCGGTTACAGCGTGAAAAAACGGTAAAGAAATGGGAAAAAAGCGCTTGACGTTTTTCTCACGGTTCGGTATCATAATAAAAAACACAATACTGACATTACTATATACTACAAAGAAGTAGCATCAGACGGGAGTCTGATGCTTTTTTTGTTCTTTTATCAGGAAAGTCCGGGTGAAGCATATGACACAGTTAGACAAAAATATTGCATTTAATTTAAAGAGGATCCGCAAATCCAAAAATATGAGTCTGGATATGCTGGCGGAGCGCACCGGGGTAAGCAAGAGTATGCTGGGGCAGATTGAAAGAGGAGAGTCGAATCCTACGGTATCCACCATCGGCAAGATCGTGGATGGATTAATGGTATCCTTCGAGCAGCTGATCTACGACAGACAGGAATTCATGGTAATGCCTTCTTTAGAGGAGGCACCGGTTTTCCGGGCAAAGGAAGGCGAGTACCGGATCTATGTGATGCTGCCCTACGATGCGGGCAGGAACTTTGAAATCTATCAGGGAGAAGTGGCGCCGGGTGCACAGATGGAGAGCGAATCCCACGGGGAAAATACCTGGGAATACCTGACTGTGGTATCCGGGGAAGTGGAACTGTATCTGTATCTGGAAGATAAGAACTTCTGTGTGAAGACAGGAAGCTCCCTCTATTTTGCCAGTGACAGAAGACATGTCTACCGTAATGTCGGTGGTGAAAAAGCGGTAGTTACGATGCTCGTTACCACACAGCGGTAGATTATAGAAAACGCCCTCTTTTGATGGCATCTTTGCCGTATTTTGCACGGATATCGTCCAGAGCGGCGTCCAGCTTCTGCTGCTTCTCGGAGCGGGGCGCGGCAAAGTCAAAGAGACTCAACTGGATCGGTTCGTCCTCCGGCACTAGCTTCGAAGTCCGGACGCCTAAGAGCCGTATGGGAGAGGAATCCCACAGTTCGTCAAAAAGTGCACAGGCATCCTCGTACAGGAGATTCACTGAAGCCGTGGGAGTATCCAGAGGCATCTGGTGGGATACATTCCGGAAATCGCTGTAGCGGATCTCTGTACAGATTTGTCCCGCCAGCTGGTGGGAAGCATGTAAGCGCCTGCCTACGGATTCGCACAGGGACAGCAGTACCTTGCAGGCATCCTCCCGCGTCAGGGCATCACAGCTTAATGTAGTGGAGTTGCCGATACCTTTTGCCCGGGAAGGCTCTGTGACTACCGTGGATTCATCGATGCCGTTGGCATATTGCCACAGACTGCGGCCGTGGCTTTTTAAATGTGCTTCTAAGATGGCAGGATCGGTATGCGCGAGATCCCCGATGGTGAGAATGCCCAGCTTACGAAGGGTCTCCGCACTGGAACGCCCGCAGGTGAACAGGGCAGAGACGGGCAACGGCCACATTTTCTGAGCAATTTCATTATGATACAGCGTGTGTGTCTTATCAGGCTTCTGAAAATCAGACGCCATTTTCGCAAGGACCTTTCGGTCCGAGATTCCCACATTTACTGTGAACTTGAATTTTTCGAAGACAGAATGCCGGATGTAGGCAGCGGCCTCACAAGGAGAGGCGTAGTTTGCCGCAATGGGAGTATAGTCCATATAGCATTCATCTATGCTGACCTGCTCGATGTCCGGGCAGATATTCGACAGGTGTTCCATGAGCAGCTGGCTTTTTGTGCGGTACATATTGTGGTCCGGAGATGCCATTACGAGATGGGGACACTTGCGCAGGGCATTCACGACCGGTTCGCCGGTAGTGATACCGTAGGCCTTGGCGGGGATGGATTTTGCCAGTACCACACCATGCCTGGTAGCAGTGTCGCCGCCAACGATGGCCGGAATCGTGCGCAGATCTACCGGATCTCCATGCTCAAGCCTGTGCAGGGCGGTCCAGCTTAAAAAGGCGGAATTCACATCAATATGAAAAATGATCGCATCCTGCATGGGAGACTCCTTTCCAAAATATCAGTAAACATCTTAAGTATAGCATACATCAGTCGGAAAGAAAATAGAAAAATCGAACGTACATTCTTTCTTTACAAGGTATAGAAATGCTGATAGAATCAATATGTTACAAAGTTATTACAGTAAGAAAGGTATATAGGAAGTCCGGTTGGGACATACTGTATACTGTTGATAGATACCATAGATCGAGAAGGAATTCATGAAGAAACTGACATCTTACTCTAAAAGAGTAAAATATACATATGTGAAAACGACGCTTGCCACACTTTTTGTGAGCCTGTTTTTCCTGAAAGGGTACGCAGCGTTTGAAAAGACCGGAGAGAATTATTTCCATGTATTCTTGAACGGCAACGAGATCGGAACGGTCGGAGAGGCCGACAGAGCAGAACAGCTTTTACAGGAAGCCAGGAGAAATATAGCATCCGGAAGCGATGACATTCTGTTTATGGATGCAGATCTGACAATGGTCGGTGAGGAAGTGCTGTGGGGCACGTTGGACAATGAGGACAGCATGCTGGCAGCCATGGAACGGGAGCTGGAGAACAGCATCCGTGAGACTTCCCACAGATCCTACACCATGAAAGTAAATGAATATATGGTCAACCTTGCCAGCGTGGAAGAGGTTACTTCCCTGCTGCAGGCAGCGGTGGACAAATACGACACCGAAGATAAATTCAGTGTGGAACTGACCCACGACGCGCAGAAAGAATTCAATGTGCTGACCACCGAGGTGGTAAATAAGCAGGAATTGACAGCGCAGGAAGAGCAGAAGGCAGAAGCTATCTATGCGGGAGGCGTACAGATCGCACTGAATCAGGCAGGTGCCCAGGCAGAGGAACAGGGCGAAAAAGATTTCGGAGATTATGATCTGGGTCTGATGACCATGGATTTTGCGGAAAAGGTAGAGATTGTAGAGACCTATCTGCCGGAAAGCATGCTGACACCGTTAGACCAGGCCATCGAAGATGTGATCAAGGATCAGGAGACTCCCGGAGAATACGAAGTTGTCAGCGGAGATACCCTGTCTGAGATCTCTATCAAAGTCAATATTCCCATTGACCAGATCATTGCCATGAACAGTGAGACGCTGACGGATGAGAATTCCACGATCCGTGTGGGAGACAAGCTGATCATTACCGTGCCGGAGCCCGAGCTGTCCGTGGAGCGCATGGAACAGAATTACTACGAAGAAATTTACGATGCAGATGTAATCTATGTGGATAACGATTCCTGGTATACGACACAGACCAAGATCTTACAGCAGCCGTCCGCGGGCTTCCGCCGCGTGGTGGCAGACGTATCCTATCTGAATGACAGAGAGGTGACCAGGGATATTCTGAAGGAAGAGGTTGTTATGGAGGCGGTTCCGAAGATCGTAGAACGGGGAACCAAGATTCCTCCCACCTATATCAAGCCGATCTCCGGCGGACGTCAGTCGTCCGGATTCGGACGCAGAAAGTCGCCTACCAAGGGTGCCAGCAGCTATCATAAGGGAGTAGACTGGTCGGTTCCTACCGGAACTGCGGTATTTGCATCCTGCGGCGGAACCGTTGTGAAAGCCGGATGGGGAAGCGGATACGGTTATTGTGTCTACATTAACCATGAGGACGGCAGACAGACCAGATACGGTCATTTGAGCAAGGTACTGGTCAAGGCAGGGCAGACGGTAAAACAGGGAGAACGTATCGCACTCAGCGGAAATACCGGTATCAGTACGGGACCTCATCTTCATTTTGAGATTCTGATTAACGGCAGCCAGGTGAACCCGCTCAAGTACCTGAATTAGGGTGTTGTATTTACAAATCCCCCAAAATGTGGTATAAGTGCTTAAGAAGGTTTTTTGATCTGAGAATAACAGAGGTAAGAAACAATGGAACAATACGCAATTAAAGGCGGTAATCCATTAGTCGGAGAAGTGGAAATAGGAGGTGCTAAAAATGCGGCACTTCCTATTCTTGCTGCTTCCGTAATGACGGATGAGACTGTTTATATAGAAAATATGCCGGATGTAAGAGACACGAACGTACTTTTGTGCGCTATGGAGAACATTGGGGTGATCGTAAAGCGTACCGATCGTCATAAGGTGACTCTCAACGCATCCAATATCAGTGAACTTGTAGTAGAAGATGAAAATATCAAGAAGATCAGAGCGTCCTATTATCTGATCGGTGCTCTGCTTGGCAAATACAAGCATGCGGAAGTGGCACTTCCCGGCGGATGTGATATCGGCTGTCGTGCCATTGACCAGCACATCAAGGGATTCCGTGCCCTGGGTGCGGATGTGAAGATCGAGCATGGTCTGATCAAGACCCATGCGGAGCATCTTCGCGGCAGCCATATCTATATGGATGTGGTCAGCGTTGGTGCTACCATCAATATCATGATGGCCGCTGTAATGGCAGAAGGCACCACCATTATCGAGAATTCAGCGAAGGAACCCCATGTGGTAGACCTAGCGAACTTTTTGAACAGTATGGGAGCCAACATCAAGGGCGCCGGTACGGATGTGATCCGTATTAAGGGTGTATCCCATCTGCACGGTACCGAGTATGCCGTGATCCCTGACCAGATCGAGGCGGGCACATTTATGTTCGCGGCAGCGGTGACCAAGGGCGATGTAACGGTGAAAAATGTGATCCCCAAGCATCTGGAGTCTATTACGGCGAAGCTGCTGGAGATCGGCTGTGAAGTAGAGGAAGCGGATGACTGTATCCGCGTGGTGGCATCCAAGCCTCTGCAGCATACCCAGGTGAAGACTCTGCCCTATCCGGGATTCCCCACAGATATGCAGCCGCAGATCACCGTGGCACTGGGATTGTCCAAGGGGACCAGCATCGTGACCGAGAGTATTTTCGAGAACCGGTTCAAATATGTAGATGAACTGACCCGTATGGGAGCCAATATCAAAGTAGAGGGCAATACCGCCATCATTGACGGTGTATCCAAATATACCGGAGCGAATATTTCCGCACCGGATCTGCGGGCAGGTGCCGCACTGGTACTGGCAGCAATGTCTGCGGAAGGTTTTTCCACAGTGGATGATATCCGTTATATCGAGAGAGGCTACGAAGACTTCCATCTGAAATTACAGGGACTGGGAGCGCAGATCGAGTTGGTCGAAACCGAGAGAGATTTACAGAAGTTCAAATTAAAGATCGGTTGATCCTGTCGGGATCGCTGATGCTACAACTGAGTGAGTGCTACAACTGAGAAAAAATGTCTGTTGACAAACAGGGCATCTCATAGTAAGCTAGCCTACGTAGAAAAGTTCATATAGACTTTCCCTTATTCAGAGTGGTGGAGATACATAGGATCGATGAAGCCACGGCAACCCCGCAGAATGCGGAAGGTGCCCACCTGAGCGAGCAATTGTCGAACAATAAGAGGATTTGATCGATCGTTAAATCAGTCCGCTTAGTAAAGCGGACTTTTTTGTATCATTCAGAGCCATGAGATAGCCTCAATGAGCAAAAGGAAAGCATCGAAGATGCAATTTTGCAAATGAGGATATGAATGATAGGACTTTAGTAACTTATACACTAGACCCTCTTCCCATAGGGAAGCAGAATGGAGGACAAATGGAAAAACGTTTATTTACATCGGAGTCTGTAACCGAAGGACATCCCGATAAAATCTGTGATGCTGTATCCGATGCGGTGCTGGATGCACTGATGGAGCAGGATCCGTTCAGCCGTGTAGCATGTGAGACCTGTACCAACACCGGTTTCGTACTGGTAATGGGTGAGATCACGACCAAGGCTAACATTGATATTCCCGCTATCGTTCGTAAGACTGTGACCGAAATCGGTTACGACTCTTCCGAGAAGGGATTCGATGGCAATACCTGTGCCGTTATGGTGTCTCTGGACAAGCAATCCGCCGATATCGCTATGGGCGTAGACAAGGCATTGGAAGCAAAAGAAAGCAACATGACCGACGAGCAGCTGGATGCTATCGGTGCAGGAGACCAGGGCATGATGTTCGGTTTCGCTACCGATGAGACTCCGGAATATATGCCGTATCCTATCTCTCTGGCACACAAGCTGACCAGACAGCTGACCAAGGTACGTAAGGACGGAACATTATCTTATTTAAGACCCGACGGCAAGAGCCAGGTATCCGTAGAATATGATGAGAATGGCAAGCCTGTCCGTCTGGAAGCTGTCGTTCTGTCTACCCAGCATGACGAGCATGTATCTCAGGAACAGATTCATGAGGATATCAAGAAATATGTATTCGATCCCGTTCTGCCCGCAGACATGATCGATGCAGACACCAAGTTCTTCATCAATCCTACCGGACGTTTCGTGATCGGCGGACCTAACGGCGACAGCGGACTGACCGGTCGTAAGATCATCGTAGATACCTACGGCGGATATGCACGTCACGGCGGCGGAGCTTTCTCCGGCAAGGACTGCACCAAGGTGGACAGAAGTGCCGCTTACGCCGCTCGTTATGTTGCAAAGAATATCGTAGCGGCCGGACTGGCTGAGAAGTGTGAAATTCAGCTGTCTTACGCTATCGGTGTAGCACAGCCTACCTCCATCATGGTAGATACCTTCGGCACCGGCAAACTGCACGATGACAAGCTGGTAGAGATCATCCGTGAGAACTTCGACTTAAGACCCGCAGGCATCATCAAGATGCTGGATCTGCGCAGACCTATCTACAAGCAGACCGCTTCCTACGGTCACTTCGGACGTACCGATGTGGATCTGCCCTGGGAGAAACTGGACAAGGTGGATCTGTTAAAGAAGTACTTGTAAGTGGAGCGTCCTTTGCGACACATTCATGAATTGAATGCATGGCTCGTAACGTAGGGCTTCCGTAAACCACTCGGGGAGTTCTGTTTGTATTATAAACGCCATTTTTTGCTAAAAAAATACAAAAACATGAGATTTTGCCATGTAAAAAGCTGTTATTTTCGCTGAGCGTGCAAAATGAAGAAATTCCGTACAAAAATTCCTGATTTGGGAACTTTTTTGTACGGAATTCATTGTTTTTAGGGTTTTTACACCAAACTGGAGAGCTACGAAAGCATAGCCACTCTAGAGAACAAGAATGACCTGGCGTGGGCATTTGCGCACAAATCCCAGCCATATTCGATACGTGGGGCATAATCATCAATAATAGTCAATCAAGCCCCGGTAGTTTATGTTACGCGGGGCATAATCATCAATAATAGTCAATCAAGCCCCGGTAGTTTATGTTACACGGGGCGTAATCATCAATAATAGTCAATTAAGCCCCGGTAGTTTATATGCTGCGCGGGGCGTAATCATCAATAATAGTCAATTAAGCCCCTGTAGTTTATGTTACGCGGGGCGTGATCATCAATAATAGTCAATTAAGCCCTGGTAGCTTTCATTACGCGGGGCGTAATCATCAAATCTTGTGTATAATGCCCCGTATCTTGATTTAAGGGCACAGAGAAGCTTGTTCCTGTCTCCTGTGCCCACGCTGTGGTGGACAAAGGGACCTAGGCAGGCGTTCGTCTGGTCTACGGCAACCCTACGTTACGAGACATGCATCAATTCATAAATGTGTCGCAAAAGGCGCTCCACATTTATTGGCAGTTCTCCGCAATGAGCCACGCTATTCATAAGATTGTCAGCAAAAGGCGCTGCCAATCGTATTTCTCTTCGCGGCGTTCGCCGCATCACGGCAAAAGTAAAAACCGTGATTTGTGAGCAAGCTCCCAATCACGGTTCTTTTTTTGCCTATGCGCGGCTCATTGCTCGCGTAAACTCTCAAGTTAAAAAACCACCTTCACATACTGTCTGCAGTACATGAAGGTGGTTGTATTTATAGATCTTTTTAAGCATTTCTATTGATCATGGCACGTTTTCTCAGGGTCGGATCCAGGATCTTCTTACGGATACGAAGGTTCGTAGGAGTTACCTCCAACAGCTCGTCGGTATCGATAAAGTCCAGAGCCTGCTCCAGAGACAGAACCCTGGGAGGCGTCAGACGCAGGGCTTCGTCGGCACTGGAGGAACGGGTATTGGTCAGCTGCTTTTTCTTGCAGACATTGATCTCGATGTCCTCGTTGCGTCCGGTCTGACCGATGACCATACCGGAGTATACCTTTTCACCGGGGCCGATGAAGAGAGTACCACGCTCCTGGGCATTGTACAGACCGTAGGTGATAGCTTCGCCGGCTTCGAATGCGATCAGGGAACCCATCTTACGATACTGGATATCTCCCTTGTAAGGACCGTAATCATCAAATACGGTGTTCAAGATACCGTTACCCTTGGTATCGGTCATGAACTCGCCACGGTAACCGATCAGTCCTCTTGCGGGGATGGAGAACTCCAGACGGGTATAGGTGCCGCCGGAGATGGAACCCATGTTACGAAGCTCACCTTTTCTTTGTCCCAGCTTCTCGATGACAGCACCGGCAAACTCGTTGGGAACATCGATATAAGCTAATTCCATAGGCTCTAATTTCTTGCCATTCTCGTCGGTATGATACAGAACCTCAGCCTTACTTACAGCAAATTCAAAGCCTTCACGACGCATATTCTCGATCAGCACGGACAGATGCAGCTCACCACGACCGGATACCTTGAAACGGTCAGGGGAATCTGTCTCTTCCACACGTAAGGATACATCGGTATTTAACTCACGGAACAGTCTGTCACGCAGGTGACGGCTGGTAACGAACTTACCTTCCTGACCTGCCAGAGGAGAATCATTTACCATAAACTGCATGGCGATGGTGGGCTCACTGATCTTCTGGAAAGGAATGGGTACTACATTTTCCGGAGAGCAGATGGTGTCGCCGATGTGAAGCTCGCTGATACCGGAGATGGCAACGATGGAACCGATGCCGGCTTCTTTTACTTCTACTTTATTCAGACCGTCGAACTCATACAGCTTGCTGACCTTGGTCTTGATGATCTTGTCAGGGTTGTGGTGGTTACAGATGACCACATCCTGATTTACACGGATGGTACCGTTGTCAACCTTACCGACACCGATACGGCCTACATATTCATTATAATCGATGGTACTGATCAGTACCTGGGTAGCTGCATCGGGATCACCTTCGGGAGCAGGAATGTAGTTGATAATGGTCTCGAACAGAGGCTCCATATCGGTACCCATCTCATCAGCATCCAGGGAAGCAATACCTGCCTTGGCGGAAGCGTACACAAAAGGACAGTCTAACTGGGAATCGTCTGCATCCAGCTCTAAGAACAGCTCCAGTACTTCGTCTACGACTTCATCGGGTCTTGCTTCGGGACGGTCGATCTTGTTGATACATACGATAACGGGAAGCTTTAATTCCAGTGCCTTACGAAGCACGAATTTGGTCTGGGGCATGGCACCCTCGAAAGCATCCACTACCAGGATAACACCGTTTACCATCTTCAGGACACGTTCTACCTCGCCGCCGAAGTCTGCATGACCCGGGGTGTCGATGATGTTGATCTTGGTACCCTTATACATAACAGCAGTGTTCTTGGACAGAATGGTGATACCACGCTCGCGCTCGATATCGTTGGAGTCCATGACACGCTCAGCAACTTCCTGATTTTCACGGAATACACCGCTTTGTTTTAACAGCTCATCCACCAGAGTGGTTTTACCGTGGTCTACGTGAGCAATGATTGCAACGTTTCTGACATCTTCTCTTTTTTGTCTCATAAAAATCCTTGCCTTTCTAAAAATGCGTGCAACTGATTCAATCTTTTTTCAAACTGTTTCAGTATAGCACTTATCATTTCCGTACGCAAGAAAAAACCGTGGAAAATCAACGCTTTTGGTGGTTTTCTATATGAAAAAGTATGGAAAAGAAATCCCTTTTGTGCGTAATTTGCCCTTTTGTGCGATGAGTTTTAGTACTCAAACGATGGATTTTAGAGTATAAATAGTAGTGCAATACATAAAGATTGTTGTAGAAGAGTCAGAAGATGTAGAAGGGAGAACAAAAATGACAGATAAGGTTATTGAAAACAATCAGGTAACGGTGATGGGGGAAGTGGTAAGCAATTTTTCCTACAGCCATGAGATCTATGGGGAAGGATTCTACATGGTGGACATCAAATGTACGAGACTGAGCGACAGTTTTGACATTATACCGGTGATGGTCTCAGAAAGATTACTGGACGTGACAGCCAGCTATGTCGGAATGCTTTTGTGTGTGAACGGACAGTTTCGTTCCTACAATCGTCATGAGGAGCGCAAGAACAGACTGGTGTTGTCTGTGTTTGCCAGAGAAGTGAAATTTATTGAAGAAATGGAAGAAAGTTCGAAGACGAACCAGATTTATCTGGATGGATATATATGTAAGGAACCGGTGTATCGTAAGACACCGTTGGGAAGAGAAATAGCGGATCTGCTGCTGGCAGTAAACCGTCCGTACGGAAAATCCGATTATATTCCCTGTATCTGTTGGGGACGTAACGCCCGTTATGCGGAGCATTTCAAGGTAGGAGAGCGCTGTGCGATCTGGGGACGGATCCAGAGCCGTGAATATATGAAAAAACTGGATGAAGAGCATGTGGAGAAAAGAGTAGCTTTCGAGGTATCCGTCAGCAAACTGGAACTTCTAGAGGAGGCACAGGTGCAGGAATCCATCGTCTAACGACAAAAGATTGCAAAAAGTGACAATATATGGTATAAAAGAATGCATAGATATTAGTAACTGTGTACAGCTAGGGAGCGTCAGATACGCAGATAGACCATGAGGTGTGGAATGGCAGAAGGATGCATCTATATTTATACCGGCGATGGCAGAGGCAAATCACCGGCAGCGATTGGAAGAGCGGTACAGGCAGCGGTAGAAGGCAAGAGGGTCGTTATTATTCAGTTCCTGAAGGGAAAGGGACTGGGGGATTCCGATTTTTTACGCAGAATGGAGCCGGAGATCAAGCTGTTCCGTTTCGAGAAATCGGACGGTAATTTCGTGGAATTACCGGAGGAAAAGAAGCAGGAGGAGATCCAGAACATCCGTAACGGGATCGGCTTTGCCAAGAAAGTACTGACGACTGGAGAATGCGATCTGCTGATCCTGGACGAAGTGCTGGGACTGGTGGAGAAGGATATTATTACGGAAGATGACCTGAAGGCATTACTGGAATGCCGGGGAGATACGGATGTGATTCTGACGGGAATCACCCTGAACGATGAGATCTGTGTTCTGGCGGATGAAGTGTCCAAGATTGAAACGGTAAAATTCAAGGTCTGGGATTGACAGTCACATGGGTTGATGCTATCATAAAACTATATTTAAGAAGATAGAGGTTGCGTTTTTCAAGAGTATTTTTTCGGAGGTAACAGGTACCGTTGAGGGAAGAAGAAAGGGGAACACGCCGAAAGATAAGGTATCCTGTATATGTT
>OJKP01001583.1_pt1 | contig 12739 bp, 11 predicted proteins | sample 1596521 | NCBI WGS metagenome assembly OJKP01 (sample SAMEA4350130, study PRJEB24818) | metagenome | biome: human; feature: gut; material: faeces | place: Denmark | collected 2013-09
GTTTGTGATCCCTCGTGTGGGCGATGTGATTATGAGCGGTGCCCAGCCGATGCATATGTTCCATCTGCCCATGCTGCGTGTGGGTCGCTATATGGCAAGCCCGGAATTTCTGTTTGTGAAACGGGCAATGGACATTGTGATCTCACTGGCAGCACTGGTTATCCTGAGTCCGTTGTTTCTGATTACGGCTATTGCCGTCAAGTCCGATGGTGGCCCGGCTTTTTACAAGCAGGTTCGCCTTACCAAAGACGGCAAACCGTTCGAGATCCTGAAGTTCCGTTCTATGCGAGTGGATGCTGAAAAGCTCTGCATTCCATCCAGCAGGCTCAGGTCGTTCAGGCATTCCTCAACGTTCAAGGTCATCTTGACATCGTATTTTTTTGAAAGACCGTACTCATTGATGAGCTTTTCCAATCCATGACGAACATCATAAACGACTGCAGTCGGCTGGGCCTGGAATGTATTAAAGTACCATCCATGCGCCAACTTCGCCCAGATTGAGGCCATCAGGATCTGTCCGGCAATCGCTGCGATGCCCGGCAGAAGATTGCAGAGCCGCCGGGCCATCAGGCAGATGACAATGTACAGAATGCCATCGGTTGCCATGGCTGCCAGTACCTGTCCGTAAATCAACTCTGAAATGCGCTGCAAAGACATCCAGAACGCATCGTAGACTTTACCCAACAGAAAGAACAACACCGCAAACAGACCGATCATGGTCCAGTTGCCCCTCCAGCCAAACTTTGCATAGACCTGATACGAATAATACAGCTCCCAACAAAGTACAAACGGAATTGTGATCATTACCAAATCGATGATTTTTACGATCTTCAACATCACATCATGCTGAAATTTTGACATAATACCCCAATAACTCCTTTAGCTTTTTCTTTTGCTCTTCGCTCAACTTTTCCGACCCGCTTTGCAGCAGCCGTTTCTGGTTGTACACCCATCGGCTCAGCCAAATGCCATCCGCAGTCTTATATTTCGCCGGAATCTCCAGATTTCCATATTGCTTTTTATATTCCTGCGCCAGTTCGTACCGGTGCTGCCACGAGTCCGGTTTCTCCCACTGCATTCCAACGGCATCCAGCAACTCAATGCGCTCTTGTGTTAAAATTGCATTGCTCTTCTCCGGATTCCGATATGCATACTGCTGCCGCCGCACCCATTTTCCAAGGGCATAGCCCTCCGGCGAAACATAGGCCACCGGGACATCAAGGTCTCCATTTGCCTCAAAGTACTGTTTTGCTGACTGATAAACCGCATTCCACTGTCGGTCATAGCGACTGCCCCACTGCATTCCTATGGTTTCCAGTCGTTTGATCTGATCCGCAGACAACTTTTTCTGCTCATAGGCTAGTTCTTGATTTTGAATCCAGCGACCAAGCGTTTTTCCATCTGCTGTTTTATAATCTCGTGGAACATCCAGATTTCCATACTCCTGCGCATAGACTGCCGCAAGTGCATACCCCTGTTCCCATCGGACATCAAATACCTTCCATGCCATCCCCAACTGATCCAACTGTCGGATGCGCTCTTCCGTCAGCTTTCCATCGTTTCGGCGTTTCCGCGCATTGTTGATCCACTTTCCCAGAGGATAGTCATCTTTCGTTTTGTATTTCGCCGGAACCTGCAAATTCCCAAACTGTTCCCGAAATTTTCTCGCTTCTTCCAGACCACGTTCCCATGCGGCATCGTTGCGGTTGCCCCACTCCATCCCGATGCTGTCCAGCCGTGCGATTTGCTGTTCGGTCAAGTTCCCCGGAATCTGTCCCGCACGAACACGGCGCTGGGTCGTCAGCCATTCGCCAAGGCTCAATCCCGCCGGTGTGGTATAACGCTTTGGAATATTCAGGCTGCCATGCTCCGCATAGTAAATGCTTGCTTCCGAAAAATAATGGTCCCAACTAGAGGACAAGCTTGCTTGCAGCCGCTCAAACAGCACCCGGCAGTCATGCACCTGCTCGACAACTTCAAACCGTTCGGTGATGATCTTATCACCCTCACCGTTGGCATTCAGGCGGTAGACTGCCTCCTGCATCTCGCCTTGCAGACCCGCAATGCTGCATAGTCCTTCGAAGTTGTTGACAACATCGAGGATAAGTGGAGCGGAATTATCCCCCGCAGTTAGTGCACGGCCAATCTGCTGTTTGTAGATAATAGGTGAGATAGTAGGCCGGAACAGGATGACACCTGAAATGCCTTCTACATGAACTCCCTCGTTCAGCATGTCGATGCAAAACAGCAGCTTCAGGCGGTCACTTTCATCGGCCTTGAAGTCGGCAAAAGCCTTGTCTGTACCGGGGTCATCCGAGTAGGCTTCGTAGACCGCCACTTCCGCATTCACCTTTGCAAACCACTCCGGCACATGAGAGATCATTTCGTCCATGTGCTCCTTGTTGGCGCAGAACACGATGTACTTTCCAGACTTGTTCGTGATATGATGAGCGAAAACCTTATCTAATCCATCTGCCTGTTCCAAGGCACGACGCAGGGCATCCAGATATTTTTGATTTACGTCCTGAATCCCAGCAGAACGCAGATTATCCACTCTTGTCTGATAACGTGCCAAGTCTTTCTGATATTGGTAGACCGTTGTTACATAGTTTGGAGCAGGCAAAATACCTCTGACGATTGCTTCGCCAAGGGTCATGTCGCTCGCAACACGGCTGTCAAAAAGCTCTTCGGCCATGTCACGGTTATTATCCAGATATCGGATGTTTGTCGCTGTCAAGCCCAGCAGTCTTGCGTCCGGGCATAACCTTAATAAAGCCACCGTGCTTTCGCCCCAACATTCCGCACCGGCACGGTGGAATTCATCGAGTATAATATAGGCAGGTTTCTGCGCTGCGATACCATCCAGTTGCGCCTGGGTGCAGCACATCAGTTTGGCATAGGTATAAAAGTGAACGTTTGCCAGCGGAAAGTCCGGGTCGTTCCTTTTCAGGCTCTCCAGCTGTGTCTTGAAGATATATTCACTGGGAGAAAGCCAGATCACGACCTTCTCCGGGTTGTCCTCGATCAGCTTGAACGCAATATAGCTCTTTCCGGTGCCTGTCGGATGAACAATGGCGGCCTTGCCATACTGCTCCATCATCCGGACTGCCGCATGATATGCTTTCTCGTTGTGCTCGAACAGACGCAGTGCCACCTAGTTCACCCCTTTCCGCAATAAAGGAGTATCCTTCACATGGAAAATGGAGGATACCGTTCCTTTGACATCGTTGTCTATAATCTCATCTTATTTTATCATGGTTATATCTGGGATTCAATAGAAATCATCATAAATGTATCACATTTGACCCTGAAAAAACATCGCGAAGGCCGGATTGTTTTTGTGTCATGCCCAGTTCTGTATAATAATTCCAGCTGTAAACGAAGATTGAGAAAATAAGGGGTCCGATGAGGGTCTAAACAGCAGGAGGAAACAGCGATGGCGCGACGGGGAGAAAACATTCGCAAGCGTAAGGACGGTCGGTGGGAAGGCAGGTACATCAAAGCGCGCACACCGGAGGGGAAGATCCAGTGGGGTTACGTTTACGGAACGGCCTATGTGGAGGTCAAACGGGTGCTGATTCAAAGGAAAGCCGAGGCGGGCTTTTACAACCTGAATCGAACTGACCTGACCTTTGAAGCACTGGCCGAGGTATGGCTGCATTCCCTGCGGAACAGTATAAAAGAATCCACCTATGCGCATTATTCGTACACACTGCACAAGTATCTTCTTCCGGTTTTGAGCAAAGTGCCCGTTGCATCCCTTGAGGAAAGCTTTCTGGAGCAGGCCATGCAGCAAATCATCACGCCCACAGATGCCGGACACAAGCCACTGGGAAACTCCTCTGCCCGAGAATGCTTCTCGATGCTGCGACGTATCTGCAAATATGCCGCTCATTTACGTCTGATTCGTCCAATGGAGCTGGAAGTTGCGTTGCCAAAAGCCATCGACAAAATTTCTGCGCCTCTCTCCCCGGCGGAACAGCAGCGACTTCATCAATATGTACAGGCGAACCCCACGCCTCGCAAGATCGGCTTACTACTGGGGCTGGAATTGGGGCTTCGAATTGGTGAGATCTGCGGTCTGCAATGGGGCGATTTTGACCTGAAACTCGGCACGCTGAACATCAATCGGACGGTCTGCAGAATTTCCTGTGGAAACGGCCATACAAAGGTGGTCATCCAGACACCCAAAACCCGCACCTCCCGCCGGGAAATTCCACTTCCAAAGCAGCTGCTTATTTTGCTGAAAAAGCTGCGCGGAAGCGCCAGCAATGCCGCATGGTTCCTGTCCGGCAGTGAATCTAAACCCACCGAACCCCGTTGCTATCGGAAAAGCATTAAGGTGTATCTGAAGCAGGCGACCGTCCGGCAAGTACGCCCGCACGCGCTACGCCACACCTTTGCAACGACCTGTCTGCAGGCGGGGTGCGATGTAAAGACCCTTAGCGAGCTGTTGGGACATGCCAGCGCCAACATCACCTTGCAGCGCTATGTACACTCTGACCTGACCCGAAAGCGCCGGGAGATGAACCGGATATTTTCACATCAGGTGTCAATGAGGGGCGGAAAATCATTAAATCTAATTGAATAACGCCAGATTTTACTCACAGTCCTCCATTTTCCATGTGGAGGATACATTTTTGTTAAATATATTCTTTGTCGTTACGCAGCCACATATTCTCTACAGCATAAAATACTTTCACGATATACGCAACTGCGTACGTAAAACCGCATGAACTTCTGTACTATCATGTTGAGGTGAACTTCATCATGACTGTAAAAGATGCCGTTGCCAAACGCTTTGAACAACTCTGCGACCAGCGTAGGATACGCCCCAACGAGTTAGCGACCCGTGCCGATGTAACACCATCTACGGTATATAGTATGCTCGACCCATCCCGTCAGCGTGTGTCCATCGCCACCATTAAAAAGCTCTGTGATGGTCTTGATATCACGCTTGGTCAGTTCTTTTCCTGTGCGCTGTTCGATGAACTGGAGCAAGAGAACCAATAGCTCACCGAACGATCTGCTCGGCTTTCCCTGCAACGCGTACTCTCTTTTCTAAGTGAATTTTAGAATTTCATATCCATTGTCAGCCTGATTTGTGCTCTTTTGCATGGGTCAGGCTTTTTTTTACGCTAAAAGGCCCCTGCCCATCACATTTCTGTGAAAGGCAGAGGCCTTCTGCTGCTAGATTCTAATTCGGTCTGGGGAGATGGAACAACTATCTCATTCTACCGGGTCAGTGTCCCCCTTCCAGATTTTTAACTCCCCCCGGATGCTGGTGATCCGCACCACCGGGGTTTTGCTTCATGAATCATGTGGTTCATACGGTTGTGGTCGCAGGAATCTCACGTTGTCAGTAAAAAATCAACCAGAGGAACGACCGAGATTGCAACACCGTCTACCTCAATGTCAGAATCTTCCTCGTAGGTCACGATGATATGGTGGTGCGGTTCGGTCACGGTTGCAGCAATTTTCTTCAGCAGATCGTTGTTTGTAGTAGTTTCTCCCACTGCTCATTTTGTCTATCATATAAGTCATTATAGCATATTCTATGTTCTATATATAAGACAAGCAAAATAATTTCTTGCATCATTTTTTGTCATGTATTATATTATTTATACTACAAATTCTGACGCAACTCAATCAATTTCCAATACATTTTCTGATAATTTTCGCCGCGCTTTCTATCTCTGTCACTTACAGTCTTGACTCCATACCCTTGAAGCCAGTCATTCAATTTCACTTGTCCCGTCATTCTATCGTAATAGCGTCCAATATATCCAAACTCCATGATTTCTGCTGTCATCTTCTCTGGATTCATCGGCTGATTCAGGTGCTCATAAACAGTGCAGGTATCGTCCGCATCCAAAGCTCGCTTGCGTTCAAGGGACTGAGCTATTTCGAGAGGATCCCGTAGGGTACGATACTTCATCAGTTGCTTGGACAGCGCAGGCGACTTTGGCACCACACGTTCCTTGCTGCCCTTGCCATGCTTGACCAGAATATAGTCCGGTTTGATGTCTTCCGGCTCCATCAGGATCATCTCATTGCAGCGCATCTCGGTGTCGTACAGTAACATAATACAGAAATTCATCGCGGAGATCCTTCAAACACATAAAAAACACCCTTCCTCTCACGGAAACCCGCAAAAGGAAGGGTGATGAACTCATTATCCTGTTGTCGTACCAATCACAGCATGTTCGTACCAGAAAGGTTAAAACAAGCTGTTACTCAGCACAACACCTCAAGCACTTTTGAGCGTAGAGCTGTGATCAGCAGTTCTCAGCGAAGTACTTAATGGTACGGACCATCTGAGAGGTGTAGGAGTTCTCGTTGTCGTACCAGGACACGACCTGAACCTGATAGGTGTCGTCGTCGATCTTAGCGACCATGGTCTGGGTAGCGTCGAACAGAGAGCCGTAACGCATGCCGATGACATCGGAAGAAACGATCGGATCCTCGTTGTAGCCGAAGGACTCAGAGGTAGCAGCCTTCATAGCAGCATTGATGGACTCCTTGGTGACATCCTTGCCCTTGACAACGGCAACCAGGATGGTGGTAGAGCCGGTGGGAACGGGCACACGCTGAGCAGAGCCGATCAGCTTGCCGTTCAGCTCGGGGATGACCAGGCCGATAGCCTTAGCAGCGCCGGTGCTGTTGGGAACGATGTTCTGTGCGCCAGCACGAGCACGGCGCAGATCGCCCTTGCGCTGAGGACCATCCAGGATCATCTGGTCGCCGGTGTAAGCATGAACAGTGGTCATGATGCCGGAAACGATGGGGTAGGTCTTGTTCAGGGTGTCAGCCATGGGAGCCAGGCAGTTGGTGGTGCAGGAAGCAGCAGAGATGACCTGATCCTCAGCGGTCAGGGTCTTCTCGTTGACGGAGAAGACGATGGTCTTCAGGTCGTTGCCTGCGGGAGCAGAGATAACGACCTTCTTTGCGCCAGCCTGGATGTGAGCCATGCTCTTCTCCTTGCTGGTGTAGAAGCCGGTGCACTCCAGAACGACATCAACGTTCAGTTCGCCCCAGGGAGCATCCTTTGCGTCCTTAACAGCGTAGATCTTGATCTCCTTGCCGTCGACGATGATGGAATCCTCGGTAGCCTCGACAGTGTGCTTGGCTTCGCCGATCTTGCCGCAGAAGGAACCCTGAGCGGTATCGTACTTCAGCAGGTGAGCCAGCATCTTGGGGCTGGTCAGATCGTTGATTGCAACGACCTCGTAACCCTCAGCATCAAACATCTGACGGAAAGCCAGACGGCCAATACGACCAAAACCATTGATAGCAACTCTAACAGCCATGTTAATAGTACCTCCTAAATGTTCTTACCCTTTTATCGGATAATAATCACGGTAGCTTTATTATAGACCAAATCGCGGAAACCTTCAAGTGCCCGCCAAAAAATTAACAAGGTAATTTCACACTTTTTTGTTTTTGAACGATTTTCACAGCTTTTATGGGAATCTTTTCAGCAATTCAACCAACGGCGTGTCGGGGTATTGCAGGCCTTCCGTCACTTCCTGCCACCCGCGCCACAGTGAACAGCCCCAGCGCGCCGATGCAGCACATGCCAAAGCCAAACAGCACCTCGGGCAGGTCGGCTGCCGTGATGCCGTGGAACAGTAGCACCAGCACCCGGGGCAGCTCCCAGCAGAAGCAGAGCAGGAACGTGCAGATCCCGGCCTCGCACAGCTGGCAGCCGTTGGACGTTTCCGGCAGCCAGAGGGCGCGGACCATCGCCGAAAGAAACACCAGCGCAGCCAGCATCTGCCAGACCATGGCAGTCGGTTCCACCCGGTGCCAGCTGGAGCTGTTCTCCATAAAGCGGCTCAGCACCCCCCAGTAGAACACCGCCGTGCCAAGCACCGCCGGGGTCATGCTCCGGCCGGGCAGACGGTATTCTCCCTTATACGTCCAGCTGCGGCCCAGTCGGATCAGCCAGACAGCACACACCAGCTCCAGCACAGCACGCACCAGCGCGCCAACGCCGGTCATGCCCACTGCCAGACGCACCGCACCGGCCAGGCCGACACACACGCCGCCCAGCACCGATGTAACTCCCACCGGTTTGCACGCACTGCGCAGAACAAGGGGCTGGCGGGCCAGCTTCCGGGCGGCGATGATGCCAACGACCAGCGCTGCCCACAGGCCGCCGTACCGCAGCCAGACAGAGCCCGCCGTGCACAGGCCGGTGCTCCAGTCCGTCCACAGGGCAAGATCAAGCCCGCGCCCAATGGCAAGGGCACCACCACAGGTGAAAATCAGCACAAATAAAGCGTTCATCAGCGTTCCTCGATCGGTTTATATTTCTGGCGCACGCCCAGATACTTATAGGCGGGCCGGATGATCCGGTTGGCAAAAATGACTTCCTCTACCCGGTGTGCGCACCAACCCGGCACACGGGCAATGGCGAACAGCGGGGTGTAGATATCCTCAGAGATGCCCAGCATGTTGTAGATCAGGCCGCTGAACAGGTCCACATTGGCGCACACCGGCTTGCTGCTGCCCTTCTCCTCGGCAAAGATATCGGGAGCCAGCCGCTCGATGCTGCACAGCATGTTGTACTCTTCCTCAAAGCCCTTCTCGTAGGCCAGGTGCTTGGCGCGCTCCTTCAGGATGACCTCACGGGGGTCGCTCATGGTATAGACCGCATGGCCCATACCGTAGATCAGGCCGGAGCCGTCGCCCGCCTGCTTGCGCAGGATGCGGCGCAGATACTCGCGCACCTCGTCGTCATCCTCCGGGTGCTCCACATGCTTGAGGATATCCTGCAGCTGACGGTTGACCATCAGGTTGGCACCGCCGTGCTTGGGGCCCTTCAGCGCGCCAATGGCGGCTGCAATGGCCGAGTAGGTATCGGTGCCCGAGGAGGACAGCACACGGGCGGTAAAGGTGGAGCAGTTGCCGCCGCCGTGGTCTGCGTGGACCAGCAGGCACATATCCAGCAGCTTGGCTTCCTCGTGGGTGAACTTCTGGTCCGGGCGGTAGGTGCTCAGGATGTGCTCCGCCGTGCTCTGGCCGGGCTTGGGCATGTGGAAAAACATGCTCTGCTTATCATAATAGCGGCGCTTCATCTGGTAAGCGTTCACCATCATGGTGGGCATACTGGCGATCAGGTTGATGCTCTGGTTCAGGATATTCTCCAGCGTCAGATCCTCGGCATGCTCGTCGTAGGAATACAGGCCCAGCACGCACCGCTGCATCTTGTTCATAATATTGGGCGAAGGAGCATTCATGGTATCCATAAAGCCATCGGGCAGGGCGCGGTGCTCTGCCAGCAGCTCGCAGAAATCGTCCAGCTGCTCCTGGGTGGGCAGGCTGCCGAACAGCAGCAGCCAGATGACCTCTTCAAACACAAAGCGGTCGTTGCGGTAGGCCTCGTTCACGATCTCATTGATGTCCACACCGCGGTAGATCAGACGGCCCGGAATGGGAATGACATGCCCTTCCTGATCCTTTTTGTAGCCCACAACGTCACAGACATTGGTCAGGCCTGCCAGCACACCGGTGCCATCCGGGTTGCGCAGGCCGCGCTTGACACCGAGACGCTCACTCGTCTCCGGGTCGATGTAGTTGTTTGCCAGATACTCTTCACACAGCGTCCGCATGGTCTGCGGGTCCAGCGACGCTACTTCTGCATGGGTATAGTTCATGCGCGAATTCCCCTTTCTCTTATTTCTCTCTTATATACTTTCCGGCCATCCACCATGATGGCACACCCTTATGATAGCGCTTTTGTGAAGTAAATTCAAGTCTTGGATGAAATGTGCGCTTTTTCACCCCGCCGTACTGGTACACTGGGCCCAGAAAAATGCCTGTCCGGGAGGGAAAATCACGATGAAAAAGACATTCTTTCTCCTCTGCGCCCTGCTGCTGGTGCTGGGCACACTCCTGCCGATCGCCGGTTACCGGCTGACACTGGCGGTGTTCGGCCCGGCACAGGGGGCTTCTTCTGCTCCTCTGCCGGGCACTGCGGCTTCGGAAGCCGCCCCGGACAGCGCCGCCGTGCCGCCCTCCGATCAGGACAGCGAGAGCTTTCTGCTGGCCGACCAGAGCGCCGGGGCCGTGGTCTCGGTACCCCGGCGGGAATATCTGATCGGGGCTGTGGCAGCAGAAATGCCCATCAGCTGGCCGGACGAGGCGCTCAAGGCGCAGGCCATCGCGGCCCACAGCTATGCTCTCTACTGCCGCGACCATGCCGCCGAACCGGCTTCCGGCTGGCTGAGCGTGGATCCCGTCCGGCGGCAGGGATACTTAACAGATGCAGTCCTCCGCAGCTACTGGGGCACCGCCTATGAGGAGAACTATGCCCGCCTCTCGGCGCTGGTGGACAGTGTGCTGACCGATGTGCTCTACTATGGCAGCGCCCCCGCCGGGACAAGCTACTTTGCCATCTCCAACGGCATGACTGAAGCCAGCGAAAACGTCTGGGGCACTGCCCTTCCCTATCTTGTGGCCGTGGACAGCTCCACCGACCTCAATGCGGACAACTACCTTTATACCGTCCAATTCACCGCCGAGCAGATGCAGCAGGCCCTCGCCGGGCTGGGGCTTCTCCCTGACCCTGCCGCACCTGCCAGCTGGTTCGGAGAGGCCGCGCTCACCCCTTCGGGCTATGTAGCCTCCCTGCCCGTCTGTGGGCAGAGCGTCACCGGTCCGGCCCTGCGCAAAGCGCTGGGCCTGCGGAGCGCCTGCTTCACGGTGCAGTATCAGGAGGGCAGCTTTCTCCTCACCACCAAGGGCTATGGCCACGGTGTGGGGCTGAGCCAGTGGGGTGCCAAGGCGCTGGCCGAACAGGGACAGAGCGCGGAGGAAATTCTGGCGCACTATTTCCCGGGGACAGAGCTGCGGAGATAACACCCTCAAGCGCTCCGCCTCAGCTTCTCTGGCCGGGGAGCCGGAAAAGCCAGCAACAAAAAAGGCAGCTGACCCAACGGCCAGCCGCCCAGAAGATCAATATTCAGCCAAACAGGCTCGTCCACCAATCCTGACTGCTGCTTTCCTCGCCAGCAGCGACTTCAGTCTCTGCCGCAGTCTCAGTTTCCGCGGCGGCTTCCTCCGCCTGCACAGCCTCTTCCAGAAGCTCCAGACCATCGTCATTGCCATCCTCGGTGATGTACCAGTAGCAGGACGCGCCGCCAATGGAGATGCTGGCGGCAGACAGCGGCACACGACCGGAGGCAACGCCGTTGGAAGGATCGGAACAGTAGAACACGCCGTCGGTGTAGTCCGTCAGGAGCACGGCATGGGGTCTGGTGCGGTCGTACAGCACAATGCCCTCCGGATGCTCTGCCAGAATGGAGACCAGCGCTCCCGTCTTGGCCGCCTTGCCCGAGGGCAGGGTCGCATAACCCACATGCATATCGTTGTATGTAAAGCTGTGGGAGAGCCCGCCCGACCAGGCTGTGCTCTTGATGCCGTTTTCGGTCACATCCACCCAGCTGTCCATCCCGTCCAGATAGGCCCGGCGGCGAAGCATCATTGCGGCAGAGGCCAGGGTGCAGGTGCCGCCCCGGCTCTGTTTGAAGTAGAACCCAACATCAACGTTCAGGTCCACGGCCAGTGCCCCGGGGAGCAGCACGGCCATCAGGGCCATCGTTGCAAGCAGGGCAGCGAGAGTTTTCCGAAGTTTGCTTCCAAAGTGCTTGGCTGTTTCCACGTCAGTATCCTTTCTTCACAAAAGAGCGTTTCATTCACTGGTGTAAAGTATATCATCCTGTTACTCTTTTGTAAACAGTTTTGCAGCCATTTTCTCAATATTTACACGCTTTGGTCACAATTCAAAGGCAGATTGCACAATCGTACAGTGAAGTGGTTGGTTATTTGCTACAAAAGTCCGGAAAAGTTTTTCATTGTGCTTTCCGCTTTTCTTCCCAACTGCCGGTTTCTTTTTCAACGCAATTATGGTATAATCTGCTCTGAAGTTGAATTTTCAGGAGCATCTATATATGAAAGCAACCATCGTTATCCCCAACATCAACGGCAAAGGCTGGCTCAAGGACTCCATCGAGTCGGTCTATGCCCAGACAGAGCAGGATTTTGAGCTCATCATCGTGGACAACGGTTCCACCGATGAAAGTCTGGAGCAGGCCCGCAGCTACTGCGGCCGCCCCAACTTCACCCTGATCGAAAACGGCACCAACACCGGCTTCTCCCACGCCGTGAATCAGGGCATTGCCCGGGCCAAGGGCGAGTATGTGGTCATGTTCAACAACGATGCCTTTGCCGAGCCCGGGTGGCTGGCCGAGCTCATCCGCACCGCCGAGACCGATCCCAAAATCTTTGCCGTGCAGAGCCTGATGCTCCGCCACTTTGAACGGGAGCTGGCCGACGATGCCGGTGATTACGTCACCTGGATGGGCTTTGCCTGCAAGACCGGCGACGGCCGCCGGGCCAGCCGCTACACCAAACAGAAGCGCATCTTCTCGGCCTGCGGCGGCGCGGCGCTCTACCGCAAGAGCATTCTGGAGGAGATCGGCACCTTTGACGAGAACTTCTTCGCCTACTTTGAGGATGTGGACCTGAGCTGGCGTGCCAACAACGCAGGCTACAAGTGTGTCCTCTGCCCCACCGCCAAATGCTACCACATCTGCGGTGCCAGCACCGGCGCGGTGAAGTACAACGCCTTCAAGAGCCAGCAGAGCGGCCGGAACAGCATCCTGCTCCCCATCAAGAACGAGCCGCTGCTCATGCTCATCCTGAACTTTCTCCCGCTGGCGCTGGGCTATCT
>OJKP01001586.1_pt1 | contig 12718 bp, 11 predicted proteins | sample 1596521 | NCBI WGS metagenome assembly OJKP01 (sample SAMEA4350130, study PRJEB24818) | metagenome | biome: human; feature: gut; material: faeces | place: Denmark | collected 2013-09
GATATGTTCACATCGACGTTCAATGATCGGATCCTTTATACATCCAGCATACCAAGGCCTGCCACGAGAGAGGTATCAACACCTTCTTAGATAGCATCAATTAATCCCTCGTCGATGCGCTTTATATCCTCATCTGTGGCCATGATGGTACTATTAACTCTCAACTTTATATTTTTAGCATCACTACAAATATTAACTGAATTTATATCAATGATTTTTTTATTCTTATCTTTTATTTTATTTACTGTTTCGCTGCAATCAGCGGCAAGTTGGAGTGGATTTAGATTTTTCAGATATGGTCTTATGATCTTTCCCTTACTTAATAAATAGCATGTATAGGATTCGGAAAGTCCAGCATCTATTTTGTACCTCATTATATTAGATAAGGATGTGAGAAATTCCTTGTTATCATTCGCAGCCATATATGCCAGTCCGAGTTCAGCCTCTGCGGCCTTACAGGCAAAATAGCTTAGTGAACACGCTTTTCGTCCCTCTTTAGTACTGGCTGATATTAGTGCCCATAATATTGCTTTGTCTGCCAAATCTAACTCTCTGTGAAATTGTCTTGCAGTAACTGCACTCGCAGAAATAGAGAAAAAAATACAATTGTTAATAACCTTGCCATATTTTTTAGTCCGTAACTGTTAATGTGCTATCTGGCTCTGAAAATATTAACTCATTTAATTTTTGCATGTCATTAGATAAACCAGTTATACAACCCTCGGAACAGAATCGAGGTCCTAAAGACGGACCAAAAGCGTTTAAACAACTATGTATTGAAAATCCATTGCGATTATAAGTTCCTGTATTAACTGACGGTACTAATCGTATGCCGTCAGGTTTTCTATTGCTTGCTCCCGGGTCATTAACATTCCAACTCCATAGGCCTTGAGGTATTGGCCATCTATTTATAAATGTGTACAACGGGGATTATTTTTACATTGCATATTATTACCAGAAGCGACTGGAATACTAAGCACATCATAAAAATTATCATCACATGGTATATCTGAAACACACGAAAGCATACCTAAAGTTATGCTGTATAAACAGGTGGCTAATCCCAAGGGGATCGATTCCAGAAATCGGGTTCAACGGATACTGATAAAAATTCCACCTACCTTCCAGCCCAATCGGAGCCTGAGTGTTATACCGCCCCTGCTGCGGTTAATGTTACCGATAATAGTTATAGTACAGCCCTGATTCATCATCATACTACTGCTGCGGCAGTCTGATGAACTATTGCTTTTACGGATTCTCCTTATTCTTCCTTCTATCCATTCGCTTTAGCTTTTTGAGCTCTTGAAGTTTGCTCTTTGCATCAATATTACCGTTATTTACAGCGAATTCCATCCAATAAATAGCTCTATTCAAATTATAATATTCTGATAATGTTGGATTTGTATCTGATAAAAAGACCCCATAATTAAACTGCGCTGTAACATTCCCCTGAGATGCTGATCTTTCCAAGAATCGCAATTGTTTGTAAATGTTATTTTTAGTAAAGCAGTAATATTGATATAGTCGAAATGATGCCTCTGAATCACCATGTTGTGATTTATACTTCAGTTTCATCAACTTTTCTTCACTTAAATCATAGGTCATTGCTGTAGACCCCATCATACTTTCGTTTTGTTTTATTTTCACATCAGCACCATGCAATTGACAAATAAAAGAGAAATAAAAAAATAGTAACAAGCATGCTTTCATACATCTACAACCTATCTTATATCACTGGGTTTTTCTGGCGTACCTTGCATATTAGAAATGGGGTGCCCAGATGGCCCATATGTTATCCAATTACCAAGGTCTTTTGTTGTTATAGCCATTAGATCCTTATTTGAATTAAGGTTCGTTGGTGCTGTTAGCACTGTATCCATTTTTAACTTACCATTAGTTCCTCGCCCCCACCACGTCCATAGCGTGTCAGGTCCTATTACATTTGTATGTAACTCTTTAGCTAATTGGCTAGCAAATGAATTTTGTCCTTTACCTGTATTACAAGAAAATAACCAAACTGTCATCCCATCTTTATAATTCCCATCAAATTTAATTAGATATGCTAGATCTTTAGCTGTCATGATACTGCGCGTTGCGGATTCAATAGATGTGGGGGTACCATGCCCCCCGATTGTGAAAACGCCTGGGATATTAATCTCATCAGCTACAGAATGGATAAGATCACTTTCGGGGTATAAATTTATATCAACCAAACCTTGCGGATCTACATTTATGACCGGATTCAACGGATACTGATAAAAATTCCATCCCCCCTTCAGCCCAATCGGATCCTGAGTGATATACCGCCCCTGCAGCGGGTCATAATAGCGGTGGCGGTTGTAATACAGGCCGAACTCCTCATCATACTGCTGCCCCGGCAGGCGGATAAGCTGCTGCAGCTGATGCGGGTTCTCTTCATTCAGCAGGTTGCCCCATTCATCGTATTCTGCGCACCACGCTGTTGCCCCTTCCGTGCTGATGAGCGCCAGCGGCAGGCCGCGATGGTCGCAGTGGTACAGGTGGATTTTTCGCGCCGGCGTGTACACCGGGTCCATCTGGTTTTGCATCTGCTCCACGGTCAGGCCGCACGATGCCAGCCAGCGGCGGCTTTCCTCACTCACCCGGTCAGCCAGGATTTCACTTTCCAGCCGGTCGAGCATCTGCACCGTGCCGGCGGGAATCCCCCACTGTGCATAGGCAACTCACGCTATGAACGCTTCAGCTTATCAATAGCGGAAGTTATAATTTCATTGTCATCAAACTTGTACAACATAGTATCTAAAACAGGAAGTAGCGTTTTATCACCTAATTCACCCGCAGCTTCAATGATATCATCATAAACAGTATTTTTTTTTAACTCATCGCATAAAACAGATAAAACCCTTTTATCTTTTCTGTAGGAAAGTCCGATTATTGCTTCAATACGGACTTCCTCATTTTTATCCTGAAGCATCTCCACAAAACAATCCCTAATATCACTATTATCATATTTATTGATATTTATTGCAAATGCGGCCCAGTTTCTGACATCTCCATTTGGATCTTTTAACAGATTAATCAATAGTGGAATTGTTGCTTTATCATTGATAACAGAAATAGCAAATGCTGTAGCACGTCTGACATTAGTCGATTTATCAAAAGCAGTAATTTGAGATTGTTCTACTATTTTAGGTGAATAAATTTGGTTTTTCTTGCATCGCTGAGCCGTTGACTCGATTGCCGTAGCTCGAACGCAAGCGCTCTTATCATTCAATGCCATATTGTTCAAAATATTAAAAACATTATCTTCGCATTTTTTGCAAATTTTTATTTGCCCGAGTATAAATGCTCCGATATCTCTACGGATATAATTTTTATCAGAGCAGAACTCAATTGCCAATCTAACAGCGTCTTGCCCACCTCTTAACTGTAATACTCTGGCAGATGAAATCCTTTTCAAGGAATTGTGATCATCAAGTAAGCGAAATAATTCATCATCATTTAGTTTCTTACATTGATTATATAAACCATACTCTTTACTTGCCTTTCTTTTCTGGTATGTATTTGACATTGCAGGAACCTCCATAAAGGCTATCTTTTTCTATCGTTTGACTGTCTGGAGTCCTCCACCTACTCTGCCATCAGCGCACACGATGTTTGATTATCCTTACATACTTATTTTTCGTGGCCAAAATTCAGAATTCTCCCATCATTTTTGCCTATTTCTATAATAAAAACCCCACCAGCAATTTGGTCTGAGTGAATGGTACCTTCAACAACCCAACTTGTTGTTAACTCAGTGATTTCGTATGGTTTTTCTTCTTCTGCGGCATCCTGTCCATAACGATTCTTAACATATATCTCAGCTAATTCCAATGCTATAGCTTTATTTTTAACCAAATTTCTAACGGTATATTTACCTTCACTTTCATACTTGCGCATTATTTTAATATTATTATTACACTGCGCCCATGTGTTGTATGTAAAAACAAACAAAGATACAATGACACAGTTCCTAAACAATATTTTTTTACATATTACCATGAACTCTGCAGACATTAGGTAATCCTTTTCTGTTTGTTATTTCCTTCCCGTGGTTATCTATTGCTTTAAAATTACCACTGGGCGTACCTAAATAAAATGACTTGATATTGTTATCTTTACTTTTAACTATTTTCTCATCTTTACCTGAAAATATTTCGTCCCAATATTCTCCATGACTATCTGCACCATGAGTATGATAAGCTGATACTTTCTCAGTACCATTAGGGCAAGGGCTATTGAATGGATATGATCCTTTTCTTTCTCCTCGGTTAGGTGCTGTTGAGAAATATCTGCCACTATTATCCTTACATATTAAACCAGCGAACTCTTTATCTTCGCAAATAGATTGGCTATTTATTTTATTTAAGGCGTCATATGCGGTGCTATCTATAGAATCAAATTTATCTGGACCTATCATAGCGGATAGTGTGCCGCAAAGACCATTAGTACATGCCCCCGATTTTGCATCCTCCCACATAGATAAACCCAGGGGGTCGATGTCTGATATCGGATTCAATTGATATCCATACAGGTTCCATCCCCCCTTCAGTCCAATCGGATCCTGAGTGATATATCGCCCCTGCAGCGGGTCATAATAGCGGTGGCGGTTGTAATACAGGCCGGACTCCTCATCATACTGCTGCCCCGGCAGCCGGATAAGCTGCTGCAGCTGATGCGGGTTCTCTTCATTCAGCAGGTTGCCCCATTCATCATATTCTGCGCACCACGCTGTTGCCCCTTCCGTGCTGATGAGCGCCAGCGGCAGGCCGCGATGGTCGCAGTGGTACAGGTGGATTTTTCGCGCCGGCGTGTACACCGGGTCCATCTGGTTTTGCATCTGCTCCACGGTCAGGCCGCACGATGCCAGCCAGCGGCGGCTTTCCTCACTCACCCGGTCAGCCAGGATTTCACTTTCCAGCCGGTCGAGCATCTGCACCAGCACCGGCGGGAACACCACACTGCCACCGTCTTCGCCGCCGGACTGCTGAAGGGCATCCGCCAGGCTGCGGCGCTGCGTTTTCGCCAGCTCACCGGTGGCAGTTTCGACCCTGATGAGTGGCGTGAAGCTCCCCGGCTGATAAATCGTCTGGATGCGGCTCCTGTCGTTCTGTATCGTGGTCAGCCGGTCGCCGTCCCAGCCGTACCAGGTCACTTGCGGTTTCCGTGACAGCGACATCCAGCCCGTCAGGTCCCGTTCACGCCGCCACACCCGTTTTGCCACCCTGCGGCCCAGCGGGTCGTAAAGATAGCGACTTTCGACCAGCGGCTCTTCATATTGTGTCCGCGTGTAGTGCACCAGCCGGTGCTGACTGTCGTAATGGTACCGGTGAGTCCGCTCATCATCCGTGCGGATAACCCCTTCCGGGATGAGGTCGGTTTTCTCTGTCAGCCTGCCGTGACGGTCATACCGGTAAAGATAGTGCGCGTCACGGGCGATACGGTTATCCGGCCACATGCTGAGGGTGCTGTCCGGGTGCAGCTCCGGGTCGGGCAGGCGGTTACCTGCCGGGTCTGTGGCATACGGGATGCGGATATCCAGATTCGCTGCGGTGGTGTGAACGCCGGTCAGCCTGCCGGTGGTGCTGTAGCTGTAACTCCGGGTCTGGCGCGGGCTGCTGATGCGGATGAGTTCGCCGTTGTCGTTCCAGGTGTAATCGCGGTCAGACAGCAGGCTGTTCAGGTGCTGGCTCTGTAACTGCCCGGCAGGGGTATAAGCGGTGGTGAGTTCATAACGGCCGAAGCTGCGCAGCGTTTCCCGGTGCAGGCGGTCGCGGGTGTACTCCACCAGCGGTGTGTCGCCGAGTTTCATGCCTGCCAGGTAACCGCTGCCGTAGGTCAGCCATTCCACGGCGGGCAGGCTGTCCGGTATACAGCGGTTCGCCAGCCCCTGCGCGTTGTACGCATGTCTGGTCTCATGCTGCCAGAGCAGTGCTTCCGTCTGCGGGTGATGCACCGTCTGACGCTCACCGGTCAGCCGGCCTTTCTCATCATATCCGTAATACACCGCCACCCGGTGCCCTTCGCTGATATGGCTGATGTCTGTCAGCCAGCCGCGTTCGTCATACCGCCACCGCTCTGCGGTTTCGCCATTCACGGTGCGGTGCGTGAGGCGGTCTGCTTCGTCATAGTGCCAGTGGGTGACCAGCCCCTCATCCTCGCTGCGGATAAGTTTGCCGGTCAGGTCGTGGTGATAACGCTGTGTGCGGCCGTCAAAGCCGGTTTCCTGTATCAGCCGGTCAAGTACATCGTAACGGAAGGTGGTGTGGCTGCCGTTTTCACTGGTCAGGCGGATGACCCGTCCGGCAGCATCGTATTCCATACTGCGCGTCAGCCCGCCCTGCGTGGTACGGACGGCCTTTCCCCACGCATCGTACTGTGTCCCGTTTCTGCTGCCGTCCGGGGCAATGACGGCGGTCAGGTCACCGGCGATGTTGTATTCATACCGCGTTTCATGGCCCTGCGTGTCTTTCACGGCAATTAACTGTCCACGGCTGTCGTATGCGCGGTACTGACTCAGCCCTTCCTCGCGGTGCACCGCCGTCATCTGCCCGAAGCGGTCATGGTCATAACGGGTTACATAACCGGAACAGTCGGTGAAGCTCAGCAACTGACCGTAACGGCTCCACGTCATGGTTTTCCGGCTGCCGGTGGCATCTTCCGTTGCGCAGGGTAAGTCACTGTGTGGATTATCATAACGGTAGCGGGTGATATCGCCGTCAGGGGCAGTTTCCTGAATCAGACGGCCCAATTCATCATATTCCCGGCGCAATTCCAGCCCGTCAGGCCCGGTGGCTGACGTTAACTGGTTGTGGTGGTTATAGTAAAACGCCGATGCCCTGCCATCCGGCGTGGTTATGCGCGTGATGAGGCCCGTCACCACATCCGGGCTGTACTCTGTTGTCCTGCCTGCGGCATCCGTCTGTGCCCTGAGCCTGCCCACGGCGTCAAACTGACTCTGCGTGACGCTGCCGTCCGCGTGTTCCTTTTTCACCACCCGCTTCAGCCCGGCTTCGCCCTGCGTGTGCAGCACTTCACGGCGGTCCAGGCTGTCGGTGATGGTGATGTGGTCTTTCTCATACTGATACGTGTAGCTTAAGCCTGCCGGGTTAAGCTGTTCTGTCACCCGCCCGTCGCTGTCGTAACGGTAACGGATTTCCGGCCGGCCCGTGTGACGGTGCGCCACCATCCGGCCCCGGTATTTATCATCGTAAGTAAAGCTGCGCACCTGTTTGCCACTACGGTCATACACCACCGCCAGTTCGCCGCGTGGCGTCCAGCCATAGCGCACCAGCGGCGCGGCAGGTAAATTCTCCGGGTATTCCGGGTCGTGCGTCAGCCACACGGCAGACAGACGGATGCCGTTGTCCCGGCCATATTCGGTGTAACCCGGCAGGGTATCAGGAAAAGCGGACGGTTCCGTCCCGCCGGAAATGGCCTGCTGCCGGGCTTCTTCTGCCCGCTGCGCCTGCGTGGTCAGTACCAGCCGGAAGTGACGCCCGGCACCATCCGTCACGCCGGTGATTTCGCCGCTGAATTCACCGGCGGCTTCGCGGTGGAACGTCTGTGTGCGCCCGAAGCGGTCCACCAGCCCGGTCAGTACCCGGTACGGCGGCAGCGGCGCAGGCAGCACCTCATCCGCTTCCGGCACCCGCTCACACCAGCCGAGCAGCCACCACGGCCCCTGCGGACTGTTTGTCGCCAGATAACGATGCGGACTTAAGCGGAGTTCTTCCGGCAGCGCCTGCCAGAGTGCGGCCAGCCGGTGACCTTCATCCAGTTTCGCCACGCCGCCGCGCACCAGCCACAGTGACTCGCTGCGGCTGTAACCGTCCTCACCGGGAAACAGGTGCTCAAAATACAGGCTTCTGCCGCCGTTATCACTGAGTATCAGTGTGTTATCGCGCAGCTGTAAGCGGATATCCGCAGGCATTTTCCAGCCGGGGCCGAGGCTCCCCACCGGCGCGGGCGTTTTTGTCCGGTAACTGCTGTAGGTGCGGGAGAGGATGAACGGCAGCGGGCCGGGCAGGGCGATGTCGGTTTCACCGGGAAGGACCTTTGCACCGAGCAGGGGATTGACCGGATGGCCGGACGTCACTCCGCCGGGGCACACCGAACAGGCCACGCCGGTGGGGGCACCAATGCGCACCCCGGCTGAACCCTGAACAATGCTACCGCCATACTGCGTCATGTCGCCCTGACGCGCCGCCGGTTTTCCGCTCATCGTAAAATCCTTTTCTATTATTTTAATGACAGTATCTTCATACGAAAAAGCGAAGAAAAACTTGTGGTCACAATGAATTGAAGATTTTTAGGAATATATTTAGAACGTTACAAAAGAGAAGGTTCGGATAGGGTATTTAGAGAGGAATCAGGTGTGCTAGTGGCCCTTTGTTGATCGTTCACCAAAGGACCCAATAATAGACTCAATCTTCCTTCGGCAAGCACTGCAAATGCCCGTGCCGCACGCCGCGCTGGGCGATAACGTCATCGGCAAAATGCTGCACGTCACCCATGTCACCTTTCAACACGGCGATTTCCAGACAGTCGTCGTGGTTGATGTGCACATGCAGCGTGGCGACGGAGAGGTCGTGGTGATGATGCTGGGTGGAGACAATGCGGCTGGCTAAGTCGCGTTTTTCGTGTTCATACACATACGACAGCACCGCGAAACCTTGCGTGCCGTGCTGCTGGGTGGCCTCTTGCGCCAGGGCGCTACGCAGAATGTCGCGGATAGCTTCGGAACGGTTGTTATAACCACGACGCTGGCTCAGGCTGTCCAGCGTCTCCAGTAAATCGTCATCAAGCGTGATGGTGACTCGTTGCATTTGCGTTAAACCTTTTCTGTGGTGCGACGGCGCACGGGGAATGCGGGTAATACCGCGTTTTGTAGCACACGTCCGGCGTCAGAGGAAAAGGTTAATTTCTCTCCCACCACCTGGGTTTCGACGATTTGTCCGTTGTCCATAACCATTACCCGCTGGCAAAAGCGTTCTACCAGGCGTAAGTCGTGGGTGATGAACAGGCAGGCGGTGCCAAACTGTTGTTGTAGCTTTTTCAGCAGGCGAATGACACCCGCCTGTAACACGAGATCAAGGTTAGAAACGGCTTCATCCAGAATCAGTAGTTTCGGTTCGACCGCCAGCGCGCGAGCCAGGCAGACGCGCTGGAGCTGGCCGCCGCTTAACTGCGGTGGGCGTTTGTCGAGAACGCTGTCATCGAGATCGACCGCCTTCAGCATTTCGCTGGCGCGCGCCAGTTGTTCGGATTTTTTCAGTGATAGCAGGTGGCGCATCGGTTCACGCAGGATCTCGCGCACGGTTTTGCGCGGATTCACGGCGCTGATGGAGTCCTGAAATACCATCTGAATATCGCGGCGGAACGCTTTACGCTGGGCGCGATTGAGTTTCGCCAGCGGTTCGCCACGCCAGCTAATATTCCCCTGCGCGGGCGATTCTAAACCCACCAGCAACCGCGCGAGGGTACTTTTCCCGCAGCCGCTGCGCCCCAGCAGGGCGACGGTTTCGCCGCTTTTCAGGGTCAGGGAAACGTTATTCAGCACCGCCTGATGTTGATGTTTTCCGTTAAATCCACCGTGCGCATAGTGATGGGAAAGGCCGGAGATGTTAAGTAAAGTCATGATGCCAGCTCCATACCGTAGAGGGCGAGATGAGCGGAAACCAGGCTGCGCGTCACTGTATGTTTGGGGGCGTTAAACAGCGTTTCTACATCGCCCTGTTCGACAATCTTACCGTCAGACATCACCGCCACGTCATCCGCCAGACGCGCCACAACGCCCATATCATGGGTCACCAGCAGCATTCCCGGCGCTTGTTTTTGCATAATGCTTTCCAGCAGATCGAGGATGCGCGCCTGTGCTACCACGTCAAGGTCGGTGGTCGGTTCATCGGCGATGATAAACGGTGATTCACACAGCACCGCCATCGCAATCATCATGCGCTGCAACATGCCGCCGCTCATCTCGAACGGGTACAGCTTCAGCACGCGCGCGGCGTTTTCCAGCCCCACCGCTTCTATGGCAGCGGTAAGCGTAGCGTCATCGGCGGGTTTCCCTAACGCCAGGCAGGTTTCCCGCGCGTGGGTGTGCATGGTGTGCAGTGGATTAAAGGCGCTGCGCGGGTTCTGCATGATGGTGGCAATTTTGATGCCGCGCAGGGCGCAAGGCGAAACCGGTTTGCCATCGGCTAAAATTTCCCCCGCCGTCTGGCGAACGCCAGCGGGCAAAATGCCCAGCGTCGCGGCGCAGGTTAATGATTTCCCGCTGCCGCTACCGCCGACTAACGCCAGCACGCGCCCGCGTTGCAGGGTTAACGATACACCGTGTACCAGCGGCTGCGCGGCCTGTAGCGCGATATTACGTAGTTCAATCTGTTGCGGCATTAGTGTGCGTGCTCCGTCACCAGATGAGGGTCCAGATGATCGCGCAGTGCGTCACCCACCAGGTTAAAGGCCATCACGCTGATAAACAGCGCCAGCCCCGGCCAGAACATTTGCAGCGGCTGGGTCCAGATATACTGGCGCGCGTCGTTAATCATCACGCCCCATTCGGCGGTCGGCGCGGTCACACCGAGGCCAAGGAAAGACATCCCCGCGACGTGCAGCATCATATGGCCGATATCCAGCGTTGCCAGCACCAGCAGCGAAGGGATCACCGCGCCTGCCAGATGATCGACAAACACCCGCACATGGCCCGCACCGGAAAGCCGTGACGCCAGCACAAACTCGCGTTGGCGTAGTGAAATCACCAGGCTGCGCACCATGCGTGCATACCACGCCCAGTGCGACAGGGCGATGGCGATAATTACGTTGGTCAGCCCGGTGCCGAGCACGCCAACCATAAAGAACGACAGAATCGAGGTCGGGAAGGTCATAAACATATCGGCGACGCGCATGGTGGCCTGATCAACGCGCCCGCCAATCAACCCGGCGCTGCCGCCAATAACCAGCCCTAATGTCAGCACCAGCAGCAGGCAGGCCATTACCGAACCGAGCGACACGCGGGTCGCTGCCATCAGCCGCGAGAAAATATCGCGACCTAAGTGATCGGTGCCCAGCCAGTGCTGCGCATCCGGCGAAAGCAGGCGCGACGGCAAATCAATCGCCTGGGGGTCATACGGCAGCCACCACTGGCTGGTGAGCGCAATCAGCGCCAGCAGGGCGATAATGATCAGCGCCAGGCGTACCGACCAGCGGGAAGAGAGGAAAAAGTTCACGCGTGCGCTCCTTCATGACGACGAATGCGCGGGTCCAGCGCGGCGTTGAGCAAATCGACAATCAAATTACAGACCACAAAAACCACCACCATCATCAGCGTAAAGCACTGGATCACCGGATAGTCACGGTTAAAAATCGCCGACACCGCATAGCGCCCGACGCCCGGCCAGGCAAAGATGTTTTCGATAATCATCGTCCCGCCAATCAGTTCGCCGATATGCATCCCCACGGCGGTGATCATCGGCAGCGAGGCATTGCGCAGGATGTGGCGACGTTCGGTCTGTTTGTCGTTCAGGCCGCGCAGACGCGCCCAGGTGACGTGACGCTGACCGGCGACGTCCAGCATACTGGCGCGCAGTAAACGCGCGTTAATCGCCAGCGACATAAAGGCAATGGAAACCGCAGGCAAAATGATGTGCTGCCAGCCGCCGTAACCCATCGCGGGTAGCCATTGCAGATACACCGAAAACGCCATCACCAGTAAAAACGCCAGCCAGAAGTTAGGCATCGACACGCCAAGAAACGCGATGAAACGTACGGCGAAATCCGGCAGACGGTCGCGATGGCGCGCCGCCCAGATACCGAGCGGTACGGAAGTGAGCAGAATTAATACCAGCGCCGCACCTGCAAGTTCCAGCGTGGCGGGCAGGAAGTTCAGCATATCGTCCAGTACCGGGCGTTGGCTGGCGAATGAGATACCAAAGTCAAGATGCAGCGCCTTCCACAACCAGGTGCCGTACTGGACGTACAGCGGCTGATCCAGTCCCAGCATGGTGCGGGTAGAGGCCAGCATCTCCGGCGTCGGCGGCAGGTTAGACAGACGCAAATAATCGAGCGCCGGGTCGCCGGTACCGAGGCGCAGCATCAGAAAAATGATCACCGAGGCGGCGAGCACCATCGGGATCAGCAGCAGAAAGCGGCGTAATACGTAACGCAACATTAAGGTTTCACCGGTTTAATCTGTTCGAACGGAATTTCGGTGGCGATCGGCGCGTAGGGGATGTTACCCAGCTCCGGTTTTGATACCACCATCATTGAGATGTAACTGATAGGCAGATAAACCGCCTCGTCATGCAGACGGGTCAGAATGTCGCGATACAGCGCCTGACGTTGCGTTTCGTCATGGGTCGCCAGCACTTCGCCGATCTCTTTATCAATCAGCGGTTTGTCGGCTAATCCTTGCTGTGCCTGGAAGTCAGCGTGTGACGGTACGCGCATTGAACTGAGGAAGGCGTGTGGATCATATGGCGCGCCCCAGGTGCGGTGGAAAATCATGCCAAAACGACCGTCGCGCTGACGAGCATAGATACTGCTCTCTTCTTCGCCAATCAGCGAGACATCTGCGCCAATCTGGCGCATATCAGCCTGAATGATTTCCGCCATCGATTTGCTTAACGCATCGGTGCCGATGAACGAAAGTTCAATGCGCAGCGGCTGACCATTTTTCTCGCGGATGTCTTTG
>OJKP01001587.1_pt1 | contig 12685 bp, 9 predicted proteins | sample 1596521 | NCBI WGS metagenome assembly OJKP01 (sample SAMEA4350130, study PRJEB24818) | metagenome | biome: human; feature: gut; material: faeces | place: Denmark | collected 2013-09
GGTATCCACGCCAGCCCACCTCTTCGAAGAAGGCATAGAGCAGATATACAAACAATAACCACAAACAGAGTCCAATCTCCTTGTAATCAACAATGCCAAACAGAACAAAAGGCACCGCCAATGTGAGGATGCTCTTGGTGACCGATGTACCAAAAAGAGATGTCTTCATTTTTTTTCGAAGCGCCAAGATAACGACAATCGCGCCTATGAGTGGACTCAAGCCACCTACGAAATCCCACAAATTGACGTGGAATGGGTCTATGGTCTCAAAGCGGGTTGAGACGACTCTTATTAATACCGCCAGAACATAGAAAAGCATGATGCTCCATGTCCGCTTCTGTTTTAATATGGATGATATCTTCATTTAGATGGGAAATTTGGTTCAAAGTTATATTATTTTTTCTTAAATCGATCGGAATGTATGGGATTTGTTGTCTTTATTGTCTGTTGTCATTTTATCAGTCTATATTATCTTCCCTGAGAAGGTCCGTTACTTCTACTTCAAGCGGTGCAGAAAGCTCTGTCAAGGCTTTTCCTTTCATTTTGCAAAGATAATCATTTTTTTCTGAGAATCTATCCTTTTTCTGCTGTTTTTTCTCTTTTTTCGCTCCCATGATTGTCGCATTCGCTCCCATGTTTGTCGCATTCGCTTCCATGTTTGTCGCATTCGCTCCCACGATTGTTGTATTCGCTCCCATGATTGTCGCATTCGCTCCCATGATTCTGTTGTCATATTCCTCTTTTGAATGTTTGCCCCACACACCCTACCTGTAGGGGCAGAAGCTTTAAAAAATTGCCTGGAGTTTTAAAGCTTTTGCCCTTACAGGGCGCGTTGTTAATTGCTTTATACCCAGGGCGTTGCCCTGGGCTGTGAGCTTCTGCCCCTTCAGGGCGTGCTGTTTGCGTCTTTTGTCCTGCTAATTGCTTTATACCCAGGGTGTTGCCCCTGGGCTGTGAGCTTCTGCCCCTTCAGGGCGTGCTGCTTGCGTCTTTTGCAAAGAAAAAGCGTTCACATTTTGGGCTTTTCTGTCACAAAGGGTTCACCGTTTTACGCCATTTGTGACGTTTTCGTGAATACCTGTGAAGGGAGGGTTCACGCCCTGAATCCCCTCTGTTTATCGGGCTTACGGCGCTGATGTGAAGGGTGAACCCTCGTTTCTTGCTTTATACGCATACGCGAAAGAAATAAAATAAAGAAAGAAAACAGCAGTATGGGTAATGCCATAAAAACATATAAAAGAATATATATATATTATTATAGACGTTCACGGTGTCACTCAGTGGTCTCGCCCGATAGGTTATTCAGACCAGCCAATGACTAATAGAGATTTCCCGGTAAGTCATTGAGCCGTCTCAGTGACTTACCGGGAAATGGTAACTATTATGCTGAACTCAACAGTCGCAAATAGGCGCCACGCACCCTGAAAAACTGCCAATATGTGTTTGGTGCGAAAAGAAAATTTGACAAAAAATCGGGAAATGCGCATAATTCATGAATAAACATGAAGAAAATCGCGAAAACGATGTAAAAGAAAACGAAAAAAGTGGAGAAATGAGGGGATTTGTTACCCCAAAACAGGGGATGCGGGGCCCAAAACAGGGGATTTGGGCACTCCCAAAAAGGGCGCATCCCCTGTGGATGCACTTCGCTAAACCCGACCAAATCCACAACACAAAAAGTGGATGGAAACAGAAATTACTACCCTTTTTGAACAGTTATTACTACCAAAACTGCTGCCGTGCCGATTCATTTCAACATTTATATATAAACAACGCGAGAAAAATGGTATAAAGTATTAATAATAAGGGGGATGCGAGAAAAATGGATTAGAAAAAGTGCTTCAAATCCCCTATTTTTGTTTTTTGCCCGGCATAACGGCAGTATTGGCAGAGGGCAAAAAAAACTTTCTTGAAAATGCGGATTTCTCTTAATTTCTTTTGTGTTACGATATTTTTTGTGTATCTTTGCAAGATAAACTGATAAAGAAATAAATGAGAAAACGATTCATCCACATATTATGGGCTTTGTTGGGTGCAGGCATCCTGTTCTGTATCCTGGGCTTTGTAGCCGTTTGGAATGGTTTGATAGGCTATATGCCCGAGATAGAGGACTTGCAGAACCCCATCAACCGCTTTGCCACACAGGTGTATTCATCTGACGGCAAGGTGTTGGGAACCTGGAACCTGAACAAGGAGAACAGAATCGTGATACCTTACGACAAGATGTCGCCCCACCTCGTAGAGGCACTCGTTGCCACAGAGGACGAGCGCTTCTATGAGCACTCAGGCATCGACTTCCGTGCTCTGGGCCGAGCCATCGTGAAGCGAGGACTCATGGGACAAGCCAATGCCGGAGGAGGCTCCACCATCACCCAGCAGTTGGCGAAGCAGTTGTATAGCGAGACAGCCAGCAGCACCGTGCAGCGCTTCTTCCAGAAACCCATAGAGTGGGTGATAGCCGTCAAGCTGGAGCGCTATTACACCAAGCAGGAGATCATCGCCCTCTATCTCAACTACTTCGACTTCCTGCACAATGCGGTGGGCATCAAGACCGCTGCCAACACTTACTTCAACAAAGAGCCCAAAGACCTGACGGTGTGCGAGGCAGCCACCCTCATCGGACTCTGCAAGAACCCCTCGCTCTTCAACCCCGTGCGCTATCCCGACCGCTGCCGGGAACGAAGAAACGTGGTGCTGCAGCAGATGGTGAAGGCAGGCTATATGAACCGCTCTGAGTACGCCAAGTATTCTGCCGAACCCCTTACCCTCGACTTCCACCGTACCGACCATAAGGACGGCACAGCCACCTATCTGCGCGAGTTCCTCCGCCAGTATATGACCGCCAAGCGCCCCGTGCGTTCCGACTATCCTTCGTGGAACAGAGTGCAGTTTGTCATCGACTCGATAGCCTGGGACACAGATCCCCTCTATGGCTGGTGCAACAAGAACTTCAAGAAGGACGGCACACCCTATAACGTCTATGCCGACGGTCTGAGAGTGTTCACCACGATAGACAGCCGTATGCAGAAATATGCCGAGGAGGCAGTCTATAAGCATGTGGCAGGCTATCTGCAGCCCGCCTTCGACCGTGCGAACAAGCCCAAGCCCAGTGCTCCCTTCTCCGACAAGCTGACGCCCAATCAGATACGCTCCATCCTGAACCGATCCATCACCCAGAGCGAGCGCTACCGCACCATGAAGGCGGCAGGCTATTCGCCCGAGGAGATACACGACGCCTTCAGAAAGAAGGTGGAGATGACCGTCTTTACCTATCATGGCGACATCGACACCCTGATGAGTCCGCTCGACTCCATACGCTACTACAAGGGTTTCCTGCGTTCGGGCTTCATGAGCATGGATCCCAAGACGGGAGCAGTGAAAGCCTATGTGGGCGGTCTCGACTATACACACTTCATGTACGACATGGTGAGCCTGGGACGCCGACAGGTGGGTTCCACCATCAAGCCATTCCTCTACAGTCTGGCGATGGAGAACGGATTCACTCCCTGCGACATGGCGCCCAACCGTCAGCAGACCTATATCGTGGCAGGCAGACGCTGGACACCCCGCAACGCCAACCATTCGCGCTATGGACAGATGGTTACGCTGAAGTGGGGTCTGGCACAGAGTAACAACTGGATCAGCGCTTATCTGATGAGCAAGCTGAACCCACGGCAGTTTGTGCAGCTACTGCGCGATTACGGCATCAACAATCCCGACATCCATGCCTCGATGAGTCTCTGTCTGGGTCCTTGCGAGGTGAGTGTGTCGGAGATGGTGAGCGCCTATACCGCCTTTGCCAACCACGGTATCAGGACCTCGCCGCTTTTTGTGAGCCGCATCGAGGACAACGAAGGCAACACGATAGCCACCTTCCAGCCCCGCATGAGCGAGGTGATCAGCGCCGACAACGCCATGAAGATGCTTACCATGCTGATGGGCGTGGTAGACCAGGGTACGGCGGGACGACTGAGATACCGCTACAACATGGAGGGACAGATAGGAGCGAAGACGGGAACCACCAACAACAACAGTGACGGATGGTTCATTGGCTTCACACCGCAGTTGGTGACAGGCTGCTGGGTGGGAGGCGAGGACCGCGACATACACTTCGACTCCATGAGTATGGGACAGGGAGCCACGATGGCGCTCCCCATCTGGGCCATCTTCATGAAGAAGGTTTATGCCGACCCGACGCTGGGCTTCAGTCCGATGGAGAAGTTTGACATTCCTGCTGACTATAATCCCTGTGCGAGTAAGACGGAAGATGAATTCGGTGAAGAAGGCATCGATGAAGTTTTTGAATAAGCAAGCATCCTGCAATGATGGCAATATAGATGAGGCCTAATTGCAGGATGCTTATTTTTATCCCCTCTATGCAGGCTCCTGGCAGCTTGACTATCAGCTGCAGGGCATGCTGGGTGGCAGAGGTGGTGAGGCTCAGCAGGTATGCCAGTCCGCCCTGCAGCAGGGAGAATCCCGGCAGGAGGAAGAACGAGAGCAGCAGCGACAGACTGACATAGATGATGACCGTGGCAGCGGGAATGGCGACAAACGAGCTGAGTACGGAATAGCAGGCGATGTTGCCGAAATAATAGCACACCAGCGGTGTGGTTCCCATCTGGGCAGCCACCGATACCGCCACCATTGCCCATGCCCAGCCCAAGGGTTTGCGGCGGGTGACCGAGGCAGGCAGAAGGCTGTAGATGGGCTTGTAGAGCAACAGGATGGACAGTACGGCGGTAAAGGACAGCTGAAAGCTGATGTCGAAGAGGTGGAGAGGCTGGATGATGAGCATCACGATGGCAGCGAGAGTCAGGTTGCTCACAGCCGTCGAGTTGCGTCTGGTGAGCAGGGCGAAACAGTAGATGCTGATCATTGAGGCAGCCCTGACGGCACTGGCAGGCAGGGCGATGAGGAACACGTATGCCCAGATGGCAGTCACGCTGATGGGTACGGCGATGAGCCGCCATCGTTTTCTGCCTCCTGCCAGGAGGATGAAGAGCTGAAAGATGATGCCGATATGCAGTCCGCTGATGGCCAGGATGTGGCTGGCACCCGAGGCCTTGAAGGTTTGTCGGGTGTCCTTGCTGAGGCTGCCTTTCTCGCCCAGTGTCATGGCGGTGATGATGGCTTGCTGCTGCGATGCAAGATGCTGGCTGCCAATGCGTTTTGTGAGTTCGCTTCGCAGACTGAGAGCCTTCAGGCGGGTGCGGTCGAGCGCCGACAGATGGCTGTAGGAACGCGTCGTTGCGGGTTGCCGGTTCTGCTCTTCCTGCAGAGAGGTGAGCAGGGCGCCAGCTATCAGGAAGGCGGCGAGGATGAGGAGCGACTTGTGCAGCTCGTTCTTCACCAAGATGGCGAAGGCAGAGGCGGCGAGCATGATGAGCAGCCAGTAGGAGGGAGGAAGGGTGACGACGTGGAAGTGCGCAATGACAATGCCCGACACAAGCATCAAGCAGAGAGCCTGAGTGGGGCACGAATTGAAGAACTTTCGCCTTCTGAGGGCTGTCTTTGCGCCAGAAATCTTCATTTAATCTTTAATTTCTGCAAATATAGGAATTTTTTTTCGTCTAAATGTAGTTTTTTTTGTAATTTTGCAAAGTTTTATAGAATACAATAAAAATCATTATAATGAACGTTTCATACAAATGGCTTAAAGAATACGTCGATTTCGACCTTACTCCCCAGGAGACAGCGGACGCGCTGACTTCTTGCGGTCTCGAAGTCGATGCTTTGGAAGAAGTACAGTCCATCAAGGGTGGACTGAAGGGTCTTTACGTAGGTAAAGTGTTGACATGCGAGATGCATCCCAATAGCGATCACCTCCATGTCACTACTGTAGATTTGGGCAAGGGCGAGCCCCAGCAGATTGTATGCGGTGCCCCCAACGTGGCAGCAGGACAGAAAGTCATCGTAGCCGACCTGGGCTGCGTGCTCTACGACGGCGACAAGAGTTTCACCATCAAGCGCAGCAAGCTTCGCGGCGTGGAGAGTCTCGGCATGATCTGTGCCGAGGACGAGATAGGAGTAGGAACCTCTCACGACGGCATCATCGTGCTGCCAGAGGATGCTCCCGTAGGTCAGCCAGCAGCAGAGTATTATCACTTGGAGAGCGACTGGCTCATCGAGATAGACATCACAGCCAACCGAGCTGATGCCCTGGGTCACTGGGGAGTGGCACGCGACCTCTATGCGTGGCTGAAGCAGAACGGATATCAGACCAGTATGCATCGTCCTTCGTGCGATGAGTTCGTTGTCGACAACGAGGACCTGCCTATCGAGGTGGAGATTCAGAACACCGAAGCCTGCAAGCGCTATGCCTGTGTGAGCATCACCGACTGTGAGGTGAAGGAGAGTCCTAAGTGGTTGCAGGACAAGCTGAACATCATCGGCTTGCGTCCTATCAACAACATCGTGGACATCACCAACTATATCATGATGGCTTACGGACAGCCACTGCACTGCTTTGATGCCGACATGGTGACAGGACATAAGATCGTGGTACGCACCCAGCCTGAGGGAACCAAGTTTGTGACCCTCGACGGTGAGGAGCATACCCTGGGCGAGCACGACCTGAGCATCTGCAACGCCGAGGAGCCTATGTGTATCGCCGGTATCTTTGGCGGTAAGGGTTCGGGAACCTACGACACCACCAAGAGTGTGGTGTTGGAGAGTGCCTACTTCCATCCAACATGGATTCGCAAGAGTGCCCGCCGTCACGGACTGAGCACCGACGCCAGCTATCGTTTTGAGCGCGGTGTAGACCCCAACGGACAGATTTATGCCCTCAAGCAGGCTGCCATCCTCTGCAAACAGTTGGCAGGCGGAAAGATCAGCATGCAGATCAAGGACGTATATCCAGAGCCTATCCAGGATTTCCCTGTGCGCCTGAACTATGAGTATGCACACCGTCTCATCGGTAAGGAGATCGGTGCAGAGACCATCAAGAATATCGCCACCTCATTGGAGATGAAGATTGTGAAGGAAGATGCCGAGGGCCTCGACCTCCTCGTCCCAGCCTTCCGTGTTGACGTGCAGCGTCCTTGCGACGTGGTGGAGGACATTCTGCGTATCTACGGATACAACAACGTGGAGATTCCTACCCAGCTGAAGAGCTCGCTCACCGTACAGGGCGAGGAAGACAAGCACTACCACACCCAGAACATCGTGGCAGAGCAGTTGGTAGGCGAGGGCTTCATGGAGATACTGAACAACTCGCTCACCAAGGCAAGCTATTATACCGATTTCGAGCTCAACGCATATCCCGACGAGCACACCGTGAAGGTGATGAACCCTCTGAGTGCCGACCTGGGAGTGATGCGCCAGACCATGCTCTTCGGTGGACTTGAGAGTGTGTCGCGCAACATCAACCACAAGAGCCAAAACCTGAAGTTCTTCGAGGTGGGTAACACCTATTTATATAATAAGGATAAATGGGATGCCGAGAATCCTATCAAGGCCTACAGCCAGGAAGGTCATATCTCGCTCTTCATCACCGGTAAGCGCGTAGAAGGCAACTGGGCTCATGCCGACGAGCAGAGCAACATCTACGAGTTGAAGGCTGTGGTGGAGAACATCCTGCGCCGTGTGGGTATGCCACAGAACAATGTGGTGCTGAAGCACAGCGACAACAATATCTTCTCAAAGGGTGTGCAGTATGAGACCCGTGCCGGAAAGGTATTGGTAGAGATGGGTATCCTGAGCCTGAAGCTGAAGAAGGCTTTCGATATCGAGCAGGACGTGTTCTATGCCGATGTGCACTGGGACAACCTGATGAAGGCCATCAAGAAGGTGAGCCTCACCTATACCGATATCAGCAAGTATCCTTCTGTAAGCCGCGACCTGGCACTCCTGGTCGACAAGAGTGTGGAGTTTGAGCAGATAGAGATGATCGCCCGTCAGACAGAGAAGAAGCTCCTCAAGAGTGTGGTTCTCTTCGACGTGTATGAGGGCAAGAACCTGCCAGAGGGCAAGAAGAGCTACGCAGTGAACTTCATCCTGCAGGACGAGGAGAAGACTCTCAACGACAAGCAGATCGATGCCATCATGAAGAAACTCATTGCCAACCTCACAGGCAAGTTGAATGCTGAATTGAGATAATTTTGGAGTTAACTCCTTCACATCATATAATAAGTATAACAACAAAACATATTAAATTTTATTCCAATGGGAAGAGCATTTGAATATCGTAAGGCTACAAAGCTGAAAAGATGGGGCCACATGGCCAAGACATTTACTAAGTTAGGTAAGCAGATTGCAATTGCAGTAAAGGCTGGCGGTCCAGAGCCAGAGAACAACCCTACCTTGCGTGCTATCATCGCCAACTGTAAGCGTGAGAACATGCCAAAGGATAACATCGAACGTGCCATCAAGAACGCTTGTGGCAAGGATACAAGCGATTACAAGGAGGTGACTTACGAGGGATATGGTCCTCACGGTGTTGCCATCTTCGTTGACACATTGACAGACAACACCACACGTACCGTAGGTGACGTGCGCTCAGTGTTCAATAAGTTCAATGGCAACATGGGTACCACAGGTTCACTTTCTTTCCTCTTCGACCACAAGGCTGTGTTCACCTTCAAGAAGAAGGAAGGCATGGATATGGACGAGATGATTCTCGACCTGATCGACTATGGTGTAGAGGATGAGTTCGACGAGGATGAGGAGAACAACGAGATCACTATCTACGGTGCTCCTACAAGCTTCGGCGATATCCAGAAGCATTTGGAGGCTGAGGGCTTCGAGGTGACCGGTGCTGAGTTCACCTATATCCCTAACGACCTGAAGGACGTTACTCCTGAGGAGCGTGAGACTATCGACAAGATGGTGGAGAAGCTGGAGGAGTTTGACGATGTTCAGACCGTCTATACCAACATGAAGCCAGTGGTTTCTGAGGAGGCAGAATAATATTACGCCCTGATAGGCGCTGCTTTTACTGGCACGCCCTGAAAGGGCAGAAGCTCATAGCCCAGGGCATCGCCCTGGGTTTTGTGTTTATTTCACTATGCGCCCTGTAAGGGCAAAAGCTTTAAAATAAGGAGAAAACATTATGATTAATTCTAACAACGAAAATCAGGATAAGTTGCAGAAGGTGACCTATCAGACACACGGCACCTGTTCAAAGTACATCTGCATCAGTGTGGATGAGGACGGAACAGTAAGGGATGCAGAGTTTATCGGCGGTTGTGACGGCAACACCAAGGGCGTATGCGCTCTGATAAGAAACATGAAGGCCAAGGACGTGATAGCCCGACTGAAAGGCATCACCTGCGGCAACAAGCCAACCAGTTGTCCAGACCAGTTGGCTACTGCCCTTCAGCAAATGGGATATTAATTTAGTATGGCGATATGTTCAAGCTTTAGTACTTGAACGTATCGTCCAACAAAATTTTCTGGGGATTGGAAGCCGAACGGTAGATGAAACGGAAGGAGAAGTGGGCTTCCTTATAGCTCTTGAGTGCCGGGTTGTTGTCGAGTGCCTGTTTCTGCAGATTGTGCAGTTTGTTACGGTTCAGGGCTATCGCCTCGGCATTGTCAGCCTTGTTGCGCAAGCTGAGATAATAAATATAAGTGCGTGAGTCCTTGTCAAACACAGCGCTGTCGGTACGGCTGTCGTTGATGTAAGGGGTGGGACATACCTTCTCTGTGTATTCGCGGGCTTCGCGTACAGCCCTGTCTTCCATGCTCTCAGTGCATGATGCCATGAGGGCAATAGTCATGATACCGAATAAAATCTTTTTCATCTTTTTTTCTTCGTTTTTGAATTTTGTCACAAAGTTACTGCAAAATTCGTAATCCTGCAACATTTGACCCTGATTTTTCTGTCAGAAGCTCTAACTTCTCTAACTTCTGAACTTGCTAAAGTTGAGTAAATGCGAAAAAAAAGCGCGAAAAAATTGGTTTTCTCCTAAAAATAAGGTAATTTTGCATCCTAAAGTATAAATATTTTATGGAGAATATCAACAAAATACGAAATTTCTGTATTATTGCACATATAGACCATGGTAAAAGTACCCTGGCAGACCGATTGTTGGAGAAGACACAGACCATCAAGATCACTGAGGGTCAGATGCTCGACGACATGGATTTGGAGCGAGAGAGAGGTATCACCATCAAGAGCCATGCCATCCAGATGGAGTACAAGGCAAATGACGGACAAACCTATATCCTCAACCTCATTGATACTCCGGGACACGTGGATTTCTCTTACGAGGTTTCACGTTCCATCGCTGCCTGCGAGGGAGCACTCCTGGTAGTTGACGCCACACAGGGTGTGCAGGCGCAGACCATCTCCAACCTTTATATGGCCATAGAGCACGACTTGGAAATCATTCCTGTCATCAACAAGATAGACATGCCTTCGGCCATGCCCGAGGAGGTGGAGGACGAGATCGTAGAACTCATCGGATGCAAGCGCGAGGAGATTCTGCGTGCCTCAGGAAAGACAGGTGAGGGCGTAGAGGATGTGCTCGAGGCTGTGGTGAACCGTGTGCCTCATCCCGAGGGTGACAACAAGGCACCTTTGCAGGCACTGATCTTCGACTCTGTGTTCAACTCCTTCCGTGGCATCATCGCCTACTTCAAGATAGAGAACGGAACCATTCGCAAGGGCGACAAGGTGAAGTTCTTCAACACAGGAATGGAATATGATGCCGACGAGATCGGCGTGCTGAAGATGGACATGATAGCCCGCAACGAGTTGGGAACAGGCGAGGTGGGATATATCATCTCGGGTATCAAGAACGCCACTGAGGTAAAGGTGGGTGATACCATTACCCATGTTGCACGTCCCTGCGAGAAAGCCATTGCCGGTTTCCAGGAGGTGAAGCCTATGGTCTTTGCCGGTGTCTATCCCATAGACCCCAGCGACTACGAGAACCTGCGTGCTTCGTTGGAGAAGCTGCAGCTCAATGATGCCAGTCTCACCTTTATGCCGGAGAGCTCTGTGGCTTTAGGCTTCGGTTTCCGTTGTGGCTTCTTGGGTCTGCTCCACATGGAGATCATACAGGAACGACTCGACCGCGAGTTCAACATGGACGTCATCACCACCGTGCCCAACGTATCCTATATGGTATACGACAAGCAGGGCGGCGAGAAAGAGGTGCACAATCCTTCGGGACTGCCCGACCCAACGATGATCGACCATATCGAGGAACCCTATATCCGCGCCACCATCATCACATCGTGCGACTATATTGGTCCTATCATGAAACTTTGTCTCGACAAGCGAGGCGAGCTCATCAAGCAGGAGTATGTGAGTGGTAACCGTGTGGAGCTGCACTTCATGCTGCCTCTTGGCGAAATCGTTATCGACTTCTATGATAAGCTGAAGAGCATCTCCAAGGGATATGCTTCCTTCGATTATCACATAGACAGCTTCCGTCCTTCCGACCTGGTGAAGCTCGACATTCTGCTCAACGGTGAGCCTGTGGATGCCCTGAGTACCTTGACCCACCGTGAGAATGCAGTTGCCTTTGGTCGCAGAATGTGTGAGAAGTTGAAAGACCTGATACCCCGTCAGCAGTTTGACATCGCTATCCAGGCTGCCATCGGAGCCAAGATTGTGGCACGCGAAACCATCAAGCAGGTGCGTAAGGACGTTACAGCCAAGTGTTATGGTGGTGACGTAAGCCGTAAGCGCAAGCTGTTGGAGAAGCAGAAGAAGGGTAAGAAGCGTATGAAGCAGATCGGTAATGTGGAGGTGCCACAGAAAGCATTCCTTGCCGTATTGAAACTCGACTAATCATTTCAAGTAAGATAAAAGCTATCAAGCAACATAAATCAAGGAGGTAGAATAATGAATGATTTAAGGACGATTACTCCCAAGCGTGATATTGCCAGGGAGTTGGCGCGTAAGTACAGTACGATGACTCACGACGAGCTCGACATCCTGGAGGGCATCCTGGAGCCAGTGAAATATGGCAAGGGCGAGATGATCCTTGCGGAAGGTGAGGTGTGTCGTGGTATCTCTTATATCGAGAAGGGTCTTGTGCGCCAGTTCTATAATAAGAATGGCAAGGAGGTGACCGAGCATCTGGGCGTCGACCATACCATCTTTATGTGTATCGAGAGTCTTTTCAAGGAGGAGCCTTCTCGTCTTCAGGTGGAGGCTCTTGAGGCTACCCTGGTTTATATCTTGCCTAAGTCGAAACTGGAGGCTGCCGCCATCCGCAATGTCAACATTCAGATGTTGTATCGTAAGATTCTGGAGGAGAGTCTCATCCAGTCGCAGGTTCATGCCGACCTGATGCGTTTCGAGACTGCGCCCAACAAATACAAGCGTCTGTGCGAACTGAGTCCTCAGGTGGTGTTGCGTGCTCCATTGACATACATTGCCAGCTATCTGCAAATGACTCCCGAGACATTGTCCCGCATCCGTTCGGGTGTGTTGCTATAAAGATGTAATAACCAAAAAGTCCTGCTTCATCATTGTGAAGCAGGACTTTTTGGTTATTGAAATTTCGCATATTTGCCCCACACGCCCTGAACAGAATGATTGAAGCTCATAAAAGCAGCACGCCCTGAAAGGGCAGAAGCTCTTAGCCCAGGGCAACGCCCTGGGTATAAAGGCAGTCTGCAAGGCGCCCTGTAAGGGCAAAAGCTTTAAAACTTCAGTCAATAATAAAGCTTTTGCCCTTACAGGGCGACATGTTTGCGAACATAACAACCCAGGGCGTTG
>OJKP01001598.1_pt1 | contig 12603 bp, 7 predicted proteins | sample 1596521 | NCBI WGS metagenome assembly OJKP01 (sample SAMEA4350130, study PRJEB24818) | metagenome | biome: human; feature: gut; material: faeces | place: Denmark | collected 2013-09
TGGCAGATAAGATAACCCATGTAAGATCGGGAGATATGTTGTCTCTCCATATCCAGTCCACGCAACAGTGAGCAACTGAACACAAAACACAGCCACAGATGTACTCTGCGGCTGTGCTTTTATGCGTAGTATACCGCGTGACAAGCGGTTTTACTGTGACGGCGTCACACAATTTGAGAAAATCAGCGCGGTGCTCCGGTTGTACGATTATGATTGCCGCTCCCAGACTTGGAGATTTGCCGCGAAAATGTGAGCAGCAAAAAGTCATGACTTAATCACCGCGAGGGCTTGTATATCACCCGAAAGGGATAGCTATAAAGAAGTACTGTAACGAATTGTTCCTAAAAATGTGGAAACAGAAAAGGAAATCGGTATGAAAAATGAATCCCAATACGGTCTGCTGCTCTTACAGCAGTATCTGTATGAGCATACGGATGACCGGCATCCGGTCTCTGTGGCGGATATTCTTGCTTTCTGGCAGGAGCATGGCATTCAGGCAGGGCGCAAGAGCGTATATTCCGCTATTGAAGTCTTGCAAAGTAGCGGTATGGACATCGTCTGTGTCAAAAGCACCCAGAATCAATACTTCGTGGGTGAGAGGCTGTTCGAACTGCCGGAGCTGAAGCTGCTGGTGGACGCGGTAGAATCCTCCCGCTTCATTACGGCCAAAAAGAGCGAGCGGCTTATTGGAAAGCTGGGTAAGCTCACCAGTGAATCTCATGCCCGCCAGTTGGATCGGCATATCTATATGGAAGGTACCGCCAAACCGGAGAATGAGTGTATTTATTACAGCGTGGATGAGATCCATAACGCCATTCAGGATAAACGGCAGATCACCTTTCAGTATTACGAATACACCCCGCAGAAAGAAAAGATACTCAAGCATAACGGTTACCGCTATCAGTTCAGCCCGTATGCCCTTATCTGGAGCCGGGATTGTTATTACGCAGTGGGCTGGTCGGAAAAGCACGAGAAGCTGGCACAGTTCCGAGTGGATCGAATGGTGGCTGTGGAATCATCCGACCAGGCGGCTGTTTGTATGCCGGACTTCGACCCGGCTGAGTATGTGCGGAAAATATTCGGAATGTACCCGGACGATCTGTGTACGGTGGAACTGCTGTGCGATAACGAGGTCATGCGCAGCGTGATAGACCGCTTTGGCGAAGATGTCTCAACGGTGACAGCAGATGACGGCCACTTCAAGGCCATCGTGGAGGTAGCGCCCAGTCCACCATTTTTTGCATGGGTGTTCACCTTCTGCGGCAAGATCCGGATCCTCGGCCCCGAAGAGGTGCTGGACGAAATGCGCGGTATGGCCGCATGGCTGCAATGATCCAGCAGAGGTGTTCCTTGCGGGGGACACCTCTGTTTTCTCATCTTGTAAATCGAACAAATGTTTACTATACTGACGGTGTTCCCAATCGAGAGAACACACGAGGAGGTGAAAAGCGTGGAACAGACCTTTGGCAGCTTCCTTCGGGAGAAGCGTATAGCGTGCGGCCTGACGCTCCGAGGCATGGCGGCAAAGCTGGACCTGTCGCCGGTCTATATGAGCAACATTGAGAATGACCGCCGTGCGGCTCCTTCGCAGGAATATCTGGAACGGATGGCCATGCTGCTGCAGTTGGATAAGCCAGAACGGGAATGGTTGCTTGACCTTGCAGCAAAATCCAAGCAAAATCGGGTATCCGCAGACCTTCCGGACTACATCATGGATCGGGAGATCGTCCGGGCTGCATTGCGCACAGCCAGGGAGGCGGATGCCACCGACCCGGAGTGGCAGGACTTTATCGACCGGATCAACCGGCGCATGAGATCATCCGGAGAGGACAGTGATACCAAGGCATGAGAACACCATATTACAGGGAACAGGCTCTGGAGGGGATCGCCTGCGAAGTCATCACCGCCTATGATCCGAATCTCTACTATGGCGTTCCCAGAATGATCCCTATCGAGGATATCATCGAGGCACAGGGGATCACGCTGGAGTATCAGTGCCTGCGGAAAAACGGCTGTGTTCTGGGCGAAACGATTTTTGATGATGGCGGTACCATCATCTACGATTACGATATCCCCGGATATACCATTATTGCGGTCAAGGGAGGTACCATATTCATTGATAGTTCCCTCTGCGGAGAGGACGCCTCCACAGGTCGGCTGCGCTTTACCTGTGCCCATGAACTGGCACACTGGCTGCTGCATAAGAGACTGTACAGCGGAACCGGCGAGAGTGCAGCCATGATGACAGAAACAAACATCGTCAGAACGCAGAACAGCGCATTGGAAATGCAGGCGAATCTGCTGGGGTCCATCCTTCTGATGCCGCTGCCTCAAGTAAAACGATGCTTTTACCAGCTCCAGTCTGGCAGGGACCGTCAGCAATTAGTCGCGGATATGGCCGGCATTTTTCAAGTCTCCAAGCAAGCCATGCGTATCCGGCTGGAGAATCATCATCTGCTGTGAAAAAATTTTAGGAAGCTGTTCTCAAAAAAGAGAACAGAGAAAGCGAGGCGCCATGGAACAAGAAATACGCAAGATCCTTCGCTGTCCCATCTGCGAGAAGGGACGGATCGCGGATGCCTCAGCGGGGGCGGCCCTTTCCCAATATCGGCTGTTTGCCATGGTAGGGGATGAACCAGCTGATATTATCACAAAGTGTCCAAGGTGCGGTATGCAGGTGGGAATCACCGTGCGGCACAGGACTGAGCCGCCGATCATCGTGCCCACTCTCTGTAGGGATACGGCATGGGCCTGAATTAAGAAAAAACAAAACAATATATAACTTCGTCAAGCGCACCAACCACCCAGCGTCGAATCAGACGTAAGCGGGAAGTATTGAGTTAGGAGCCTTACAAGTAGCTTTTCAGCTATGCGTAAGGCTCTTTTTTTTGCGCCCTTTTCGCATTGTTGAATGGCGGAAAGGACTTGTATGCTCCAGCGTTGGCAGACCTATGTCGCCAAATACCCGTGACCCGATCTCAGAACTTTCAAAAAAATCTGAGATTGGAGTCACGAAAAATGAAAAAATGGCAGGAAGAACGCAATTATAGACGCATTTATAACGAAGCCGGTGAAGTGATCGCCAATATCATCACCGTGGATGGTGTGGATGTGGAAGTGGCGGAGGATGTGTATCTGGCCTACTCCCAGGCGGATCGCCGGGAGCGGTATGTGCGGGAGGAACAGTTTTCCGGGAAACTCCTCTCACTGGAACAGATGGCGGAGGATGATCTGCTTCCGGACTATGTCGGCGCGGAAGCAGCCCCAAGCGCGGAGGAAGAAGCGCTGGAACGAGAGCAGGCACAGAGCCTTGCGGAACGAAAGGAGATGTTGCTGCTGGCCATGCTGTCTCTGAATGACGCGGATCGGGAGTTGATCAACGCGCTGTTCTTCGATGGCGTGTCCACCAGAGACTACGCGGCGCGGATCGGAATTACCCAGAGGGCGGTCATCAAACGCCGGGACCGTATTCTGCGGGATCTGAAGAAATGTTTTGAGAATTTTTCAAATTAAGGGTATTCACCCGAGGGCTTTTTCGGGAGGACAGTGAGGGACCCAAAAGAGATCCCTCGCTGTTCCTTGAAAAGTGCATACCAGCAGTACGGGCAACCGCCCGGACGGATGAGCATTCGCGCAGTGTGCGCCATGACCCGGAGGAGATCTCTCCGGCGAGCGATAAAACCTGTGACGGGCCGACTTTGGCAAAGTCGGCTGGCAATGACTCTGTTCGGGCTGATAATGAGACACAAAGCACTGGCCAGCATGAAGAGGCTGGGCTGCCCTGGGGTTGAAAGCAGTAGAGACCCCAGGAATACGCCCGTGAGAAGGTAGCCGCCTTCTGTCCGTACTGTTCCCCTGAACCACCGGGGCGCGAGCTGCAAATACGGTGGAGTAACTGACAAGAACCACTTTTTATCATGATAGGGGAAATCCACGGATGAATACAAATGATACAAACAGGCAGAAAGCCCACGCCATGATCGACCATATTTTCAAAGACCTGCTGCCTGCCCAGGGCATGGCGGAGCGTTCCGAGCAGATCAAGCTCAGCCACCGGATGCTGGATATGCTGGGCCACTACTCGGCGGGGTTCACGCTGGACACCTACGCCCATGTGACCACTGACGCTCAGCTCAAGGCGGCGCAAACCATGGGAAATATCCTCTCACGTGCTGTCTGACGGTTTCCGCTATCCATTCTGGGTCAAAACTGGGTCAGGAACAGGGGACTCCAATTTTTCTGGCATGGCGCCCCAAATTTTTCTTGCGTGATGGAATGGCGCATGGTATTATAAAAGTGCAATCGCAAGAAAAGTTATAAAGGGGGTGCTGACTTGCCAAGAGGAAAACTGTTAAACGGTCTGGTGACGCAGCAGAAGGTATTACGAGCGGCGGTGGCGTTGTTCCTGGAAAAGGGCTACACCAGAACTACAACCGGAGAGATCGCAAAGGCGGCAGGCATTGGGCAGAGCTCGTTCTTCCATGTTTTTCCCAGTAAGGAGGCGCTGCTGCTGGAGCTGGTACAGCGGATGTTCAGCGGGCAATTCGCGCTGGCGGGACAGCACAGCGGGGAACAAGACCCTGTGCTCCTGTACGCCGTGGAAACGGCCCTCCAGCTCCACATCGCCGAGCTGACCGAGCCGCTGCGGGAGTTGTATGTGATGGCATACTCCCTGCCCTCCATCGCGGCATATCTTTACAAAAGCACAACGAAGCGGCTGCAAGTCATCTTCGGGCCTTATCTGCCGGAGGCACAGCCCAAGGACTTCTACGAAATGGAGATCGCGTCCGCCAGTATCATGCGGGGCTTCATGTCGGTTCCCTGCGACGTGTATTTCACGATGGAGGCCAAGATCTCCCGCTTTCTGGACTGCTCATTGAAGCTCTATGACGTGCCGAAGGAGAAACGCGCGGCGATCACGGCGGCAGTCTTGCAGATGGACCTTCACAAAATGGCTTTGGGCATCATCCAAAAGACCGTCCGGCAGGCGGAAAAGGGCTTTGAGGCCCTGACGGAAAAATGAAATTTTTGCAAGGGGATATCCCCTTGGAGAAGCCAAAATTCTTTTATCATGGAGGAATCACGATGAAAAGGAGATTTCTTAGCTTGCTTACCGCGTTTGCTCTGTGCTTGACCCTGATCCCCACAACAGCATTCGCAGATGACGAGAAAAGGGGAGAAGATGTTTCCCCAAGCATCTGCGAAACAGCCTGCACGGAAGAGTCGAAGCTCGGTAAGGAGCAGCCGAACGCCATCGCGGAGGACGAGGGATCATCCGCGCCAGCGGATGATGAACTTGGCAGTGATGTCGTTGCCGCCAAAAAAAGCCCTGCCGCAATGCGGGCGGCCAATGGCATCAGTGCGCGGGCGGCGAATGGCACGATTACCCTCGGCAGCACCGTTCTCGACATCACACAAAGCTCTATAAGCAGCACTTACGATACGACCGGCGGCTTCAAGTATGACGCCGCCACGAAGACGCTGACGCTGCGAAACTGCAAGATCGACACTTATACAAAGGTCTCGTCCGAGCAATTGCCCGGCATATTCAAATACTATAACGTCTTTCTCGACAGCCGTAATGTCGGGACGCTGAACATCGTGCTTGAGGGCAGCAATTACATTGGTAATTCCGGCAGCCTAAAGTATATGTCCGCCGGTTCCGATCTGAATACGCCGCGCTATCTCGGCATCTGGGGCAATACCGTCCGCTTCTCCGGCAGCGGGAGCCTGACCATTGAAGCCCAGACCTTCCCCATTCAGTCCGGCGGCATTGAGACAAGCGGGAGCGTGGATCTGACACTGCGCAGCTACATGAATGGAACCGTGACGCGGAGCATGGCCGTTGGCGCCGGGACGTGCGTCACCGCAGAGGCACAGGGAAACGATCTGGACTTCTACGCGCTCAATGTCAAGAACGATCTGACAGTGAACGGCACGCTTAATGCGACCACCAAGGGTTGTGTATACCAAAATGACTATCCCGTCGCCCTGCTTGTGGGCGGAACACTGCGCGTCGTCGGCGGTCAGGTGACCGCCACGAGCGACGGTCGGAACGGCAATGACGGCTGTCAGGGCTACGGCATCAAGGCCAATGCACTGGAAATCGGCGGCGGGGGAACCGTCCGCGCCTATTCCAACGGCTACAGTACGAAGACCAACCGATACGACGGCAAGGAAGCTATTTACGTTTCCTCGAACCTGACGGTCGACCTCGGCGGCTATCTGTACGCGAAAACACAGAACCCGATTCTTTCAAACGAGAATGAAAACGGCGCGCTGAAGGTCAACGGCCGCTGGGATCTTTCCGGGACCAATGGGGACACGGCATACACAAAGGCCGTCATAACAAAGCCGGTGAACGGCAGCATCTACAAGAATGTGATCCTCGAAACAACCGTAAGCCCTGAAAAAGAGGTGGAGATCAGCGGCATCCGAAATGCCGTGCTGGTGCTCAGCTACAATGAGGACCAAAACAACAAGGGAAAAACCTGGTACTATCGCAACGCCGACCGCCCCGGGGATACAGATTCCGTCAAGCAGAATGTTTACAGCTCCGGCAGCACGCAGCAGGAGCTGAACCTCAAAGAGGGCTTTAGCAGGGTCCTTGCATCGGACTACAATAATTACTACGGCATCGACGTGCGGGAGGGTGAGCATACCGTCGTGCTCGATGGTCTTGCAATCGTGCGCGATCACACCTTTCTTACCGTGCGCAGCGGCGCGACGCTGAACCTGAAGCTCACAGGCAAGAGCTATTTGAAAAGCGGCAGCGCACCCGCCATCTATGTGGAGCAGGGCGGCACGCTGAACCTCATCGGCGAGGGCATGGCGCAGTCCTCATTGGCGCTCATGGGCGGTCTTTCGGCGGCAAGCGGCGCAACTGTGAATTTCAAGGACTGCGCCGTTTACGCCGCAGGTAAGACCATCGGCGGAACGGGAGCCAACGTATCCGTTGAAAACTGCTGGATCAGCGCCGGCTTTGCCGGAAATCTGCGCGTCACGCGCAGCACCCTGGAGGGGGAGCACTCCGGCGGCACGGTGAAGATCGACCGTAGGAGCAACGCCAACCTGACGGATGCCTCCGGCAAGGCGGTCACCGGTGTCACGGATCACAGCGGCAATCCTGTTTACCGGACAAAGGTCGAGCTGGAGGACATGAACCAGAGCCGGAACCTCATGATGATCGCCTACCGCACCAACGCTACCAGCGGCACCATGCAGTCGATTCTTTACCCGCTGGTCACACAGCTGCGCGTGAATATCCCCAACATTGTCAACGATGACGTCATCAAGGATCTCAGCATGCTTGTCAGCGACAACACTGTCTACCTCTGGCTTCCGAACGGTACAAGGATCATGAGTGTGGAGGGCTTTCAGGACGACGGCAGTTCGCCGGTCGGCTTCATCCATGATCCGCAGAAAGACGCGCCCATCATCACCACCGCCGACAACAGCGCCAGCGGCAAGATGATCCTGCTCAGCCTGCTCCTCGCCTCGGGCGTGCTTGCCTTCCGCGGCACCCCCGGCGGAGACAACACCGCACTCTGTGCGGGCTATCTGGGAGATTCCGCAAAGGACACCTGGATCGACTATTACCCGGAAAAAGACGTCAAGCTCCAGGCGGATTGGAAGTTTATCACAGACTTCGGCATCCGTATGCTTACAGGCGGCGAGGCGGAGGTCAAGCTCAACGGACTGGACCTGAGCGGCCCGAACAAGCGCGTGGAGCTGGATGACCGCTCGAAGCTTTCCATCGTGCTGATGGAAAACACTGAGAGTGTCATGAGGTCCAACGAAGGCAGCACCGACGCGGTCTGGACGCTCAAGGGTTCGGGCGGTCTGACCATCAAGGGGCAGTCCGGCGGTGAAAAGCTGACGCTCCGCGGCGACCACGCCATGGACGGCAGCACCGGCGCCTCCCTGACATTCAATGGCATCACGCTCATCAACAACTGCACGAACAAGCCGGAGACGACGCTTGGGAAACTTACCATCTCAAACAGCACCGTCCTCGGTCTGGGTACGGTCAACTGCGCCAACATTGTCATCAACGGCGGCAGTGTCGATCTGGATGTTCCAGTGAACACGGTCGTGAAAGATTCCAACGGCAATGAGCTGAAAAAGGTCACCCTGACCCTTTCGGAAAAGAACGCCGCCGTGGAGGACGTCACCCTTTCCGGGCTTCCGGCCAATGCGGCATTTGACGACAGCCATATCATCTCCGACGGCAGCGGAAAGCTCTACCTCTGGATCCCCAAGGATGCGGAGGTGGTAACTGTGACCGTCGGCGGGAATAAGTACTATCCCAAGTCGGACGGCAGCATGACCATCGGCGATGTGCCGGAGTTCACCAGCCCGACGGAGGATGTCAGCCGCGTGGTCGAAATCAGTGAATACATGACTCTGACCGTTGAAGTCACCGGCACGCCCGCGCCCGCGCTGCAATGGCAGGTCAGCCGGGATGGCGGCAATACCTGGGAGAATATCGAGGGCGCGACCGAGGCCACCTACCAAGCGAATCTGCCTTTCTCCCTGCACGGCGCAAAGTTCCGCTGCGCGGCGACGAATAAGGATGGCACGACATATTCCCATACATTTACCGCCTACTACTGTCCCGCATATCTGCGCGGCGCGGCCTCGCCCATGCGGGGAAACGGCGAATTCATTCAGGGCGAGATCGCGACCATTACCGCCGGTTTTTACGCCAAATCCTTCGATAATACCTGGTATCCCGTAAGCTCTCTGACGGGCGTCACAGCGGAATACCGCTGGAAGTACTGCAGAAACGTTATGCCAACGGAAGAGGAGTGGGCTGCGATCCCACCCGCGAGCGAATCCTATCCCATCACCATCACGGATGAGATGGACCATCAGAGTGTTTGCTTCCATGTCACGCTGACCTATCCCGACAATACGGTCAAAACCGTGACCGGTTACTGGCGGCTCAATGTGTGCGTCACGCCCGTGGTCACGGAGCAGCCGCAGAGCGTGTCCGCGGCTGCGGGTGATTCGGTGACATTCTCCGCCAAGCTGATCGATCAATATCTCAACACGCTGGAGTATCAGTGGCAGAGCAGCACCGACGGCGGCCAAAACTGGACGGACATCGAAGGCGCCGGCGGCAAAAGTACGGCGGACTTCTGGAACTACACGCCCAGCTATACGATCCCGTCCGTCACGGCGGCACAGAGCGGCCAGCTGTTCCGCTGTGTGCTCTGGAACACGAACAACCATACGGGCAGTGACCGCGTGAGCACGCCTCCCGTATACTCCGAGCCCGCGACGCTCACCGTGACGCCGCCCGCGCACGAGCACCGCTACGGCGACTGGAGCAAGGACGGTACGAACCACTGGCACGAATGTACCGATGCGGACTGCCCGGAACAGTCCGAAAGTATCAAGGACAAAGCGGCGCACATCTACGACGATGATGCGGACACCACCTGCAACATCTGCGGCTACGTCCGCACCGTGACGCCGCCCGCGCACGAGCACCGCTACGGCGACTGGAGCAAGGACGGTACGAACCACTGGCACGAATGTACCGATGCGGCGTGCCCGAATCAGTCCGAAAGCATCAAGGACAAAGCGGCGCACATCTACGACGATGATGCGGATACGACCTGTAACGTCTGCGGCTATGTCCGCACCGTCACGCCCGAGATCGTCCCTGTTTCTCAAATCACGCTTAACAAGGCGGAAACTTCGATTTCTGTTGGAAACAGCGAAACGCTGACCGCCACGGTCGCGCCTGAGAACGCCGCCAACAAGGCTTTGACTTGGGCATCCTCTGACGAGGATGTTGCCACGGTAGCCCCTGACGGCACCGTGACGGCGGTCAAGGTTGGTACCGTGACGATCACTGCCACCGCGGCGGACGGTTCGGGCAAATCCGCCACCTGCACGGTCACCGTGACCGGCGGCACTACGCCCTCTCAGCCCGGCGGCTCTACGGGCGGCAGTTCCGGCGGATCTTCCTCCGACCGGGACAGCCATGACAGCAATCCGGTCATTAAAACGGAGACGAAGAACAATGCCGACGGCTCCACCACCAAGACCGAGACCCAGAGAGACGGCTCTGTGACCCAGACCACCACCGGCAAGGACGGTTCTGTTTCCAAGACCGAGACGAAGAAGGACGGCAGTTCCGTCACCGAGAACAAGGCCGCTGACGGTAGCACGGGCACGGTGAAAACCGACAAAAACGGCCAGACCGAGGCGGCGGCCAAGGTCAGCGGCAAGGCCGTTGAGGACGCGAAGAAGAACGGCGAGGCGGTCAAGGTTCCCGTGGAGGTCGAGGCCACCCGGAACAGCAGCACCGCCCCCACGGTGAGCATCGAGCTTCCCAAGGGCGCGGGCGAGACCAAGGTGGAAATTCCTGTTTCCAACGTGACCCCCGGTACGGTAGCGGTGCTCGTCTACCCCGACGGCACGGAGGAAATTTTGAAGGATTCCATTCCCACCGAGGACGGTATCCAGTTGACCGTGGACGGCAGCGCGACGGTGAAGATCGTTGACAACTCCAAGGGCTTCATCGACACCCGGAACCACTGGGCCAAGGACGAGATCGACTTCGTGAGCGCCCGCGGACTGGTGAACGGCATGAGCGCCACGATCTACGCGCCCAACGCCTCCACCACCCGCGCCCAGCTTTGGACGATCCTTGCGCGGCAGAACGGCGCGGACTTGAACGGCGGTAACACCTGGTACGAAAAGGCACAGAACTGGGCCAAGGACAAGGGCGTTTCCGACGGCGCGAACCACAACGCCGCCATCAACCGCGCCCAGATGGTCACCATGCTGTGGCGGGCCGTGGGCCAGCCCACGGCGGGCGGTACGGCGAACTTCACCGATGTTCCCACTGACAGCTATTACGCGCAGGCCGTGGCTTGGGCCGTGGAGAACGGCATTACCACCGGCGTGGGTAACGGTCATTTCGACCCCACCGGTACCTGCACCCGCGCGCAGATCGCCGCGTTCCTGGCACGCTCCATGAAGTGACGCAAAAAAACAGCCCCGGTCCCCTATGAAAGGGACCGGGGCTGTTTGGCGTGAACTGCTGCTTTTGCACCGCTGGAATCAATGAAGGCTACCCGATCTCAGAAAACGGCAAATGAGCCCTTTTGGCAAGCGGAGGTCCAGCGTTTCAGCAGCACGCGGAACACTCCGAGGGTAATGATACCACCCCCTCTTTCGCACGCGCGGAAAGCCCTAAGCACAGGGCATAAAGCCACGATTTCGACAGAAGCAAAAAAAGATCACGCAGCCCAGCGGGGCCGCGACGCCGGAGGAAGCGGACACACGCCATGGGCGTGCATCCGCTTCCTCCGGCTGTTCTTTCGGTGACGATTTCGCTGGCAGCTCAAGACTGTGCTGTGGCCGGGGGAGGGAAGGCTCCTGTTTCGGCGTGTGAGCCGCTGTGTGCGATCTTTCTCCGAAAGCCGAGAGTGTACGCTTTCATCTGTGAAAGCGAATGTGGGCCATTTGTGCGAGAAGTTGAAAACGCGATGAGGAACGGTTGGGAACAGCGTTGTGACGGTAACTTTTTGGCGATAGTTGCGGGAACGATTTTGAGCGAAAAGCTGAACTTTACAGGAGGTTTTTTCGAGTGGCGAAGGCCGTTCGATTTTTGCACAAGATATCTCATCACGCCGGTCACTGCCGATGCGCTGAAAAAAACGATGGAGGATGCGGAACAATGGGACAGATCATTTTGAAAAAGAAAGGATGTTTTTTTGAAAAGAAGATGTAACACGGAACCATCAGAAAAATCATGATTTGAGGAGGTAATTTGCTGATGAAATGCAAACGAATTTTATCCATGCTTCTGACGCTGTGCATGGTAATGAGCCTGTTCGCCGGGACAACGGTCACGGCAAGCGCGGCAGACGGGGCAACAACGCTGTATGTCAACGGCGTGGATACGGCAGGTGGCAGCCCCGCCCAGTATGCCACTGCTGAACTGAAGCTGAACGGTTATACCGCAGGGGCAGCTCTCAACCAGGCGACCATTACAACGACCAGCAGCACCGGTTTTAAATCTATCTCTTTAGATGGCTTTATGGACAAGCCGGATGGTAAATCTGACACGATTGGGAATTTTAGTGGAACAAAGACCTATTACGTCATACTCAAAATGCCGCGAAACACAGGATACGAACTTCAGGAAAACGATGGAAAGCCGGTAGGTGTTACATTAGAGGGCGCCACGCCGGAGCCGCTCAGCGAAAATAAGGATTTCTTGATTTTCAAGATGAACAGTAAACCTGCCGCTGCAGCATCCACCTTCACCGACGGCTTGGGCAAAGCAGACTGCACATTTAACACCTATGCCAAGGGCGCGAAAAATGACAAGGGCTACACCTTCGTGGGCTGGTTCGATGGCGATAGCGAGTTGGAAAATGCGGAAGCCGCAGTTGCCGGCAAGACCTACACCGCCAAGTGGACAAAGAACGGCAAGACCGTTCGAACCGCCGTCCTTGATCTGACCCATATCAGTGAGAGCAACACCCTCGGCGCAACAAAGTCCGGTGACATCTACACCAACGGAAACGAGGGCTGGAGTTGGGATGCTACAACCAAGACCCTAACGCTCAGTGG
>OJKP01001603.1_pt1 | contig 12567 bp, 9 predicted proteins | sample 1596521 | NCBI WGS metagenome assembly OJKP01 (sample SAMEA4350130, study PRJEB24818) | metagenome | biome: human; feature: gut; material: faeces | place: Denmark | collected 2013-09
GGCTTCCCTGCGTGCGCTGGTGGTGAGCTTCAAATGTGTATAGGAGCCAGGCTCCCGTCGACAGAACTCCGCCATAGCCTCATAGTTGCCATGCAGATAGTCAACCAGCTGGTTGAGCCACTCTTCCCCTTCGTTGTAGGCAGCGATTGTCGCCGCCACGCCAAACGGATTCACGTCACATACCTCGTTGATGTTTATCGCCTTGTCGATACGGCTTCGCAGGTCGTTGTCGAACGCCACGATATTTGCAATCTGCAGTCCGGCGATGTTGAAAGCCTTGCTCGGCGACACACACGTCACCGACCGGTGCAGGAAAGCGTCCGACAGCGACGCGAAAGGCGTGTATTTGAACCCTTGATACACCAGTTCGCAATGAATCTCATCAGCGACCACCGTCACGCCGTTGCGCAGACAGATGTTGCCAAGCCGCGTCAGCTCGTCGGGAGTCCAGACGCGTCCAGCCGGATTGTGTGGATTGCAGAGCAGCATCACTTTGGCGCGCGGGTCGGCGGCACAACGCTCAAGAGCGTCAAAATCCATCTCATAGGTGTCGGTGGTGCGGCGCAGAGGATTGCTCACAATCTCGCAGCCGTTGTTGCGTATCGACGAGAAGAAGCAGTTGTAGACTGGAGTCTGCACAATCACCTTGTCGCCCGGCACGGTCAGAGCCTTTATCACCGCCGATACCGCCGGCACCACTCCAGATGTGTAGATTATCCATTCGCGGTCGATGTCCCATCCATGCCTCCGGCTGAACCACGATGTCACGGCATCGTAGTAGGCGTCGGGCACACGGGTGTAGCCAAAGATTCCGTGCGCCACGCGTTTCTGCAGCGCGTCGATGATGGCAGGCGCCGTGCGGAAGTCCATGTCAGCCACCCACATAGGCAGCACGCCCTCGGGAGCGCTGTCCCACTTGTAAGAGTTTGTGGCGCACCGGTCGACAGTCTTGTCGAAGTCGTATTTCATACAGGCAATTATTTTTTGTTTCGTTCAATCAGCAGGCAGTCGGCCGGCATCTTGATGTTGCCGTCGAGCACCACATCACCGAGGCAGTCAGCCTCGATGCGTCCGCTGCGCGGATTTTTCACGCCTCCTATGCTTCCTTTTATTGTTGCGTTCACGGAACTGTACTCGAAAGCGCGGTCGCAAGCCGGATCAAACGTGCAATTCTCAAGCACCAGATTCTCGGCATAGCAGAGCGGCTGTTCGCCAGAGATGTGGCAGTTGACAAGGCGCAGGTTGCGCGAATGCCATCCCAGATACTCGCCATTGAGTTCCGAATCGTAGATGGTCACATTATCCACCTCCCAAAAGGCATCTTTGGTTGTGATTCTCGCGTTGCGCACCACTACGTTGCTCACATATTGGAACACGTATTTGGAGTCAGACACCAAGCCGTCGATTTCGATGTCGCTGCTGAACATGAAAGGATACGTTCCTCCTTGCAGCCGCAAGTTCTTAGCACGTATGCCCTTGCATCGCCAGAACGTCTCGTCGGCATCGGTCATCACCACGTTCTCAATGTCGATGTCGTGCATCTCGCGAAACATTTTCGGCGCGTCGATGTGCGTGTCGGTCATCCGCAGATGGTCGCTATACCACAGTGCAGAGCGTCCGCCCACATCGAAATGGCAACGGTCAATCACGAACCCGTGCACATGCCAGAACGGATAGTTGCCCTCAAAACGGCAATTTGTCGCCTTGATGTTGCTGCACTCCTTTATCGCCGACTCGCCTTCGCGTATCACCACATTGTCGAGGTGTAGGTTATGCGACTCAAACAGCGGTCGCTCGCCGCCGAATTCCTTATCTTTTATCAGTTCCATAACTGTGTTTTTTAATGTTCTATGCTGTCTGCAAATTTACGTGTTTTTCCGCAAAGCCCACCTATCCGAATTACCGAACTTTCAACCTTTTTTACCCCTTTATACGGCCTTCATCCAGCGTCGGCGCCACAAATGTACAAGGAAGATGGCGCCACGGAACGTCAGCTCAACACACATGGCAATCCACACACCGCGCAGTCCCATTGTTGGAGCAAGCCATGCAGCCATCGTAAGGCGCACAGCCCAGATGCTCAGGAAGTTCATCAGACAAGGCTTCAGCGTGTCGGCGGCACCGACACAAACGCCATACGCCACAATCGACGCGGCAAACATCGGCTCGGCAAACGCCTCTATGCGCAACGCCATTACACCAAGCCGGCGTATCTCGTCAACAGGGGTCATCAGCCCGATAATCTCGGGAGCAGCGACATACATAAGCACACCCATCACCGCCATCACCGCCATGCCCATTCCGACAGTGATTTTAGCGAAGCTCCACGTCAGGTCGCGACGGCGCGCACCGACACTCTGCCCCACAAGCGTGGTGGCAGCCTCAGCAATGCCATAGCCTGGCATATAGCAAAGGCTCTCGGCTGTGATGGCAAACGAGTTGGCTGCGATGGAGCACACTCCCAGCGGCGCGACAATGGTGGTTATCGCAATCTGCGCGCTGCATATCACCCCATGCTCCAAACCCATCGGGAAACCGATTTTAACCGCCTTTCTGAGCGTGTCGGCTATCGACTGTCTCCATCCGCGCAGCCCTGCAAGCCGCAGATGTGACGTGCCGTGGCGCAGATACCACAACAGCCAAGCCACGACCACCGTTTCGGCAAGCACCGTGCCAAGAGCCGCACCCTCAACACCAAGTCCCGCACCTGGGAGAAACACATCGAATCCAGCCACAGCGACCGTACGCGAAGGGAAAATCAGCAGAAAGTTGAACACCACATCAAGGGCGCACATAGCCACTCCCGCCATGCTCGGCACGTGCATATTGCCGCTGCACCGCAGCATGCCGCCGGCAAGAAACTGCATCTGAAGCGCTGGAAGAAACAAGGATATTATCAGGAAATAAGTCGACGCATCGCGATGTATCGACTCGGCGCCGCCAAGCCAAACAGGCAAACTACTGCTGATGCCGGCACCGATGGATGCCAGCAGAAGGCTGAACGCCAACACCGCCACCACCGACTGACGCAACACGCGCTGCGCGCCTTCCCAGTCGCCGGCACCGATGCGGTGGGCAACCTGCACCGAAAAACCCGAAGCCGCGGCACTCAGCAGTCCGCCGAAGAGCCATGTGGTTGTCGACACCAAGCCTATCGCCGCCGAGGCCTCAGCGCCGAGGCTTCCAACCATCGATGCGTCGATATACTGCATCACAATCGACGACAACTGCGCCACAACCGCCGGCACACTCAGCATCACCGCCAAGCGCACCTTCTGTCCAGCCGACATAGTCCGACCTTCGCGGATCATCGCCAGCAACCTGTCTGCCTCTGTCTTTATTCTCATAATTCAAAGTGCAAAATTAATCTTTCATATCCATTCTTTCAACTTTATGCACTATCTTTGTATAAGCATAGAAGACAGAAAAAGATTTATCAATATGGCTGGAATAGGAAAGACCAACGTGGCGCGTCTGCTTGACCGCGCCAAAATAAAATACGAGCTTGTGCCTTACGAAGTCGACGAAACCGACCTTGGCGCACAGCATATCGCCGACCAACTAGGCGAAGACATTCTGCAAGTGTTCAAGACACTTGTGCTGACAGGCGACAAGGTCAAACATTTTGTTTGCGTGGTGCCGGGATGCTGCGAGGTAGACCTCAAGAAAGCAGCGAAGGTGTCGGGCAACAAGAAGGCGGAGATGCTCCACATGAAGGATCTGCTGCCAACCACCGGCTATATCCGCGGAGGATGCTCGCCAATCGGTATGAAAAAACCATTTCCCACGTTTTTCCACCGTTCGTGTCTTGATTTCAACTTCATCTATGTGAGCGCCGGTGTGCGCGGACTGCAACTGAAAATCGACCCCAAGGATTTGATTGAATATGTCGGGGCTTCGACAGCCGACATTATTGTCACACCTAAAGACGAGGAACTCAACGATGAACACATTTGGTAAGATTTTCCGGCTGACGTCGTTCGGCGAGTCGCACGGGACTGCCGTGGGCGGCGTTGTCGACGGTATGCCCGCAGGCATTGCAATCAACCTCGACCGTGTGCAGCACGAACTCGACCGCCGCCGTCCGGGGCAGTCGGCAATCGTCACGCCACGGAAAGAGTCAGACCGCGTAGAAGTGCTGTCGGGACTGTTTGAGGGCGTGACAACGGGCACCCCCATAGGGTTCGAGGTGAGAAACGCCGACCACCACTCAGCCGACTACGGCAACATCCGACAGACGTTCCGTCCGTCGCACGCCGACTACACATACACCGAAAAATACGGGCTGCGCGACCATCGCGGCGGCGGACGCTCGAGCGCGCGCGAGACTATTGCCCGTGTCGTTGCCGGAGCATTCGCACGCCAGGCATTGGATCAACTCGGCATCTCCATCTACGCCTACACTTCGCAGGTGGGCGACATCAGCCTCGACCCCGACTACCGCAAATACGACCCAGCGCTGGTGGAAACCAACGCCGTGCGCTGCCCCGACCCCGAAACGGCGGCAAGGATGTACGACCTCATCGACAAGGTGAGACGCGAAGGCGACACCATAGGCGGCACGGTGACCTGTGTGGTCAAAGGAGTGCCGACAGGACTCGGCGAACCCGTATTTGACAAGCTGCATGCCCGACTGGCATACGCCATGATGGGCATAAACGCCGCCAAAGGCTTTGAGTATGGAATGGGATTCGACGGTGTTGGCAACCGAGGAAGCATGATGAACGACGCGTTCACTTCCGACAATGGGAAAATCCACACATCGACCAATCATTCAGGCGGCATACAAGGCGGAATTTCAAACGGCGAGGACATATATTTCCGCGTGGCGTTCAAGCCCGTGGCAACACTGCTGCGCGACGTCGACACAGTCGACGCCTCGGGCAACCACACCGTGCTGAAAGCCAAAGGACGCCACGACCCGTGCGTGCTGCCGCGCGCTGTGCCTATCGTGGAGGCCATGGCTGCAATGACTGTGCTCGACATGTATCTGCTCAACAAAACCACCCGTCTGTAATGCACAAGCCATACCGCGACTTCGCCGACTTCCTCCACGAGCGTTTCCCCGACTTCAAGGTGCAGAAGATTGCCATCAACGCTGGCTTCACCTGTCCAAACCGCGACGGCTCAAAAGGCACCGGTGGATGCACATACTGCAACAACCAGACGTTCAACCCCGAATACTGCCGCCCGTCGCTGTCGGTGGGCGAACAGATTGAGAAAGGGCGCACATTCTTCGGAAAGAAATATCCCGACATGAAGTATCTGGCTTATTTTCAAGCCTATACCAACACCTACGGCGAACTTAGCCATCTTGTAGACCTCTACGAGGAGGCAGTGGCTTGCCCCGACGTGGTGGGACTGATCATAGGCACCCGACCAGACTGCATGCCCGACACCTTGCTGCAATATCTCGCATCGCTTTCGCAACGCACATTCGTGATGGTGGAATACGGAGCCGAGACCGCCAGCAACCACACTCTCGACGTCATCAACCGCGGACACTCGTGGGAGGACACCGTCGACGCCGTAAACCGCACACACGCAGCCGGAATAGCCTGCGGACTGCACCTCATCCTCGGACTGCCGGGAGAGTCGGAGGCCGACATGCTCCACACCGTAGACCAAGTGTCGGCTCTGCCAATCGACACCGTCAAGCTCCACCAGCTGCAGATTATCCGCGGCACGCGCCTTGCCCGGCAAGTGGCGTCAGGCGAAATCAGCATGGCACGATGGTCGGCAGACGAGTATATATCGCTGTGTGTCAAGATAGTGAAGCGCATGCGCAGCGACATCGCCATTGAGCGATTCGTGTCGCAGTCGCCCGAAAACCTGCTCATCTCGCCGCGGTGGGGGCTGAAAAACTACCAGTTCACCAACCTGCTCCACAACGCTCTGAGAAGCAACGACAAAAAATGCTGACAATTTTATCGGTTATTTGGAATTATTCTGAATAATAATTTTTAACTTTGCATCCGTAAAAACAGAAGATAAAGACATTATGAGGCTATCAGACATAAAGACTGGCGAAAGTTGCGTGATTGTCAAAATTTTGGGTCACGGATCGTTTCGCAAGCGTATGATGGAGATGGGATTTGTCAGAGGCAAGAAAATCCTCGTTGAGCAGAACGCTCCGCTGCGCGACCCTATAAAATACCGAATCCTCGACTACGAAATATCGTTGCGACGCGCCGAGGCAAACCTGATTGAGGTGGTGCGCGAGCAACAAGCCGCCGACGTGCCCAATGAAGACATCGCAATCATCAAGGAAGACGACTGCGGATTTATAAACAAATTCGACACCGAACGCCACACCATCAACGTGGCACTCATCGGGAACCCGAACTGCGGAAAGACTTCGCTGTTCAACATCGCCTCAGGAGCAAAGGAGCACGTAGGAAACTACAGCGGTGTCACCGTCGACGCAAAAAGCGGGCGAATGGAGTACAACGGCTACTCGTTCAACATCGTCGACCTGCCCGGCACCTACTCTCTGTCGGCATATTCCCCCGAAGAACTCTACGTGCGGCGCTACCTCCACGACGAGGTGCCCGACGTGATTATCAATGTGGTCGACTCATCCAACCTTGAGCGCAACCTGTATCTGACCACCGAGCTCATCGACATGGACCGCAGCATGGTGATTGCCCTCAACATGTACGACGAGCTGGAACGAAGCAAGGTGACGTTCGACTACGAATCGCTGGAGAGGATGATCGGAGTGCCGATGGTGCCCACAGTGTCAAAAAGCGGGAAAGGCGTAAACGAACTGTTTGACACGATTATAAGCGTCTACGAAGGACGCAACGACGTGGTACGCCACGTGCATATCGGATTCAAGAAAGACATCGAGGACGCAATAAAGCAAATCCAGTCGCAGCTCAAGAGCGAGGCAGACCTCGATATGCGGTTCTCCGCTCGCTACCTGTCGATAAAACTGCTTGAGGGCGACAAGGAAGTGGTGACTATGCTGTCGTCACTGCCCCACTACGCTGAAATCAAAGCGCTGCGCGACTCACTGGTGGCAGAAATCGAGAAATCGCACGAAGAGGATATGGCAACAGTGATAGCCAACTCAAAATACGGATTCGTGTCGGGCGCGCTCCGCGAAACGCTCCACACCGAGGACAAGGAAGAGGCCAAAACCACGGCAATGATTGACGCCGTTGTGACAAGCAGGCTGTTCGGATTTCCGATTTTCATATTCATAATGTGGCTGATGTTCTGGGCCACTTTCACCATCGGACAATACCCTATGGACTGGATAGACGCCGGCGTGGGGTTGATTGGCGACCTCATCAGCACATACATGCCCGACGGTCCGGTAAAGGATATGCTCATCGACGGCGTAATCGGCGGTGTGGGCGGTGTGATAGTGTTCCTGCCCAACATCCTCATCCTCTACGCCTTCATCTCGTTTATGGAAGACTCCGGATATATGGCGCGAGCCGCCTTCATAATGGACAAAATAATGCATAAGATAGGACTCCACGGAAAATCGTTCATCCCGCTGGTGATGGGATTCGGATGCAACGTGCCGGCAATCATTGCCACACGCACCATCGAGAGCCACTCGAGCCGTCTGATTACGATACTCATCGACCCGTTCATGTCGTGCGGCGCGCGTCTGCCCATCTATCTGCTGCTCATCGGCGTGTTCTTCCCCAATCACGCCAGCCTGGCACTGCTCAGCCTGTATGCGCTCGGCATAATCGTGGCGGTGGTCACCGCAAGACTGCTGCGCAAATTCCACTACAAGAAGGATGAGACACCGTTTGTGATGGAGCTGCCGCCCTACCGCATCCCGACCATGAAGGCCACGATGCGCCACATGTGGGCCAAAGGACAGCAGTATCTGAAAAAGATGGGAGGCATCATCCTCGTGGCAAGCCTCATCATCTGGATGCTCAGTTATTTCCCACGTCCAACGGAGGAACAGGAAGCGACTGCGCGCACGGAAATGATTCAAGATGGCAACACCAACGTGACTCCGGAAAACGTAACAAAAGTGGCGACCACCGAGAATTCGTGTCTCGCACGCCTCGGCAAACTGGTGCAACCAGTGTTTGAACCGCTTGGCTTCAACTGGAAAATGACCGTGTCGCTGATTTCGGGAACGGTGGCAAAAGAAACCGTTGTCTCTACACTCGGCGTGCTCTACAGCGGCGACTCCGAAAACGAGGCGGCTCTCGCAGAACGCATACAGAAACCGAACCCGAAAACCGGAGTGCCCGACTTCACTCCTCTTGTCGCGGCTTGCTTCATGATTTTTGTGCTCATCTACGTGCCGTGCATAGCCACAATCACAGCCATTGTGCGCGAAACGGGAAGCTGGCGCTACGGAGCGTTCACCCTTGTCTACAACACATTTGTGGCATGGTTGATTGCCTTCGCCGTCTATCAGATAGGAACATTATTCATGTAGCATGGCACAACAACGCAACAACGCCATCTCCATAGCCAAAGGCTTTGCCATCATCTTCGTGGTGATGGCCCACGCCGACATGCCCGGCATGCTCAACCGCGCCATCTACCTGTTTCACATGCCTCTGTTTTTCATCACCGCGGGCTATTTCTTCAAGCACGAGACGGTGGAAAACCCATGGCCGTTTATCGTGAAGCGCTTCAAGGGTCTTTACGTGCCTTTCGTGAAATGGAGCATCTTCTTTCTGCTCATCCACAACCTGCTGTTCAAGATAGGCATTCTCAACGAGGTCTACGGCAACTGGACTGGCGGCACCACACATCCCTACTCCATCCACCAATTCTGGCAGCGGCTCACCAACATAGTGTTCTCCATGGGAGGCTACGATGAGTTTCTCGCCGGAGCGTTCTGGTTTTTCCGCGGACTGCTCGTGGCAAGCATCGCCTTCGTGGTGCTCTACTATATGCTCAACAAAGTGAAGCGGCTGCGCGGACGCACAGTGGCGATTCCATTGGTGATTTTCTTCATCGCTCTTGGCTTTGCATTGTTCAAAGCGGGCGAAGGAGTAAAGATTGTCACACTCGTGCAGGGTGGCTACCGCGACACGATGGGCGTGTTGTTTTTCAGCATCGGCGTGCTGTACCGCAAATATGAGCAACGCATCGGACACAGCCTATGGCTCGCCGCCGCCGGAGCGGCTGTCGTGCTTGCCGGATCATGGCTGGAATGCCGTGGCATGAGCCTGTCGGTGCGCATCCGCGACGTGCTGTCGCTGCCAGTGACGGGAGTCGCCGGATGGCTGATGACATACAACATTTCTTACCACCTGTCGCACCTCAAGGGACGCATAATCCAGTTTTTGGAGTACTGCGGCGAGCACACTCTCTACATCTTCATCTGGCACGTGTCGGCATACAAGGTGGTCAGCCTGCTGAAAATATGGTGGTACGGACTCGACCCACGGCAGATCGGGTGCCACATGGTGATTCACGACTATGCGCAGACCGACTGCTTCTGGATTCTGTACACCATTGCCGGCGTAGGGATTCCGCTGTCGGGATACTGGCTTTACAGCCGCATCCGGCAGCAACGCCGTTTTTTTTAATTTTTTTGTGAAAAAGTTGGGAATTTATTTGGTTTTTTGATTCCCCCTCTCCTATATTTGCAAAAAAATATCAGAGAAACGACAATGAATGCTACAATTCATAACTTCAACAATGCCGAGAAGCGCACAATTTCGGCTGAAGGACGCATTGTGCCTGCCCTTTCTCTTATTACGAATTTCCATTCCCAAACAATAATTATAAAAATCACAAGCACCTCGCAACGCGACGCATTGTCGGCGTTCCGCTAAGCGCAGGTGCTTGTGCCAATATTGGGGCACAGCCCCGAAACATCCGACAAACTTGACCAAACAAAACTAAATTATAGACATAACCAAACAAAAACCAACCAAAACAATGAAAAGGTATCTACTTTCCACTTTCACGATTGCAGCCGCGGCGCTGCTTGTGACATCGTGTAACGATGAGATGGACAACGGTCTGAAGACAGGCGACGAGGGAACCGTGACATTCACAGCGCAACTGCCTTCGGAGATGGGAACTCGTGCGTTTGCCGACGGACTGACGGCGAAACATCTGCAATATGCAGTGTATGAGGCTGGGCAATCAACACCTCTGAAGGTGTTCGGCGACGAGACAACTGTTGTGGGAGAAGCCGAAATGGACAATCTCAAGCAGACAGTCTCGTTGAAACTGACCACAGGCAAGACCTACGACGTGATTTTCTGGGCCGCAGACAACTCCGCAAAGAAGCCTTACACATTCGACCCGTTGACTCAGACAGTCAAAATAAAGTATACAAATGTGTATTCCAACAATGACATCTGCGACGCTTTCTTCAAGAAAGAAACAATCACCGTAAGCGGCAACCAAAATGTTGACGTCAAACTTACGCGTCCGTTCGCGCAGGTGAACATCGGAACCGACGACTTTGACGCTGCGACCATAGCTGGTCTCAATCTTACCCAGACACAAGTCAAAGCAACGGCTGGCGACATCTTGAACTTGGCAACAGGCAAGATGGAAGGCACAGAGGCAACACGCACATTCAAAATGAAAGCCATACCTACAGCAGATGACGGTGCATTCCCTGTTGCCGGCTATAAATATCTATTGATGGCATATATTCCCATCAGCGACACCAAGGAAACCGTCGATATGACATTCGGTTACAACGGCAAGTCCTCATTCCGCTCTTTCACAAATGTCCCATTGCAACGCAACTACCGTACAAACATCTACGGCTCGCTGCTCACAAATTCTGTTGACTTCAATGTGGTCATCGAACCGGCATTCAGCGGCGAGTTCGCACACGAAGTGGTAAGTGCGTCTACATTTGCTGCTTTGAAAGCTGCCGTTGCCAACGGCCAGAGCGTTGATGCCGAAAAAACGCTTGTTATTTCAGGCGGACAAAGCGAGACGCTCAATCTCGGAGACCTCTCAATCAGCAACAAAAATGATATTTGGAGTGACTCCGATTGGTCACTGCTTTCTGTAAGAGAAAACAGCTCGCTGACAATTACCAGTGGTGCATACATCGCCAAAGCCAACGACTGCTACGCTGTCGATGTTCAGAACGGAGGGCATCTTGTTATCGAGGACGGACACTTCAACGGCAACATCCACGCAGTCTATGTACTTGAAGGTGTTGCTGAAATAAAAGGCGGAACATTCGAGGTACAGCAGAAATATCCTGACGCAGATAAAGCCGATGAGTTCGTGCTCAACTGCTATGACGCGAATCGCGAAAACGGAACAGCTAAAATCATCGTTACCGGCGGCACGTTCATTGGATTCAACCCTGGCGACTGCAAGGCTGAGGGCAACGGCACCAACTTCGTAGCCCCTGGCTATGCTTCAATCCCCAACGGCACAGCTGCCGACGGCCGCACCATCTGGAAAGTTGTGCCGGCTGTGGAGGCTACAACAGCCGAAGGTCTCGAAACCGCACTCACCACAAGAGGCAAAATCGTGGCGTTGGGACAAGATTTAGAATACGCATCAGTCATATCTCCAGCCAGAAGCACTTCCTTGGTAATGAAAAACGGCGCAGTTTTCAAATCAACCAACGATGATTCAAACAACATCAACACCTTACTGTCAATAAGCGAAACGGGCGTTAAAATCTCCGGAAACGGCACATTGGAAGCAGCACCAAACCGTCCGAACCACACATCAGCTGTCATAGAAGTGAGAAATGGCGGCTCTGTTGATATCTACGGCAATTTGACATTTGATGCAAAAGGTGGCAGTAAGGCCAACAATGCCATCAGGATTTTCAAGGGTACTGCCAATATCCACAGCGGATATTTCCACACCGTTGGTGGTTCACCAAAAGAAAACTCCAGCGAATGCATTCTGATTGGCTATTATAATACGGACTGTTACCTCAATATCACCGGTGGCATATTCGAAAGCGATGGAGACGCAACGTACTTAATAAATTGTATGGATGACTACAAGAAACGTTGCCATGTCAAGGTTATGGGCGGCACATTCGTAGGCTTCAATCCTGCCGACAACACCGCCGATGGCGCACACACCAACTATGTTGCCCCTGGCTACAAATCGGTAGAGACCACCTACAATGGCAAGCAGGCTTGGAAGGTTGTTAAAGAATAACTAACAGCAAGCATCTAAAGCTTCACAATATGGTCGGCGTCGTGTCTGCACAGGCACGACGCCATTTTTTTTAATTTTTTTGTGAAAAAAGTTGGAAATTTATTTGGTTTTTTGATTACCCCCCCCCTATATTTGCAAAAAAATATCAGAGAAACGACAATGAATGCTACAATTCATAACTTCAACAATGCCGAGAAGCGCACAATTTCGGCTGAAGGACGCATTGTGCCTGCCCTTTCTCTCATTACGACATTCCATTCCCAAACAATAATTATAAAAATCACAAGCACCTCGCAACGCGACGCATTGTCGGCGTTCCGCTAAGCGCGGGTGCTTGTGCCAATATTGGGGCACAGCCCCGAAACATCCGACAAACTTGACCAAACAAAACTAAATTATAGACATAACCAAACAAAAACCAACCAAAACAATGAAAAGGTATCTACTTTCCACTTT
>OJKP01001608.1_pt1 | contig 12545 bp, 10 predicted proteins | sample 1596521 | NCBI WGS metagenome assembly OJKP01 (sample SAMEA4350130, study PRJEB24818) | metagenome | biome: human; feature: gut; material: faeces | place: Denmark | collected 2013-09
CTAATGGTGCGCGCACTGTCGCCGCGGACAAACGGCTGGAACAGGTGCTTACGTTGTTCCGGCGCAATTCCCGGACCGTCATCTTCCACCTGGAACCAGGCGCGATTCGGCTCCGTGCCGCTGCTGACTTTGATCCAGCCATTGCCGTAACGGGCGGCGTTGACCACCATATTCGCCACCGCGCGTTTGATCGACAGCGGGTGCATTTTCACCTCAATGCTACCGGGGTAAAGCGCAGTTTCAATTTCCCGCTCATAGCCACTTTCGGCAGCAATAACCTCACCGAGTACTGCGTTGAGATCCGCCATTTCCATCGGCATCTCCTGCCCGGTGCGCAGGTAGTCGATAAACTGCTCAATGATGGCGTTGCACTCTTCGATATCTTTATTGATCGATTCTGCCAGATAGCCATCCTGCTCGCTCATCATCTCAGTCGCCAGGCGAATACGCGTCAGCGGCGTGCGCAAGTCGTGACTTACCCCCGCCATCAGCAGCGTGCGGTCATCCGCCAGTTGCTTAACACCAGCCGCCATATGGTTAAAGGCACGGGTAACGGAACGCACCTCCGAAGCGCCATACTCACGCAGCGGCGGCGGAATAATCCCTTTACCAACCTGCAAGGCTGCGTGTTCGAGATCGACCAACGGTCGGTTCTGGATACGAATAAACAGCCACGCCCCGCCTATCGCCAATAGCATAATCGCCAGCGTATAGCGGAACAGCGGAGAGAAATCGCCCTGATGAATTTCGGTCAGCGGCACGCGTACCCAGATATTGGGCGACAGCCAGGTTTTCAGCCAGACGACAGGCGAACTTTTGTTGACCTCAACGCGCACTTCCGTCGGGCCGCCCAGTTGCTGCGCCATCTGATGGCTTAAGAATTCATAGTGTTGCGCCCAACGCAGACCTGCCTCTTCGGCAGCCTCGTTGGAGTAGAGAGAGATCCCCAGCTCACGGTAGATCTCCCGACGGAAAGCGGGAGGCACAACCAACTGCGTGCCGTCCTCCAGTTGCAGTTTGTCGGTCATCAACATACGCACTTCGTACGCGAGGACTTTATTAAACTGCTGGAGGCTCGGCAAAATCGCGAAGTTCAGCACCACCAGATAAGTCGTCACCAGGCTGGCGAACAGCAAGGTGACGATGAGCAATAACGTACGGGCAAATGAACTTCGTGGCGAGAAGCGCAATCGCCTCATGCTTTAGAGCCGTCCGGTACAAAGACGTAGCCCAGACCCCAGACGGTCTGAATGTAACGCGGATGCGCTGGATCTTCTTCCACCATGCGGCGCAGACGCGAAATCTGCACGTCGATGGAGCGTTCCATTGCGGAATATTCACGACCACGGGCAAGGTTCATCAGCTTATCGCGGGAGAGCGGCTCACGCGGATGGCTGACCAGTGCCTTCAGTACCGCAAACTCACCGCTGGTGAGCGGCATCGGCTCGTCTTCGCGGAACATTTCGCGCGTACCGAGGTTAAGTTTGAACTTACCGAAAGCAATTACCGCCTCTTCCTGTGACGGTGCGCCTGGCAGTTCGTTCGCCTGACGACGCAGCACCGCACGGATACGGGCCAGCAGTTCACGCGGGTTAAACGGTTTTGGAATGTAGTCGTCAGCGCCAATCTCCAGGCCTACGATACGGTCCACTTCTTCCCCTTTCGCCGTCACCATAATGATCGGCATCGGGTTGCTCTGACTACGAAGACGTCGGCAAATCGACAAGCCATCTTCACCAGGTAACATTAAATCCAGTACCATAAGATGGAAAGATTCACGAGTCAGCAGGCGATCCATCTGTTCTGCATTAGCGACGCTTCGAACCTGGAAGCCTTGTTCGGTGAGATAACGTTCCAGCAGCGCACGCAGGCGCATGTCGTCATCGACCACCAGAATCTTGTAGTTCTCTTGCATTGTTTGTACTCCCAAAGGTTCGCAACAATTTGTAAGCGTGTATTCTTAAAAAAGCTCACGTTCGTCACCAGCTAAATCTGGTATGAATTTCAGCCTAAATTGTTACAAAGCATATTAAACAGCAGCTTAAGTATACAATTTATTCGGCGAAACATTATTGATTCTGTTGATATGATCACGTTATACCCAATGTGCGCATTATCAAACAGACAAAGGGAATCAACGAGATGAAAACGCCCCTGGTTACCCGGGAAGGGTATGAAAAACTCAAACAAGAGCTTAATTATCTCTGGCGTGAAGAACGCCCGGAGGTCACAAAAAAGGTGACCTGGGCCGCAAGTCTGGGCGACCGCAGCGAAAATGCTGACTATCAGTATAATAAAAAGCGTCTGCGTGAAATCGACCGTCGCGTGCGCTATCTCACTAAATGCCTGGAAAATCTCAAAATCGTCGATTACTCCCCTCAGCAGGAAGGCAAAGTCTTTTTTGGCGCGTGGGTGGAGATTGAAAACGACGATGGCGTGACTCACCGTTTCCGTATTGTCGGCTACGATGAAATTTTTGGCCGTAAAGATTACATCTCTATCGATTCCCCGATGGCCCGCGCATTGCTGAAAAAAGAAGTCGGCGATCTGGCGGTGGTGAATACCCCTGCCGGGGAAGCGAGCTGGTATGTTAATGCTATCGAGTACGTGAAACCGTAAGGAAGAGTCTTAACCTCCTGCCGATGGCTGGCATTTTTGCCAGCCAGTCCGTATAACTATCCCCTGATTTTTGATCCGAAAAGATGAACTCAAACCATGATGAATGATTCGTTCTGCCGCATTATTGCGGGTGAAATTCAGGCGCGCCCGGAACAGGTTGACGCTGCCGTTCGCCTGCTTGACGAAGGGAATACCGTGCCGTTTATCGCACGTTATCGTAAGGAAATCACCGGCGGTCTGGATGACACGCAGCTGCGTAATCTGGAAACGCGTCTGAGCTATCTGCGCGAGCTGGAAGAGAGACGTCAGGCGATCCTCAAGTCCATTTCCGAGCAAGGCAAACTCACCGATGATCTGGCGAAGGCCATCAACGCCACCCTAAGCAAAACCGAACTCGAAGACCTCTACCTGCCCTACAAACCTAAACGCCGCACCCGCGGGCAAATCGCCATTGAAGCAGGGCTTGAGCCGTTGGCTGACCTGCTGTGGAGCGATCCGTCACACACGCCAGAAGTCGCCGCTGCACAATATGTTGATGCCGATAAAGGCGTGGCAGATACCAAAGCCGCGCTGGATGGCGCGCGCTATATCCTGATGGAACGTTTTGCCGAAGATGCTGCGCTGCTGGCGAAAGTGCGTGATTATCTGTGGAAGAACGCGCATCTGGTCTCAACCGTGGTGAGCGGTAAAGAAGAGGAAGGGGCAAAATTCCGCGACTATTTCGATCATCACGAACCGTTGTCCACGGTGCCTTCTCACCGCGCGCTGGCGATGTTCCGTGGGCGTAACGAAGGCGTACTTCAGCTTTCGCTGAATGCCGATCCACAGTTCGATGAGCCGCCCAAAGAGAGCTATTGCGAGCAAATCATCATGGATCACCTTGGCCTGCGCCTGAACAATGCCCCGGCGGATAGCTGGCGCAAAGGCGTGGTGAGCTGGACGTGGCGCATCAAGGTGCTGATGCATCTGGAAACCGAACTGATGGGCACCGTGCGCGAACGTGCGGAAGATGAAGCAATCAACGTCTTTGCCCGTAACCTGCACGATCTGCTGATGGCGGCCCCTGCCGGACTGCGTGCAACGATGGGCCTCGATCCGGGTCTGCGTACTGGGGTAAAAGTGGCGGTGGTCGATGCCACTGGCAAACTGGTGGCGACCGATACCATTTATCCGCATACCGGGCAGGCCGCAAAAGCAGCGATGACCGTTGCTGCGCTGTGTGAAAAGCATAACGTTGAACTGGTGGCGATTGGCAACGGTACAGCTTCCCGCGAAACTGAGCGTTTCTATCTCGATGTGCAGAAGCAGTTCCCGAAAGTGACCGCGCAGAAAGTAATCGTCAGCGAAGCAGGCGCGTCGGTTTACTCGGCTTCCGAGCTGGCTGCACAGGAGTTCCCGGATCTCGACGTTTCGCTGCGTGGCGCGGTGTCTATCGCCCGCCGTTTGCAGGATCCGCTGGCGGAGCTGGTGAAAATCGATCCGAAATCTATCGGCGTAGGTCAGTATCAGCATGACGTCAGCCAGACGCAACTGGCCCGCAAACTGGACGCAGTAGTAGAAGACTGCGTAAACGCCGTTGGCGTCGATCTCAACACTGCTTCTGTTCCGCTGTTAACCCGCGTGGCGGGCCTGACGCGCATGATGGCGCAAAACATCGTTGCCTGGCGCGATGAGAACGGTCAGTTCCAGAACCGTCAGCAACTGTTAAAAGTGAGCCGTCTGGGGCCGAAAGCCTTCGAGCAGTGCGCGGGCTTCTTGCGCATTAACCACGGTGATAACCCGCTGGACGCGTCTACCGTTCACCCGGAAGCCTATCCGGTGGTGGAACGCATTCTGGCAGCAACACAGCAGGCACTGAAAGATCTGATGGGTAACAGCAGCGAATTGCGTAACCTGAAAGCGTCTGACTTTACTGATGAGAAATTCGGTGTGCCGACGGTAACCGACATCATCAAAGAGCTGGAAAAACCGGGTCGCGATCCGCGTCCGGAATTTAAAACCGCTCAGTTTGCCGATGGCGTCGAGACAATGAACGACCTGCAACCGGGTATGATCCTCGAAGGCGCAGTGACCAACGTCACCAACTTTGGCGCGTTTGTCGATATTGGCGTGCATCAGGACGGCCTGGTTCACATCTCTTCATTGTCGAACAAGTTTGTGGAAGATCCGCATACCGTGGTGAAAGCGGGCGACATTGTGAAGGTGAAAGTGCTGGAAGTGGATCTTCAGCGTAAACGTATCGCCCTGACTATGCGCCTGGATGAGCAGCCTGGCGAAACCAACGCTCGTCGCGGCGGCGGTAATGAACGCCCGCAAAACAACCGCCCGGCAGCCAAACCACGCGGTCGTGAAGCGCAGCCTGCCGGTAATAGCGCGATGATGGATGCGCTGGCGGCGGCAATGGGCAAAAAACGTTAAACGCCCGTACTGGCCTACGGTTCGAATTTGCACGAAATCGTAGGGCAGATAAGGCGTTCACGCCGCATCTGGCAACGAACGCCTTGCCTGACATAAAAGTGCCGGAGAATATCTCCGGCATTTTTATTCCACAGCCAAACTCATAATATATTCCGGCAATATTTATCATTTCATTAACAACTGAAACCTTAATTAAACATTAGCCAGTCCGGGTAATTCACTATTCGAATTATATTTTCGCTGCGATATAACCTTGAGCCATATCAACATTGAGTCAGATTATTATTCAAACCAACATTCACACACATTTTAAGTATTGCTGATAGAAACCATTCTCATTATCATTGTACTGTTGATTATTTAATCTCTCCTTTGTTGGCAAATCATCTGGTCTCATGTCGCTGTCAAACGCCCCATGAGGTAGTTATCCAGTTAATGAGAAACAAGTAGGCACCTATGCAATACACTCCAGATACTGCGTGGAAAATCACTGGCTTTTCCCGTGAAATCAGCCCGGCATATCGCCAAAAACTGCTTTCTCTTGGCATGTTACCTGGCTCCTCTTTTAATGTGGTGCGCGTCGCTCCACTCGGCGACCCCATTCATATCGAAACCCGTCGTGTGAGCCTGGTATTACGCAAAAAAGATCTGGCCTTATTAGAAGTGGAAGCGGTTTCCTGTTAATACGGTGATAACAACAATGAAAAAATTAACCATTGGCTTAATTGGTAATCCAAATTCTGGCAAGACAACGTTATTTAACCAGCTCACTGGCTCACGTCAGCGTGTAGGTAACTGGGCTGGCGTTACCGTCGAACGTAAAGAAGGGCAATTCTCCACCACCGATCATCAGGTCACGCTGGTGGACCTGCCCGGCACCTATTCTCTGACCACCATCTCATCGCAGACCTCGCTCGATGAGCAAATCGCCTGTCACTACATTTTGAGTGGCGACGCCGACCTGCTGATTAACGTGGTGGATGCGTCTAACCTTGAGCGTAACCTGTACCTGACGCTACAACTGCTGGAACTCGGCATTCCCTGCATTGTGGCACTGAACATGCTCGACATTGCCGAGAAGCAAAATATTCGTATTGAAATTGATGCTCTGTCGGCGCGTCTGGGCTGTCCGGTGATCCCGCTGGTTTCAACCCGTGGTCGCGGTATTGAAGCGCTCAAGCTGGCGATTGATCGCTATAAAGCTAACGAGAATGTGGAACTGGTGCATTACGCACAGCCGCTGCTCAACGAAGCAGATTCACTGGCAAAAGTGATGCCTTCCGACATCCCGCTGAAACAACGTCGCTGGCTGGGCCTGCAAATGCTGGAAGGCGATATCTACAGCCGCGCCTACGCCGGTGAAGCGTCGCAGCATCTGGATGCCGCCCTCGCCCGTCTGCGTAATGAGATGGACGATCCGGCGCTGCACATTGCCGATGCGCGTTACCAGTGCATTGCTGCCATCTGTGATGTGGTAAGCAACACCCTGACGGCAGAACCCAGCCGTTTCACCACTGCGGTAGATAAAATCGTGCTCAACCGTTTCCTCGGTCTGCCGATTTTCCTCTTTGTGATGTACCTGATGTTCCTGCTGGCTATCAACATCGGCGGGGCGTTACAGCCGCTGTTTGACGTCGGCTCCGTGGCGCTATTTGTGCATGGTATTCAATGGATTGGCTACACGCTCCACTTCCCGGACTGGCTGACTATCTTCCTCGCCCAGGGCCTGGGTGGCGGCATTAACACCGTGCTGCCACTGGTGCCGCAGATTGGCATGATGTACCTGTTCCTCTCCTTCCTTGAGGACTCCGGGTATATGGCGCGTGCGGCGTTTGTGATGGACCGTCTGATGCAGGCGCTGGGCTTGCCGGGGAAATCCTTTGTGCCGCTGATCGTCGGTTTCGGTTGTAACGTACCGTCGGTAATGGGTGCACGTACGCTTGATGCACCGCGTGAACGTCTGATGACCATCATGATGGCACCGTTTATGTCCTGCGGCGCGCGTCTGGCTATCTTCGCAGTATTCGCGGCTGCCTTCTTCGGGCAGAACGGTGCGCTGGCGGTCTTCTCGCTGTATATGCTGGGTATTGTGATGGCGGTGCTGACTGGCCTGATGCTCAAGTACACCATCATGCGCGGTGAAGCGACGCCGTTTGTCATGGAGTTGCCGGTCTATCATGTACCACACGTTAAAAGCCTGATTATCCAGACCTGGCAGCGTCTGAAAGGCTTCGTTCTGCGTGCTGGTAAAGTGATCATCATCGTCAGCATTTTCCTGAGCGCTTTCAACAGCTTCTCGCTGAGCGGGAAAATCGTCGATAACATCAACGACTCGGCGCTGGCGTCCGTCAGCCGGGTGATCACCCCGGTCTTCAAGCCAATTGGCGTGCATGAAGATAACTGGCAGGCAACGGTTGGCCTGTTTACAGGTGCCATGGCGAAAGAAGTGGTAGTGGGTACGCTCAACACCCTCTACACCGCAGAAAATATTCAGGACGAAGAGTTCAATCCGGCAGAATTTAACCTCGGTGAAGAGCTGTTCAGTGCGATAGATGAAACCTGGCAGAGCCTGAAAGACACCTTCAGCCTTAGCGTACTGATGAACCCCATTGAAGCCAGCAAAGGCGACGGCGAAATGGGTACCGGGGCGATGGGCGTGATGGATCAGAAATTCGGTAGCGCAGCAGCAGCTTACAGCTACCTGATTTTCGTCCTGCTGTATGTACCATGTATCTCGGTGATGGGGGCTATCGCCCGTGAATCAAGCCGTGGCTGGATGGGCTTCTCCATCCTGTGGGGGCTGAATATCGCTTACTCACTGGCAACATTGTTCTATCAGGTCGCCAGCTACAGTCAGCATCCAACTTACAGCCTGGTGTGCATTCTGGCGGTTATCCTGTTTAACATCGTGGTTATCGGTCTGCTGCGCCGCGCGCGTAGCCGGGTGGATATCGAACTGCTGGCAACCCGCAAGTCGGTAAGCAGTTGCTGCGCAGCCAGCACCACCGGTGATTGCCATTAATGGCTTCACTTATTCAGGTGCGCGATTTGCTGGCGTTACGGGGCCGTATGGAAGCGGCCCAGATAAGCCAGACATTGAACACTCCACAGCCAATGATTAACGCCATGCTGCAACAACTGGAAAGTATGGGCAAAGCCGTGCGGATTCAGGAAGAACCTGACGGCTGCCTCTCTGGCAGTTGTAAAAGCTGCCCGGAAGGAAAAGCCTGTCTGCGCGAGTGGTGGGCGCTGCGTTAACCTTACTCCATCGCCTGTTTTGGAAAGCCCGGTATGCGTCTGCATCCGGGCTTTTTTGCGTGCGGCTTTCCATAAAAATGCAACTCTTGCAGCACGGCGTAAGTTCCTTTGAAAGCATCTCGCAGGGATGAAAACTCGCTAATACACAGGTGTGGAGTGGCGCGTAGAGTCGCGGCATTCAAACAACAGGTGAAGGAACGCCATGAGCAAAAAGCAGAGTTCCACCCCACACGATGCGCTGTTCAAACTCTTTTTACGCCAACCGGACACGGCTCGTGATTTTCTTGCGTTTCATTTACCGGCACCCATTCACGCGCTTTGTGATATGAAAACCCTCAAGCTGGAGTCGAGCAGCTTTATTGATGACGATCTGCGTGAAAGCTATTCCGATGTGCTGTGGTCGGTGAAAACGGAACAAGGACCAGGATACATCTATTGTCTGATTGAACATCAAAGCACCTCAAACAAACTGATCGCATTTCGCATGATGCGTTACGCTATTGCCGCAATGCAAAATCACCTTGATGCTGGATACAAAACGTTGCCGATGGTGGTGCCATTGTTGTTTTACCACGGTATTGAAAGCCCCTATCCCTATTCGCTGTGTTGGCTGGATTGTTTCGCCGATCCCAAACTGGCAAGGCAGCTTTATGCCTCCGCATTTCCGCTGATTGATGTCACCGTCATGCCTGATGATGAAATCATGCAGCACCGACGTATGGCGCTGCTGGAGTTAATTCAAAAACATATTCGTCAACGCGACCTGATGGGGCTGGTAGAGCAAATGGCCTGCTTATTAAGTAGTGGATACGCTAATGACAGACAAATCAAAGGGCTGTTTAATTACATACTGCAAACTGGCGACGCTGTACGTTTTAACGATTTTATCGACGGCGTTGCCGAACGTTCACCGAAACACAAGGAGAGTTTAATGACTATTGCGGAAAGATTGCGGCAGGAGGGGGAACAATCCAAAGCCCTGCATATAGCCAAAATAATGCTTGAATCCGGAGTTCCTCTTGCAGACATCATGCGCTTTACCGGGCTGTCAGAAGAAGAGTTGGCTGCGGCGAGTCAGTAAAGTTCTGTCTCGCCATTTCAAAAGCCACCTACACCCTCTGCTTCAACGCCACCAGCAGGTGACAAAACTCGGCCGGATGCGAAATAAATGGCGCATGGGCCGCTTTGGCGAAGATATATGATTCGCTGTGAGGCCAAAGTTTATCCAGCATCGGCACCACTTTGCGCGGCACCAGACCGTCGAGATAGCCATACAATCGCAAAAACGGCATGGACACGTTTTGCAGCGGCTGACGGAGATCGACCGTTTTCAGGATTTCCAGCCCGCCATTAAGCACGTCAACCTCCGGCATCGGTAACGCCAGAACGGTTTTCTTCAACGCCCGCGCATCCTGGCGCGCCGTTTCAGTCCCCATGGTTTGTAACGCCAGGAACCGCTCCACTGTACGCTGAAAATCATCACTGAGTTGCTGCTGAAATCCCGCCAGCACGTCCGGTTTTATCCCCGGCCACTCGTCACGAGCACTAAAACAAGGTGACGACGCCACGGTGACCAGCGCCTGAACACGCTTGGGATGGGTTAACGCAATCTGGCTTGCCACCAGCCCGCCCAGACTCCAGCCTAACCAAATGGCTTTATCAGGTGCCTGTTGCAGCACGGCTTCGGCCATATCAGCAAGTGACAGCGCACCAAATCCCCGGCTACGCCCGAAGCCGGGCAGGTCAACAAGGTGCAGCGTAAAATGCGAGCTAAGTTCCTCGTCAATGCAACGCCACACTTCGGCATTCAGTCCCCATCCGTGCAGCAGCACAAGATGAACATTCCCCTGACCTTTGGTCTGCCACCAGATGTTATTCATCCGCTATTGTTCTCTTTTGACTTACAAGGATGAACATATGCTAACAGTACCGGGATTATGCTGGCTATGCCGAATGCCACTGGCGTTAGGTCATTGGGGGTTTTGTTCGGTTTGTTCACGCGCCACCCGCACAGATAAACCGTTATGCCCACAATGTGGATTACCCGCCACACACTCCCATCTTCCCTGCGGTCGCTGCCTGCAAAAACCGCCGCCCTGGCAAAGACTGGTCACGGTTGCCGACTATGCGCCGCCGTTAAGTCCGCTTATCCACCAGCTTAAATTTTCCCGGCGCAGTGAAATCGCCAGCGCCCTGTCACGTCTGTTACTATTGGAAGTCTTACACGCTCGTCGCACCACCGGGTTGCAATGCCGGATCGCATCGTCAGCGTTCCGTTATGGCAGCGCCGTCACTGGCGTCGGGGATTTAATCAGAGCGATTTGCTGTGTCAGCCGTTATCACGCTGGTTGCACTGCCAATGGGATAGCGAAGCCGTCACACGTACACGGGCCACTGCGACCCAGCATTTTCTCAGTGCCCGGCTGCGCAAGCGCAACCTGAAAAATGCCTTTCGTCTTGAATTGCCCGTGCAAGGTCGCCATATGGTGATTGTGGATGATGTCGTTACCACCGGAAGTACCGTCGCAGAGATTGCGCAGTTGCTTTTACGCAATGGTGCGGCGGCTGTCCAGGTCTGGTGCCTTTGTCGAACCTTGTAGAGCCTCGATGATGGGCGTATTATAACCAACTAAAATAGTCAACTATTAGGCCATTACTATGATCCGTATTTCCGATGCTGCACAAGCGCACTTTGCCAAACTGCTGGCAAATCAGGAAGAAGGGACACAAATCCGCGTATTTGTGATTAACCCTGGCACGCCTAACGCTGAATGTGGCGTTTCTTATTGTCCGCCGGACGCTGTGGAAGCCACCGACACAGCCCTGAAATTTGACCTGCTGACCGCGTATGTTGATGAGTTAAGCGCACCATACCTGGAAGATGCAGAGATCGATTTTGTTACCGACCAGTTGGGTTCCCAGTTAACGCTGAAAGCCCCGAACGCCAAAATGCGTAAAGTGGCAGACGATGCACCGCTGATGGAGCGCGTGGAGTATATGCTGCAGTCGCAGATCAACCCACAGCTTGCTGGTCACGGTGGTCGCGTTTCGCTGATGGAAATCACCGAAGACGGTTACGCCATTCTGCAATTTGGCGGCGGCTGTAACGGTTGTTCCATGGTCGATGTGACGCTGAAAGAAGGGATCGAGAAGCAGCTGCTGAACGAATTCCCGGAGCTGAAAGGTGTGCGCGATCTCACCGAACACCAGCGCGGCGAACACTCCTACTACTAAGTTATCCCCTCTTTTGTAGATTGCCCGATGCGACGCTAAAGCGTCATTTCGGGCCTACGTTGAACATGTGCCAGACGTTGGCGCAGCATTGCTTTCTCAAATCCTCGGTTCGTTTCCCCGCGATAATATGACCAACCTCTCATAATTTAAATTTACCCCGCTCTGGTGATTCTCAAACGCCAGATGTTACCCGTATCATTCACATGGGTACCAAACATACTCCTGACATCTGACTACAATAATTAGTTTTAGTGGGTATCAGTCGTGGTGCCGCAATATCTCTGTTCCCGATTGGGATAATTAGAGTTTGTCGTCAGAAAATTGACGTTACCCATAACAAATGAAAGGCCAGGTAAATCATGCCATTAGTCATTGTTGCTATCGGTGTAATCTTGTTGTTGCTCCTGATGATCCGCTTCAAAATGAACGGCTTCATCGCTCTCGTCCTCGTGGCGCTTGCTGTTGGATTAATGCAAGGAATGCCGCTGGATAAAGTTATTGGCTCCATCAAAGCCGGTGTCGGCGGGACGCTCGGTAGCCTTGCCCTGATCATGGGTTTTGGCGCAATGCTGGGCAAAATGCTGGCAGACTGCGGTGGCGCACAACGTATCGCCACCACGCTGATTGCCAAATTTGGTAAAAAACACATCCAGTGGGCGGTGGTACTGACCGGTTTTACCGTTGGTTTTGCCCTGTTCTATGAAGTGGGCTTTGTGCTGATGCTGCCGCTGGTGTTTACCATCGCGGCTTCTGCGAATATTCCACTGTTGTATGTTGGTGTACCAATGGCGGCTGCACTGTCTGTGACCCACGGCTTCCTGCCACCGCATCCGGGTCCGACTGCGATTGCCACCATTTTCAATGCCGATATGGGTAAAACCCTGCTGTACGGTACTATTCTGGCAATCCCGACCGTGATTCTCGCCGGTCCGGTTTACGCTCGCGTGTTGAAAGGTATCGATAAGCCAATTCCGGAAGGTCTCTACAGCGCGAAAACCTTCAGCGAAGAAGAGATG
>OJKP01001609.1_pt1 | contig 12533 bp, 12 predicted proteins | sample 1596521 | NCBI WGS metagenome assembly OJKP01 (sample SAMEA4350130, study PRJEB24818) | metagenome | biome: human; feature: gut; material: faeces | place: Denmark | collected 2013-09
GGTGTGGATGACCCGCTTGACCACAGCGGCAGTCTCGGGCGGCGGGGTCAGGCCCTGCGCTTCCAGCTCTGCCGTGATGATGGAAAGGCTTGTCCGCTCAATGTCGGCGGGCAGATGATGTTGTGGGATCATTGTGCATTCCTCCGCGGGTTCTCCAACCCCATGGCCGCGTAAACGGCATCCAGATCCAGCGCGCCGCGCACGCCATCGGCCAGCAGGTCAAACTGCTGCTGGCGGTACTGCTCCATCGGGATGAGGGCCGCGCTGTCCGGCGCAATGCCCTTGCGCTGGCAGAGCAGGGCCACCAGCTTCTCGGCAAGCTCCCCGGTATCAAACAGGCCGTGCAGGTAGGTACCGAACACATTGTCCTGCACGCAGCCCTCGGGTGTGCCGTCTGCCAGTGTGCAGAAGGGCACACCCTGCACCTCGGTGCGGCCGGTATGGATCTGATATCCGGTCAGGGCCGCACCCGCAAAGGGGGCGGCGGTCACGGCGGCAGTGTCCTGGGTGCGGTGCTTCTGGCCGGTAAAGACCGTGCGGGTGGGCAGCAGCCCCAGCCCCCGCACGGTCTGTGCCGTACCGCTCTCCGTGCCCTCAGGGTCAGCCAGCGTCTCGCCCAGCATCTGATACCCGCCGCAGACCCCCAGCACCGGCGTGCCGTTGGCCGCCAGCTTCAACAGGGCTGCTTCCAGCCCGGACTGCCGCAGCCAGAGCAGGTCATCCACTGTGTTCTTGGTGCCGGGCAGGATGATGAGATCCGGTGTGCCCAGCTGGCGGGTATTCTGCACATACCGCACGCCCAGCAGCGGGTGCTGCTCCAGCGGCATGAAATCGGTAAAGTTGGAGATGTGCGGCAGGCGGAGGATTGCTGCATCCAGCGGGTGGACCGCTTTGCCCGCATCCAGCCGGGTGGAAAGGGAATCCTCGTCCTCAATGTCCACCTTCAGGTAGGGCACGACCCCCAGCACCGGCAGCTGCGTTTTCTCTTCCAGCATAGCAAGGCCGGGGCGCAGGATCTCCACATCGCCGCGGAATTTATTGATGAGCAGCCCCTTGATGCGGGCGCGCTCCTCCGGCTCCAGCAGCGCCACCGTGCCGTACAGCTGGGCAAACACACCGCCCCGGTCGATGTCTCCCGCCAGCAGAACGGGGGCATCCACCAGCCGGGCAAGGCCCATGTTGACGATATCATCTGCCTTCAGGTTGATCTCCGCCGGGCTTCCGGCCCCCTCAATGACGATGATGTCCACGGTTTCGGCCAGACTGTTGTAGGCCGAGAGGATCTCCGGGATGAGCGCTCTTTTCATTTTGAAGTAGGCGGCGGCGGACATCTGGCCCCGCACCTCGCCGTTCACGATGACCTGACTGCCCACGTCACTGCTGGGCTTGAGCAGAATGGGGTTCATCCGCACATCCGGCTCGATGCCTGCGGCCTGCGCCTGCACCACCTGTGCCCGGCCCATTTCCAGCCCATCCCGGGTGACAAAGCTGTTCAGCGCCATGTTCTGGCTCTTGAAGGGAGCCACGCGGTAACCGTCCTGCGCAAAAATGCGGCAGAGGGCGGCGCACAGCAGGCTTTTGCCTGCACCGCTCATGGTTCCCTGCACCATGATGCACTTTGCCTTGCTCATTCCAGCACCTCCGCAAGAAGTTTCAAAAGCTGTTCGTTTTCAGGCCCGGTGCGCACGGCGGTGCGGTACCAGCCGGGGCCCAGCCCGGGGTAGTTCGCACAGCTGCGCAGCACAGCGCCCCTTTGCCGCAGGGCTTCTCCCAGCGTCTCCGGGGCCTGAAACAGCAGGTAATTTGCCCTGCCGCCCAGTACCCGCAGGCCCAGCGCCCGCAGCCCGGCCGTCAGGCGGGGCCGCTGTTCGGCAATGAGGGCCCGGACCTTTTCCACATACGCTGTCTCCTCCAGCGCGGCAAGGCCTGCCGCCTGCGCCAGACTGGACACGCCCCAGGGCTGGCCGCAGGCCTGCATCTGTTCCAGCAGCGCTGTGTCGGCACTCAGGGCATAGCCCAGCCGCACGCCCGCCATGCCGTAGAGCTTGGTGAAGGCTTTCAGGATGACCAGATTCCCCTCCCCCAGCAGGCCTTTTGCCGTGTGCAGGGCATGGTCGGGCAGGAAATCAAGGAAGCATTCGTCCACCACCAGCAGGGTGCCGCACGCCGCACAGCGGCGGAGGATCTGCTCCACCAGCGGCAGGGCCGTCAGCTGGCCGGTGGGGTTGTTGGGCTGGCAGAGGAACACCATATCCACCCCCGGGCGGATGGCCGCACAGAACGCATCCGTGACCGCAAAGTCCTCCTGCTCCCGCAAAAAGAAGCGTTCCACCGTGCAGCCGATGCTTTCCAATGCAGTGGCATACTCCGCAAAGGTGGGGGCGGTGACCAGCGCCCGGCGGGGCTTTCTGGCCCAGACCAGCCGGAAGATAAGGTCTGCCGCCCCATTGCCGCAGAGGATCTGCTCTGCCGGCACGCCCTCATGGAGCGCCAGCTTTGCCCGCAGCTCCCGGCACAGGGGGTCGGGGTAGCGGTCGGCCGTGGGCAATGCCGCCGTGATGGCCCGGGCCACCCCTTCCGGCAGGCCCAGCGGGCTGACGTTGGCCGAAAAATCCAGTGCATCCCGCCCGAACTCGGCCCGGTAACCGGCCCAATCGCCGCCATGTACTAGTTGCATGTTCGTTCTCCTTTTCCTGGATGGTTCTGGATCCCAGCTCTTGGCTCCCCCCTTTGGGGGAGCTGTCATGCAAGGCATGACTGAGAGGGTGAGGTCGTTACAAAATAGCCCGTATTGCCACGCCCCACGCCAGTGCAAAGGCGCTTGCCACGTACATCATCCGGTTGGCACGCAGGATATCCGCCGGTTCAATGGGGCGCAGCGGATCGCCGATGGTGGGCTTGGCGTAGTATTCGCCAAAGTAATAGGCGGGCCCGGCCAGCTGCACCCCCAGCGCACCGGCGCAGGCGCTCTCGGTCTGGGCGCTGTTGGGGCTGGCGTGGTTCCGGCGGTCCCGCCGCCAGATCTTCCACGCCCCTTTTGCGTCATTGTGCGTAAAGGCCGCGGCAGCCACCCACAGCAGGGCGGCAAGGCGGCTGGGAAGGTAATTTGCCGCATCGTCCAGCTTGGCTGGGATGCGGCCAAAGTAGAGGTATTTTTCGTTTTTGTAGCCCAGCATACTGTCCATGGTGTTGATGGCCTTGTAGGTCAGGGCCAGCGGTGCCCCGCCGATGAGCATATAGAGCAGGGGCGCGATCACGCCGTCGCTGGCGTTTTCGGCCACCGTCTCCACAGCGGCCCTGGTCACCCCCTCCAGCGTCAGGTCCTGGGTGTCCCGCCCCACGATGCGGCTGACTGCCCTGCGGGCGGCAGGCAGGTCGGGCTTGACCAGTTCCCGGTAAACATTGGTGCTCTCCTGCGCCAGCCCCTTTGCGGCCAGTGCCTGCCCGCACCAGAACATCTGGACGGCCAGCCCCAGCCACGGGCTGATGCGGGCAGCACCCAGGCAGACAAGGCTCGTCAGCAGAAAGGTGCCCATCGGCAGGCAGAAGGCCACAATGGCACCGCCCAGCAGTTCCCCCTGAGGCGTTTTGGGCAGGCGGGCCCGCAGGCGCTTTTCCAGCGCCGAGATAGCCTTGCCCATGTACACCACCGGGTGGGGCAGCCAGGCCGGGTCGCCAAAGAGGCAGTCCAGCACAAAACCGCCGAGTACTGCGTATTCGATCATCGGGCATCCTCCTTTGTGTACTGCACAGTTTTCAGCAGGTGCAGCACCCGCTGCTCCGCCCAATCTCCTGCATCCAGAACGTAGCCGCCCGCATTGGGGGCGCACCAGTGGTAATAATCCGCATGGGGCAGGGCGTAGCGCTCCATGGCAGCCATCTGGGTGCCGCCGTGGGCCAGAATGACCAGTGTCTCTTCCCCATCGGCAAGGGCCCTGTCCACCAGTGCGGCAAAGGCCCTGCACACCCGCTCCGAAAAGACAGCCTTGGTCTCGCCGTCCGGGCAGGGGCTTTCGCAGTTGGCGTTCACCCAGGCCAGATAATCCGGGTCGTGCTCCATCTCAATGAAATTGCGGCCCTCAAAGCTGCCAAAGCACATCTCCTGCAGGTCTTTCACCTCCACGAGCCTTGCACCCGGGAAGAGCACCTCCGCGGTCTGCCGGGTGCGGCAGAGCGGGGTGATATAGACCGTTTCCGGCCGGAGGTCAGCCTGCCGCAGCTGGGCGCGGCCCGCAGGGCACAGGGGGATATCCCGCTGGCCCTGATAGCGCTTTTCCGCATTGTAGGCCGTCAGGCCGTGGCGCAAAAGATAGATCAGCATGGGGGCAGTTCTCCTTTCAATACTGTGGGGATGCCGCAGAACATCTGCACCACGCACCCGGCCCGGGCCGCCAGCAGGCAGGCCAGCCGCCCGGCAGCTTCCCGTGCGGCCCGCTCCCCTGCGTCCATGGGCACCACGCCGCCGCCCACCTCGGTGGCCATCACGATATCATAAACGGAGAGCTCCTCCGCAAGCTTTTCCAGATCCTCAGCCTCTGCGGCCAGGGCCTGCACCTCCGCAATGCGGGTGCCGGGCAGGCGCTGGGCAAAGGTGCGCTTGCCGCTGTACAGCGGCCCGGTGATAAAGATCATAACAGTCCTCCCCACTGGCAGGCACACAGCGCCGCCAGCATCCACAGCTCGGCTTTCTGCAAAAACCACCCGGCCAGATCGCCGGTGATGCCGCCAAACTGCTTGTCCGAAACAACATGATAGCGTGCAAACACAAGCAACGCCGCCAGCACCAGCGCCCAGCCGCCCAGTGCCAGCAGGGCGGCGCTGAGCAGAGCGGCCAGCACCATCAGCACCCGGCGGACAGTGGTTCGATCCGCCGCCGTGGCAAAGGTGTGGGCAAGGCCGGTGTTCTTTGCCATCGGGAACGATGCCACGGCCAGGCCCGAGAGGGCCCGTTCCAGCACAAGGGCCAGTGTCCAGCACAGGCCCACCCGGGGCGTAAAGTCCACGCAGGCGCAAAGGGCAAGGTAGGCCGCAAAATAACTACACAGCCGGATCACCGCAAAGGCACCGCAGTGGGGGTCTTTGAGGATCTCCAGCTTCTTTTCCCGGTCGCCATAGCTGGAAAGGGCATCGCAGGTGTCGGCATAGCCATCCAGATGGATGCCGCCCGTGACCCAGACCGGAATCAGGCAGAACCCCGCCGCTTTTGCGGGCATCGGCAGGGGCAGAGCGCCGCACAGGCACCACAGCCCGCCAATGACCACCCCGATGAGCGGGAAGGCGCACATGGCATACCGCATGTTTTTCTGGTTCCACGCGAACTGCGGCACCGGCAGGGCCGAAAACATGGCAAAGGCCACTGCAATGGTCTGCAATCCAATCATTTTTCCACTCCTTTATAATAGACCGGGATGCCGCACACCACCCGCACCACATGGTCGGCCCGGGCGGCAAGGGCATTGTTCACCTGCGCCAGCGCTTTCAGGTAGCGCCCGGTGTCGCCTGCGTAGTCGGCACCGCCGCTGAACACCTCGTTGGAGACCACGATGAGGTGCGCGCATTGTCCAGCCAATTGGTCCAGTCCTTCCAAAATGGCCGAAGCCGCATTTTCTCCCGCCCCGGCGGGGTCGTAGAGCTCGTTGGCGGTCAGGTTGCCCAAATCCTCCAACAGCGCAGTTCCCCGGGCAGGCAGACGGATGTTCTCCAGATGCAGGGGACACTCCACGGTCTCAAACTGCTTTGCCGCCCGCATCTTCCGGTGCTTTTCCACCCGGGCGGCACACTCGGCATCCCACACCTGCATGGTGGCGATGTAATAGCGCGGGAGCGCGGTTTTCAGCACCAGGCTCTCGGCATACCCGCTCTTGCCGCTGGCGGCACCGCCCAATACCAGCGTCAGCATTGAGGGGTATACGGCGTGATGCCGCCCTCCGTGAAGGAATAGCAATCGCGGTAAACGGCCAGCGCCATATCCCACAGCGGGATGCTTGCCACCGCTCCGGTGCCCTCGCCAAGATGGAGCCCGGCGGTGAGCAGGGGCACTTTGCCCAGCGCTTCCAGCACCAGCCTTGCTGCCGGTTCGGTGGAGCAGTGGCTGGCAAACACGGCCTTTTCCGCGGCGGGGCAGAGCCGCACCGCGCACAGCGCCGCCACCCCGCTGATGAAGCCATCCATCAGCACGGGCAGGCCTTCCAGCGCGCCGCCCAGAAAAACACCGCACAGCCCGGCGATGTCGAACCCGCCCAGCTTGGAGAGCACATCCAGAGGGTCAGCAACATCGGGCCGATTCCGCGCAATGCCCCGCCGGATGGCATCCAGCTTGCGGGCAAGCCCTGCGTCGGAAAGGCCCGCACCACGGCCTGTCATCCGCTCCACGGGCTGACCCAGCAGAACAGCGGCCACGGCGCTGGAGGTGGTGGTGTTGCCAATGCCCATCTCCCCCGTGGCCAGCAGCTGCACCCCCGCCGCCTTCTGCGCCCGGACAAGCCCCATGCCCGCCGCAATGGCATCCACCGCCTGCTGGCGGGTCATGGCAGGGCCGGTGGTGAAATCCGCCGTCCCGGCGGCAATGCGGCAGTTCTGCACCCCGGGCACCGGCTCCCCGGCCATGCCAAGGTCCACAGGAACCACTTCGCAGCGGGCCGTTTTTGCCATCTGGCAGACACTGGTGCGCCGGGCGGCAAGGTTCTCGGCCACGGCCCGGGTCACGCTCTGGTCCGTCTGGCTCACGCCCTGCGCCACCACGCCGTTGTCGGCGCAGAGCACCAGCACGGCCCGGCGGGAAAACTCCAGCTCTGCCGTACCGGTCAGGGCGGCGGCATCCTCCAGCATGGTCTCCAGCCTGCCCAGCCCGCCCAGCGGCTTGGCCAGGCTGGCCCAGTGGGCGTGGGCGGCGGTGCGGGCGGTCTCGTCCGGCCGGGTGATCTTGGAAAGAAGCTGTTTCAGTTCAAGCTCTGTCATTGGTCCTGTTCCTCTTGATGATAGTGTGCGGCGGCATCCACGAACCGCCGGGGCAGGGCCGTGCCCGCCCAATACAAATGCGGGAAGCCCGCATAGAAATGCTCGTTTGCAAAGCCGCAGTCCCATTGTTTCCCGTTGGGCTTTGCGGCGGTAAAGCCGGTGCCGTTGTCTGTGGAATCCCAGTGGTGGAACTCGTGCACGGGCAGACGCTCCCCGGCGCGGAACAGCATACTGTCGGCGTGGGCAGTCAATGCTGCGTATCCAAACCGCACCAGCCGCCCCACCCGGAAGCCCTGCCCCGGCAGAACGCCTGCCATGGGCCATCGTTCCCCGCTGGCATCCTCCAGGCTCTGGCACAGATAGAGAAAGCCCCCGCACTCGGCCACCGTGGGCAGACCGCGCTCCACAGCCCGGCGCACAGAGGCCAGCATGGAGCGGTTCGCACTCAACTGCCCGGCATACAGCTCCGGGTAGCCGCCGGGCAGATAGAGCCCGCCGATCTGCTCCGGCAGGGCGGAGTCCTGCAGGGGGCTGAACCAGCAGAGCTCCGCCCCCGCCCGCTCCAGTGCTTCCAGCGTTTCGGCGTAGGTGAAGCAAAACGCCGCATCCCTTGCAACGGCAATGGGAACGCGGGGGCGCTGTTCCTCTGCTCCCTGGGGCAGCAGCTCTCCCGCAGGGAGGAACTGCTCTGCATGCTCCAAAGGCGCTGCACCTTCGGTCAGGGCAAAAAGCTTTTCCCAATCCATCACCAGCGCATCGGCCATCCGGCTGATCTTCTGCTGCAGGTCCGCGATCTCCCCGGCAGTTTTCAGGCCTAAGTGGCGGCTCTCAAGGGCGGCATCCGGCAGGTGGGGCAGATAGCCCAGCACCGGCAGGCCGGTCTCCCGTTCCAGCATGGGAGCCAGCAGAGCATACAAATGGGGGGCGCAGTCATTGAGCAGGATGCCCGCCAGATGGCTGGGGGTGCGGAACTGTTTCAGCCCGTTGATCTGGGCCGCCAGCGTCAGGCTGGCCCCTCTGGGCTGGACCACCAGCAGCACCGGCAGGCCCAGCGTATCGGCCAGATGCCAGGCACTGGCGGTATCACTCACGCCGCCCAGTCCATCGTAAAAGCCCATGGCACCCTCGCACACGGCTGCCCCGTGCCCGGCGGCGGCCTGCGCATAGAGCGCGCGCACCGTCTCCGGTGCGGAGAAAAACAGGTCGAGGTTGTGGCTCTCCACCCCCAGCACGGCCCGGTGAAACATGGGGTCGATATAGTCCGGCCCGCTCTTGAAGGAGCAGGGGTCCTGCCCCCGTTGCTTGAGCGCCGCCAGCAGGGCGCAGGTCAGTGTGGTTTTGCCGCTGCCGGAACAGGGCGCGGCCACAAGAAATTGGATCATTTGCGTTCTCCTGTGATAAGGAAGATGGGGTTATTGGCCATCAGCAGGTGGAGCCTGCCCGCAGGCCGGGTGCGGCTGACTGCGATCTGCGTCACCTCCGCAGCAAGGCCGTGGGCAGTCAGTGCGGCCACGGCGGCGCTCAGCGTTTCCAGCGCAATGGCAGAGATGCAGATGCGGGCGTTCGGATTCCGGGCAAGCACCGTGTCCACCACAGCCTCCATGCCCCCCTTGGTCCCGCCGATGAACACGGCATCCGGGGCGGGCAGGTCAGCCAGCGCAGCGGGGGCGCGGCCCTCCACCAGTGTCAGGTTGCAGGCGTGGAACGTTTCCCGGTTCTGCCGGATGAGCCCGCAGGCCTCCGGGTCACACTCCACGGCATACACATGCCCCCGGGGTGCGGCCAGCGCCAGCTCCACGCTCACGCTGCCGGTGCCCGCCCCCACATCCCACAGGGTATCGGCAGGCTGCACGGCCAGCTTGGCCAGCGCCGCCGCCCGCACCTCCTGCTTGGTCATGGGCACCTCTCCCCTGTGGAAGGCTTCATCCGGGAAGCCGGGCACCCGCCGGGGCGGCTGAGGAAGATGCTCCACAAGCAGAACGCTCAGGCTTGCAAACTGCTTTTGCGCAAACTCCTGCGCCGTGCCGAACAGGATCTTTTCCTCTGCCCGGCCCAGCTCTTCGCCCACCAGCACATGGGCATCGCCCAGCCCGGCAGCAGCCAGCCGGCCGCAGAGGGAGGCAGGCGTTTCTGCCCCGCCGGTCAGGAAAAAAACAGGCTTTCCCCCGGCCGTCAGGCACTCGGCCACCGGGTCGCAGGCACAGCCGTGGGCCGAGACCAGCTTCCACTCCTGCCAGGAGCGGCCCACCGCAGCGGCCAGCAGCTGAACGCTGGAAAGCCCCGGCAGCACCCGGCAGGAGATGCCAAAGGCCCGCAGCATCGGCAGCAGCTGGGCCGCACCGGAGTAAAACCCGGTGTCGCCGCTGTACACAAGGGCAGCATCCACCTCCGGGTCAGCCGCCAGCGCGGCAAGGACATCCTCAGGCTGATACAGGGCCTTCCGGTGTTCCGTGCAGCCCTGCGGCAGCTGTTCCAGCAGGCGCTTTGCCCCCAGGATCAGTCCGGCGTTCTGCAGAGCGGCAAGGCCCTGCGCGGTCAGGTTTTCCGGCGTGCCCGACCCCATCCCGATGAGTGTGATCATTGCAGCATCTCCTTACAATGTGTCAGGATCTGTTCCGCCGTTTCGCCCTGCTCGGCCGGGCGGCGGATGACGATGAGCTGAGCCCCGGTGTCCTGCGCTGCCCGGGCTTTTTCTTCAAAGCCGCCCGCCGCGCCGCCATCTTTGGTAACGAGGAAGCGGATGGCAAACTGCTCCATCAGTGCCCGGTTCAGCGCATAGGAGAACGGCCCCTGCATGGCGATGATGTTCTTATGGGGGATATCTGCCCCCTCGCAGGCGGCAATGCCCTCCCGGGTGGGCAGGACACGGGGAAAAAGCCGTGCCGGTTCCAGCACAGCAAAGGCAGAAAGCTCCTTGGCCCCGGTGGCAAGCAGGACATTTCCCTGCGTCCGGGCCAGAAATCCCGCCGCATGGGCCGCAGAGGCAAACACCATGCTCCCGGCAGGCAGCGGGCTTTCGGGCCGGAGCAGGCGGCGATACTCCGTGCCCGCTGTTTTACAGGCTGCCCGGATGTTCCGGGTGGCCTCCACGGCATACGGATGGGTCGCATCCACGCAGAGGTCAGCCCCCTGCAGCAGGGCGGTCATCTCCTCCGGGGTCAGCCGCCCGCAGTGGACGGTGATGCCGGACCTTTCGCCCTGTTCCTCGGCCCCCAGCGGGGTGGCCACGCTGACCAGTACCTCGGCCCCCAGTGCGGCCAGCTGCTTCGAAAACACACGGCCCTCGGTGGTGCCGCTGAATACCACGGCCCTCATGCGCGGTACCCCCGCGGCGTGACCATCCGCCCGCTCAGCTGGCGGGTCTGGGCGTTGCCGACAAACACGGTGGTGAACATATCCACCGGGGTGGTTTCCAGCGCAGCCAGCGTCAGAACGCGGCTTTCCTGCCCCTCCCGGCCAATGTTCCGCACGATGCCGCAGACCGTTCCGGGTGCTTTGCCGTTTGCCAGCAGGATGCGCACCGCCCGCGCCAGATAGTCTGGCCGCCCCTTGGAAGAGGGGTTGTACAGCGCGATGCAGAAATCCCCCATGGCTGCTGCCGCCAGCCGCCGCTCGATGACCTCCCACGGCGTGAGCCGGTCAGAGAGGGAGAGCACACAGAAATCGTGGGCCAGCGGGGCACCCAGCACCGCACCGCCGCTCAGGGCGGCGGTCAGGCCGGGCACCACCTCCACCGTCACGTCCGGGAAGTGCTCGGCCAGCTCCAGCAGAGGGCTTGCCATACCGTAGACCCCGGCATCTCCCGAGCAGACCAGCGCCACCGCCCTGCCGCTCCGGGCCGTTTCCAGCGCCCAGCGGCAGCGGTCGATCTCCTTGGTCATGCCGGTGGAATAATAGAGCTTGTCCGGGAAGTAGGGGCGCACCAGATCCAGATAGACCGTATAGCCGCACAGCACCTCGGCTTGCGTTAAGGCGCTCTGCGCCTGTGCGGTCAGAAACCGGGGATCCCCGGGCCCAAGCCCGACAACAAAAACAACATTAGGCATCCTGCCACCTCCAATCCGGGGCAAAGGGACGAAGCGCCAGCGCAAAGGTCACGCCGTTGCCCGCCTGTTTGGGAAGAATGATCGTGCCGCCTGCCGCCAGCACCGCCGCCCGCTCGCAGACATTGTCCACACCGGTCACGCTCCGGACAAAGGCCGAAGGTGTGAACTGCCCGGGGGCGTTCTGCAGCTGTGCGGCAGAATAGAACTGCACCGGCCAGCCGTGGATTCTGCAAAATTCCAGCAGGCCCGGCTCATGGGCTTTCAGGTCGATGCTGGCTGCCGCCGTGATGCACACTGCTGCAAGGCCGTGGGCCGCGCAGAACTGTGCAAAGGCCGCTTCCAGCTGTGCGGCGCTGGTCCCCCGCCTGCACCCGATGCCCAGCACACCGATCTTCGGGATCAGGTGCAGTGCATCGCCCGCCGGGAAAAGGGTCAGGGCAAAGTCGGCGCGCTCTGCCTCCCCCGCCGGGACCACCCCGGCAGGGGCCTGCCCGGCAATGGGGAATTCCGACCGATACCGCACCGGCCCGCCCGCCAGCAGTCTGCTGCTGACGCGCTTGATGCGCCCCGGCTCCAGCACAGCGCAGTTCTGGTGCCTGGCCCACGCATCCACGGCAAACACACCATTGGCATCGGTGGCCGTGGTAATGACCGGCACCGCACCGCAGACCGCCGCCAGCGCCCGGGCCAGATCGTTGGCCCCGCCCAGATGGCCCGAAAGGATCGGCACCGCAAAATGGCCGCACTCGTCCAGCACCACCACGGCAGGGTCCACCGCCTTGCTCCGACAGTGGGGCGCAATGGCCCGCACCGCAATGCCCACAGCCCCCACAAAGATCAGGGCATCCGCATGGGCGAACTGCTCCGCAGCCCAATCGGCAAGGCCTGGCCCGCCATGGCCGCAGCGGTCTACGGTGCCGGGCAGGGCACTGGCCAGCTTTTGGGCCAGCGCCAGCCCTTTTTCCGTAAAGGCGAGATAGGCGCGGGTCACTGGTCTGCCCCCTTGCGGAACTCCGTCGTAAAGGTTGGGTCGTAGAGCTTGCTCCGCTCATACCGGGTGCCCAGAAAATCCCCCACCACGATGAGCGCCGTCTTGGTGATGCCGTTGGCGCGGGTGCTCCCGGCCAGCGTGCCCACGGTGCAGCGCACCACTTTTTGTTCCGGCCAGCTGGCCTTGTAGACCACGGCGGCAGGCGTCTCCTGCGTGTAGGCTCCGCCTGCCAGCAGGGCCTGCTGCACCTTGTCGATGAGGCCGATGGAGAGGAAGATCACCATGGTTGCCCCATGGGCGGCAAGGCTGGCCAGCTTCTCCTTTTCCGGCACCGGGGTGCGCCCCTCCATCCGGGTGATGATCACGGTCTGGCTGATGGCGGGCAGGGTGTACTCGGCGTTCAGCGCCGCCGCCGCCCCGCAAAAGCTGGACACGCCGGGGGTATCATCGTAGAGGATGCCCTCCGCATCCAGGCCGTCCATCTGCTCCCGGATGGCTCCATACAGGCCGGGGGCGCCGGGGTGGAGCCGCACGGCGGG
>OJKP01001610.1_pt1 | contig 12529 bp, 9 predicted proteins | sample 1596521 | NCBI WGS metagenome assembly OJKP01 (sample SAMEA4350130, study PRJEB24818) | metagenome | biome: human; feature: gut; material: faeces | place: Denmark | collected 2013-09
GATCATGTGGAGTGGGACGGGTTGACACACCACGACACGATTTTCCCGCTGTTTCTGTTCATTGCCGGCATCTCGTTTCCGTTCTCGTTGGAAAAGCAGCGCGAACAGGGGAAGAGCGAGTCGGATATCTATAAAAGGATTGTCCGCAGAGGAATTACGCTGGTGTTGCTGGGATGTGTCTATAACGGATTGCTACAGTTTGACTTTGCGAACCTTCGTTGCGCCAGCGTCTTGGCGCGTATTGGGTTGGGATGGATGTTTGCCGCCTTGCTGTTCGTGCATTTCCGGACTTCAGTCAGGGCGTGGATAGCCGGGACGATCTTGGTCGGCTATTGGGTTTGGATAGCTTTTATCCCTGTGCCGGGTGCGGAGGCCGGACCATTCACGCTGGAAGGCAACTGGGTCGGCTATGTGGACCGTTTGTTGTTGCCGGGGCGTTTGCATCAAGGATTTTTTGACCCGGAAGGGTTGTTGTCCACGTTGCCGGGGATTGTGACGGCTATGTTGGGAATGTTTACGGGCGAGTTCATCAAGTTGCATAAAGAAGGACTGACGGATAAGCGGAAGGTGGCAGGCTTGGTGTTGGCCGGTGCGTTGTTGCTGGTGGCAGGGTTGTTGTGGAGCTTGGTGTTCCCGATCAACAAAAAGCTGTGGAGCAGTTCGTTCGTCTGTGTCGTCGGAGCTTATTCGGTTTGGATGTTCGCCCTGTTTTATTACATTGTCGACGTGTTGGAGTGGCGTAAATGGACGTTCTTCTTCAAGGTGATCGGCGTGAATTCCATCACGATCTATCTGGCCCAGGAGTTCATCAACTTCTCTTTCACCTCCAACGCCCTGTTCGGGGGGCTTGCCGGGCTGATGCCGGAGGCCGTCCGGCCGTTGATCGGTTCGATCGGCTACATCGCTGTTTGTTGGGGATTCCTCTACTTCCTGTATCGTCAGCGTATTTTCTTGAAAGTGTGAGAAGATTTCATAAATCATATATCATAAATCATAATGAATCCTGCTTATAAACACCTGGAGTCGCTCGACGTGTTGCGTGGCTTCGATTTGTTTTGCCTGGTGGCTTTGGAAGGCATTCTGCATCCTCTCGGACGTGCGATAGATGCGGCGTGGTATGACGACTTTCTGTGGTGCTTCTCTCATGTGCAATGGGAGGGTTTCTCTTCGTGGGACTTGGTGATGCCGCTCTTCATGTTCATGGCGGGCGTGTCGATGCCCTTTGCCCTTTCCCGCTATAAGGCGATGCCGGATAAAGGGGCGGTCTACCGCCGTATCGTCAAACGCGTGATATTGCTTTGGATCTTCGGAATGATGTGTCAGGGGAACCTGTTGGGATTGGACCCTGACCGGATTTATCTTTATTCGAACACCTTGCAGGCGATTGCGATGGGCTACCTGATCGCGGCCATGCTGTTCCTGCATGTGCGGCTCTCCGTGCAGATCGGGACGGCGGTCGTCCTCTTGTTGGTCTATTGGGGGGCGATGCAATTCATTACGGTCGATGGCTACGGGGGCGGTAACTACACGCCCGACGGAAACCTGGCCGAATGGGTGGACCGCACCGTGTTGGGACAGTTCCGGGATGCAGCCGTGGTCGAGAACGGGCAAGTCGTGTTTGCCGAATCCTATCGTTATACGTGGATATTAAGCAGCTTGAACTTCGGAGTGACGGTGCTGACCGGACTCTTTGCCGGACATATCCTGAAAAGCGCGATGGACCGGAAACGTAAATGGCAATGGCTGTTAGGCATCGGTGTGGCGATGGTTGCCTTGGGCTGGCTGTGGGGATTGCAGCTCCCGGTGATCAAGAAGATATGGACAAGTTCGATGGTGCTGGTCAGCAGCGGCTACTGCTTCCTGCTGATGGGTGTGTTCTATTATTGGATCGATTATAAGGGACACGGGAAGAATCTGACCTGGCTGAAAGTCTACGGCATGAATTCGATCGTGGCTTACATGTTGGCTAACGTGATTAGTTTCAGAAGCATAGGAACATCCCTCTTCCATGGTCTCGAACAATATATAGGAAATTATTATCCGGCTTTGATTGCAACGTCGAACGCGTTGATAATTTATGTAATTTTGTGGCTGCTTTATAAACGTAATATATTTTTGAAAGTGTGAGAGGAATTTGATGATTTATGATTTATGATTTATCATTTATCATTTATCATTATCATAAACTATATATCATCAATATATAAACTATAAATCATAAACCGATGGAATCAATCAAGCAAATATACCGGATCGGCCACGGACCGTCCAGTAGCCATACGATGGGACCGATGCGAGCTGCCCGGATGTTCTTGGAACGTAATCAGGGCGCAGCGCGGTTTGATGTCACTCTCTATGGCAGCCTGGCAGCCACAGGCAAGGGACACATGACGGATGCAGCCATTCTCGAAGTGCTCAGTCCGGTAGCCAAAACCAACATCATCTGGGAACCGAAGGTGTTCCTGCCTTTCCACCCGAACGGTCTCCAGTTCCGTTCGTTTGACGAAAGCGGCAAGGAGTTGGAAAACTGGACGATTTACAGTATTGGCGGCGGAACGCTGGCAAACGAAACCTACAACGAGTTGACACAAGGGCAGGTCTACGAAATGCATACCATCAAGGATATACAAGCCTGGTGTGAGAAAACCGGCTATTCCTACTGGGAATATGTCGAACAGTGCGAAGGTCCGCAGATATGGGATTATCTGGCCGAAGTATGGGATGTGATGCAACAGGCGGTCCATAACGGGCTCGAAACCGAAGGCATTTTGCCCGGTGGCCTGGGAATCCGTCGTAAGGCGTCCGACTATATGATCCGTGCCAAAGGTTATGGCAGCAGCATCAAAAACCGCGGGATGGTCTATGCGTATGCATTGGCTGTTTCTGAAGAGAACGCTTGCGGAGGCCAGATCGTGACTGCTCCGACCTGCGGTTCGTGTGGTGTGATGCCCGCTGTGCTCTATCACCTGAAAGAATCTCGCGATTTCCGTGATTCCCGTATCTTGCGTGCATTGGCGACTGCCGGGTTGTTCGGCAATGTGGTGCGTACGAATGCATCCGTTTCCGGGGCCGAGGTAGGATGCCAGGGAGAGGTTGGTGTGGCTTGTGCGATGGCGGCAGCGGCGGCCAGCCAGTTGTTCGGCGGGACGCCTGCCCAGATCGAGTATGCGGCCGAGATGGGGCTGGAGCACCACTTGGGGCTGACGTGCGATCCTGTTTGCGGACTGGTCCAGATACCCTGCATCGAACGTAATGCCTTTGCGGCAGCCCGTGCGTTGGATGCGAATACTTTCTCCAACTTCTCCGATGGCAAGCACCGGGTAAGTTTCGACCAAGTAGTCGAAGTGATGCGCCAGACCGGAAACGACCTGCCGAGCCTCTATAAGGAAACATCCGAAGGGGGGTTGGCTAAGAATATGGAACAGAAAAAATCTAACTCATAAATGAAAAAAAGTTTATATGTGCTATTGTGTGCTGCCGCATTAGTTTCGTGCGGACAGCCGAAACAGCAACAGAAGGCTGTTGCTGATGTCGTGACCAGTGGTAATCCGATATTCGAGGGCTGGTATGCCGATCCCGAAGGAATCATTTACGACGATACCTATTGGGTTTTCCCGACTTGGAGTGATGCGTATGAGAAACAGACCCATTTCGACTGCTTTTCATCCAAAGACCTCGTGAACTGGACGAAGCATTCGTCTGTGCTCGACACCTCTGCCGTGAAATGGGCGAAGAGAGCCATGTGGGCACCGTCTATCATCCATAAGGACGGCAAATATTATTTCTTCTTCGGAGCCAACGACGTGCATGAAGGCGAAGTGGGAGGAATCGGGGTTGCCGTCAGCGACTGCCCGGAAGGCCCGTATAAGGACCTGTTAGGCAAACCGCTTATCAACGAGATCGTGAACGGGGCGCAGCCGATCGACCAGTTCGTTTTTCATGACGACGACGGTCGCTACTATATGTATTACGGAGGTTGGGGACATTGCAATGTCGTCCTTCTGAACGACGACTTCACCGGGCTGGTTCCTTTTGAAGACGGAACGGTCTATAAGGAGGTGACACCTGACAAATATGTGGAAGGTCCGTTCATGTTCAAGAAGAACGGCAAATACTATTTCATGTGGAGCGAAGGAGGGTGGACCGGTCCCGACTATTGTGTCGCTTATGCGATTGCCGATTCGCCATTCGGGCCGTTCGACCGTGTCGCCACGATTCTCCAGCAAGATTCGACGATAGCGCGAGGTGCCGGACATCATTCGGTTATGCATGTCCCGAATTCCGAAGATTATTACATCGTCTACCATCGTCGTCCGCTGAACGACAATACCCGCGACCACCGTGTGACTTGTATCGACCGGATGACTTTCGATGAGAACGGATTCATAAATCCTGTTAAAATGACTTTCGAAGGTGTTCCTGCCCGTACAATAGGTAAGTAAGGACGATTTAATCGCTAAAAGATATTAAAACAGGAGTGTAGCTGTTGCACTCCTGTTTTTTTGTACTACTTTTGACACATGTGTCAGACACGAATGATAAAATATTTAATAACATTACAGCGATGAGTACAGAAGAACTTCAGGACATGGAAAGCCGGATAATCGAAGCAGCGAAGCGGGTGTTTGTCCGAAAAGGGTATGAGGCGACCAAGATGAGCGATATCGCTCTTGAAGTCGGCCTCGGTCGTACGGCCTTGCATTATTATTTCCGGACGAAGGAGATGCTTTTCGACGCTATCTTCGGCCGGTTGATGGGAGTATTGTTGCCTAATATAGAGATGATCGTGAACGAGCCTGTGTCCTGCTTGGAGAAAATCCCCAGGATTGTAGACCAATACCTGATGATCGTCCATGCCAATCCCTCTTTCCCGATTTTTGTGGTGAATGAGTTCAACCGGGACCCGGATCATCTATACAGAGTCATTCTGAAAGAGCCGGAACGCCTTGGACTGTTCCTGCGGTTACGGGAACAGATGTTGGAGGAAATGGAAAAAGGAATATTGAGAAAGATACCTTTGGTTTATTTGGTTTCTACGCTAATGAGCCTGGTCGTGTTTCCTGTGTTGGCGAGAAACCCGTTGACGAATGTCTTCTTTGAAGGAGATCCCCGGAAGTTTGAAGTCTTTTTACAGGAACGCGGTACATTTATCAAAGAAGTGTTGATCCGGTTGCTTACTCCGGACCGGCCGAAGGTGGAGGACGAATGAGAGGAGAATATACATATATGAAACGAATGAACTTGAATGGATGGAAACGGTTTGCCTTTGTGTTGCTCGTCTTTCCCCTTGTGGCGGAAGGAGCGGGGGCACAGGAGCGTATAACGTTGGGCGAGTGCTACGAATGGGCGCATGCCAACTATCCGCAGATACACCGGTACGGGCTGATCGAACAGACCGAACAGTATAACCTGTCCAATGCCGCCAAAGGCTGGCTGCCACAGCTCTCGGTCAATGCGAAAGCGACGTATCAGAGCGACGTGACAAAGTTGCCGTTCGATGCCGACAAGCTGTCGGCAATCATTCCCGGAATCGAGATACCGACACTCAGCAAGGACCAGTATCAGGTCGTGGCCGAAGTGAACCAGACGATCTGGGACGGTGGCGTGATCCGTTCCGCCCGCCGGTTGACGGAAGCACAGGCAACGGCCGACCGGGAACAACTGAACAGCAACCTCTATGCCTTGAACGACCGGGTGAACCAGCTTTATTTCGGCTGTCTCCTGCAAGACGAACTGATCCGTCAGAACGGTTTGCTCCAGAAAGAGTTGCAGCTCAATATCGACCGTATCTCGGCCATGATGGAGAACGGCGTTGCCAACCTGTCCGACCGCGAAAGCATGGAAGTCGAGTTGTTGAACGCCCGCCAGAAAGCGATAGAGTTGAAAGCCGCCCGTTCGGCCTACGGCAAGATGCTGGCAGCCTTGATCGGCCGTCCGGATGGCGGGGCGTTCGTGCTGGAAGTCCCTTTGCTGCCGGAGGCTCCTTCGTTGTCGCCTGTGATCAGCCGGCCGGAGCTTCGTGCGTTGGATGCCCAAAGCGAGTTGCTCGAATTGCAGAACAAACAGTTGACCGCCGGGCTGATGCCTCGTATCGGTGCTTTCTTCCAGGGCGGTTACGGCCGGCCGGGGTTGAATATGCTGGAAGACAGTTTCAATCCGTTCTACATCGCCGGTGTCCGTCTGAGTTGGAACATGGGTAAATTATATACCTTGAAGAACGATCGCCGGAAGATTGCCACGGACCGCCGGGCGGTGGAAGTTGAGCGGGAGACATTCCTCTTCAATACCCGTCTCCAATTGACACAGCAGAACACGGAGATCAGGAAGATGACCGAACTGATGAAAGCCGACGATGAGATCATCCGCCTCCGCTCCAGTATCAAGAAAGCGGCCGAAGCCAAGCTGGCGAACGGCGTGATCTCCGTCACCGACCTCATCCACGAGATCAACTCCGAAGACCTGGCCCGCCAGGCGGCTGCCACGCACCGGATACAACAGTTGCAATCAATCTATAATCATAATGTTACTTTTGGCTTGACCCAAAAGTAACCAAAAAGATCAAGGTTTGTCTGTTACTTTTGGCTTGATCCAAAAGTAACCAAAAAGTCAAGGCTTAAGCTGACGAGCTACTTCGTTCCCTTCGTTCGCTGTCGCGTCTGAAACTCGCTTCGCTCAAACAGCAGACGCTCCGGGCGCTCACTGCGGTCACTGCGCTTAACGCTCGCCAGCTTAGGCCGGGAGCAGAGCCGGAACGGCTCTTTGGGGATTGCCGATACCGACACCTATATAACAGGCGGTATCGGCAATCATAGGAGAAAGCGGAGCTTTTTAGGAAAGGCCTAAGCGGACGGGCGTAAAGCGGAGGGTGAAGGCGTAGCGTCCGGAGCCTGCGCTGTTTGAGCGAAGCGAGTTTCGCAGGCGACAGCGTAGCCTTCACCCGGAGTAGCCCGTCCGGTTGAGCCTTGATCTTTTGGTTACTTTTGGATCAAGCCAAAAGTAACAGAACAACAGTTGGATGTAATCCAACGAAAAAAGAAAGTTGGATGCGACCCAACGAAAAAAAATCTAGGGTATCGGGCAAAGCCCGCTCCACAGGCGACAGCGTAGCCTTCGCCCGGAGTAGCCCGTCCGGTTGAGCCTTGATCTTTTGGTTACTTTTGGATCAAGCCAAAAGTAACAGACAAACAAATAAATAATTGAAATTAAACATCAATCAATATGAAACCGATTCTTTTATTCAGTTTAGCGTTAGCTCTGTCGGCTTGCAGTGGCAACAAGAATGACTTCGATGCCACAGGAGCATTCGAATCCACCGAAATAATCGTTTCTTCGGAGGCGAACGGGAAGATCATGGAACTGAACCTGCAGGAAGGCGACCGGCTCGAAGCGGGCGCCGTGTTGGGTTATGTGGACAGTATGCAGCTTTACCTCCGGAAGAAGCAGCTCGAAGCGGGTCTCCGTAGCGTGGACATCCGTAAACCGGATATCCGCAAACAGATCGCTTCCCTCGAACAGCAAATCGCCGTCGCCCGGAGCGAACAGCAGCGTATGGAGAACCTGGTAAAGGCGAAAGCCGGCAACCAGAAACAGGTCGATGACATCGTCAACAACATCAAGGTGCTGCAAAAGCAACTGGATGCCCAATATTCGACCTTGCATAAAACGACGAGTGGGGCGGATGCCGAAGCGGAAAGCATCGTCTACCAGATCATGCAGCTGGACGACCAGTTGCAGAAAAGCCGCATCGTCAACCCGCAGTCCGGCACTGTCCTCGTTAAATATGCCGAACCGGGCGAAGTCACGGCTGCCGGCAAGCCTCTTTATAAGATAGCCGACACCGATCTGCTGTATCTTCGCGCTTACCCTACCGCCGAACAGCTTACGCAGTTGAAACTCGGGCAGCGGGTGCGTGTCTTTGCCGATTTCGGAGAAAAGGGACAAAAGGAATATCCCGGCACGATCACCTGGATTTCCGAAAAATCGGAATTTACCCCGAAAGGAATCCAGACCAAGAACGAACGGGCCAATCTGGTCTATGCTGTCAAGATAGCTGTCAGGAACGATGGCTATTTGAAGATCGGACAATATGGGGAAGTCCTTTTTAAGTGACAATTGAGAATTGACAATGATGAGAGAGATTGATATTCGACATATAAATAAGGCTTATGGGGAGGTTCGGGCTTTGCAGGACATCTCGTTGCACATCGGCGAAGGGGAGCTTTTCGGGCTGATCGGGCCGGACGGGGCGGGCAAGACATCGCTGTTCAGGATACTGACCACCCTGCTGCTGGCAGACAGCGGTACGGCTTCGGTCTGCGGACTGGATGTCGTACGCGATTATAAGGAGATCCGTTGGCGGGTAGGGTATATGCCGGGGCGTTTCTCCCTTTATCAAGACTTGACGGTGGAAGAGAACCTGAACTTCTTTGCTACCGTGTTCAATACGACTGTCCGGGAGAACTACGACCTGATCCGGGATATTTATGTCCAGATAGAGCCTTTCAAGAAACGGAAAGCCGGGAAGCTCTCCGGCGGGATGAAGCAGAAGTTGGCCTTGAGCTGTGCGCTGATCCATCGGCCCGATGTCCTTTTCTTGGACGAGCCGACGACGGGTGTCGATCCTGTTTCGCGTGTGGAGTTTTGGGATATGCTGGACCGGTTGAAGAGGCAAGGGATCACGATTCTGGTTTCGACGCCCTATATGGACGAGGCTTCCCGTTGCGACCGTATCGCGCTGATGCGTGGCGGACGTTGCCTGTCGGTCGATACGCCGGAAGGCATCCGCGCTACGTTCGACAAATATTTGTATGCCGTCCGGTCGGCTTCGATGTACAAACTGTTGCTCGACCTCAGAACATATCCGGATGCGGACTCCTGTTTCTCTTTCGGAGACGCGCATCATTTCTCCATTCGCAAGGAGGTGGTGGATAAAGAAGGAGAAGCCGTCTTCCGCAAGGATCTGCAAGCATTCCTGACGGCAAAAGGACATGCGGATATCGGCATCGAACCGATAAAACCAGGTATAGAAGATTGTTTTATGGCTTTATGATTATGAATGTAATAGAAACAGATAAACTGACGAAATGCTTCGGTTCCTTTACCGCCGTCGACCATATCAGCTTCGCGGTAGGCGAGGGGGAGATTTTCGGTTTCTTGGGAGCGAACGGAGCCGGCAAGACGACTGCCATGCGTATGTTGTGCGGCCTTTCGACACCGACCTCCGGGATGGGAAAAGTTGCCGGTTTCGATATCTATAAGGAAACGGAACAGATCAAACGGCATATCGGCTACATGAGCCAGAAGTTTTCCCTTTACGGAGACCTGAAGGTCTGGGAGAACATCCGCTTGTACGGCGGTATCTACGGCCTGTCCGAGAAGCAGCTGAAAGCGAAGACGGACGAGCTGCTCCGGGTCCTTGACCTGGAGAACGAACGGAACACCTTGGTCGATGCCCTGCCGTTGGGCTGGAAGCAAAAGCTGGCTTTCTCCGTCGCCATCATCCACGAACCCCGGATCGTTTTCCTGGACGAACCGACCGGAGGTGTCGATCCCGTCACCCGCCGCCAGTTCTGGGAGCTGATCTACCAGGCTGCCGAACGAGGCATTACGGTCTTTGTCACCACCCACTATATGGACGAGGCGGAGTATTGCAACCGTGTCTCCATCATGGTAGACGGTAAGATCGAAGCCTTGGACAGCCCTTCCGCCCTCAAATCGTCTTTCAAGGCCGGTAATATGAACGAAGTCTTCCATGCGTTGGCACGGAGAGCGAAGAGAACGGAAAATTGATAATTGAGAATTGAAAATTAAAGAATAAGCATGAAAAGTCCTTTGGTCGCTTTTGTTAGAAAGGAATTTATCCACATCTTCCGTGACAAGCGGACGATAATGATCCTGTTGTTGATGCCTGTCGTCCTGATCATCCTCTTCGGCTATGCCATTACGACGGAGATCAAGCGTGTGCCTATCGCAATCCTGGACCAGAGCCGGGACGAGGTGACGCAGAAGATGATTTCCCATTTTGCCGCCAGCGAGTATTTCGAGCTCTATAAGATGATCGATAACGTAGAAGAAGGCCGGGCTCTTTTCCGTCAGGGAAAAGTCCGGATGGTTTTAATAGTTGAAAGGGGAAAGGTGAAAGGTGAAAACGAAATCCAGCTGCTGGTCGACGCGACCGATCCGAACGAGGCGACGCAGCTATCTGCGTATGCTACGCAGATAGCAGTTGAAAGTGGAAAGTTGAAAGTGGAAAGTGAAAATGCAAATAGCAACGCGAAGCAACTTTCACCTTTCACCTTTCAACTTTCAACTGGCAAAGGAATTGTGCCGGTAATTTCTTTGCTCTACAACCCCCAGCTTCGTGGGGCGTACAACTTCGTGCCCGGTGTCATGGGGCTGATCCTGATTCTGATCTGTGCCATGATGACCTCCGTCGGGATCGTGAAGGAGAAAGAGATAGGGACGATGGAAGTGCTTCTCGTCTCTCCGCTGAAGCCGGTCTATATCATTCTGGCCAAAGCGACTCCCTATCTGTTGTTGAGCTTAGTGAATATAGCCACCATACTGGCTTTGTCGTACTTCCTTCTGGATGTGCCGATCAACGGCAGCCTGTTGCTGTTAGTGGGCGTTTCCGTCCTCTACGCCTTAGTGGCGTTGTGCCTGGGGTTGTTGATCTCGACGATAGCCGACACCCAGCAGGCCGCCATGCTGATCAGTGCCGTTGTCCTGATGCTGCCCGTCATATTGCTTAGCGGGATGGTGTTCCCGATCGAGAATATGCCGGAGATACTGCAAGTCATATCCAACATCGTACCGGCCAAATGGTATATCATCGCCGTGAAAGATATCATGATTAAAGGACTGGGCCTCGGTTCCGTCCTGCAGGAAATAGGCATACTGTCCCTGATGGTTGTCGTGCTGATAGGCTTGAGTGTGAAACGTTTTAAAATACGATTATGATGAGGATGCTGAAATACTTATTGGAGAAGGAGTTCAAACAGATCAAGCGGGACCGGTTCCTGCCCCGTATCATCTTCCTTTTGCCGGTCATACAGTTGATGGTTCTTCCTTTTGCCGCTAATTTCGAGATGCGGAATATCAATCTGAGTATCGTCGACAACGACCATTCCGTCCTTTCCCGCAGGCTGACGGAGAAGGTCCTGTCTTCCGGCTATTTCCGCCTGGCGGATGTCTCGCCCCGCTACGACGAGGCTTTGGTTTCCATCGAAAGCAATGCCACCGATATCATCCTTGAGATCCCGTCCCGTTTCGAAGAACGGTTGGGACGGCAGGGAACGGCCGAGCTTCTGATTGCCGCCAATGCCGTGAACGGGACGAAAGGAGGGATAGGCAGTTCCTACCTCGCGTCCATCATCCAGGATTTCAATCAGGAGAAGAGCCTTTTGCCCGTATCGGCCGGCGGAGGAGACGGAATCCGTGTCACGAACCTGTTCAACCCGCATCTGAATTATAAGAACTACATGGTTCCCGGTATCATGGCATTCCTGCTGACGCTTATCGGCGGTTTCCTTTCCGCCCTGAACATCGTGAGCGAAAAGGAGAAAGGGACGATCGAACAGATCAACGTGACGCCTGTCCCGAAAGCCCTGTTCCTGCTCTCCAAGCTGATCCCGTTCTGGATTATCGGGCTGATCCTGCTCACGATAGGCGCCTGTATCGCCTGGCTGGTCTACGGATTGCTGCCGGTAGGCAATATGGGGATCATCTATCTGTTTGCGGCTGTCTACCTGATGGCGTTCACCGGTTTCGGCCTGGCTATCTCGTCCGTCTCGTCCACCCAGCAGCAGGCCATGTTCACGGCTTTCTTTTTTATGATTATATTTGTCCTCCTGAGCGGAATGTTTACTCCCATCAGCAGTATGCCGGTCTGGGCACAGGAGCTGACGCGTTTCAATCCGCTCCGCTATTTGGTCGAAGTGATGCGGATGGTTTATCTGAAAGGCAGCACATTGTCAGACCTCACCGGCCACTTCATAGCTGTTTGCCTGTTCGCCCTGTTCTTTAATATATTGGCTATCGTCAGCTATAAGAAGAGTTGAAAGTTGAAAGGTGAAAGTTGAAAGTGAAAATGCAAATAACAACGCGAAGCAACTTTCACCTTTCACCTTTCAACTATAATGTGTTTTACGACATACTTAACCAATTTTTACAAACATTCTGCCATTCTTTCTTCGTACTCTTTTATATTTGATCCAAATCTGAAACAATATTTCAAATATGAAAAGCGTTGTTCCAAATATGGAAAAAGCAGAAGAGAACTACAAGGTCCCGAATCTCGAAAAAGGGATTGCCGTACTTGAGTACTTGTCGCTTCGCACCCAGGGTGAGACGCTTCAGGAAATCAAGTCGGATCTTGATATATCCCAAACTACGGCCTATCGTATTTTGAATACGTTGGTGCGTTTGGACTATTTGATTTATAATGAAGATACAAAACGATACAAGTTGTCCCGCAAATTACTAACTTTGGGGTTCAGATCGTTGAATGAGCATAATTTGCTGGAAACGG
>OJKP01001613.1_pt1 | contig 12509 bp, 9 predicted proteins | sample 1596521 | NCBI WGS metagenome assembly OJKP01 (sample SAMEA4350130, study PRJEB24818) | metagenome | biome: human; feature: gut; material: faeces | place: Denmark | collected 2013-09
GTCAAAATTCCATTCGAATTTACTAACCGGGATTCTATTCCTAAAGGAAAGGACCCCGGTAACTGCATAGTTATAAAGCCTATCACCGTTCGGACATGGTTTCGGATACGCCCTTTCCTTCTTGAAGTCGAGAAAGAAGATCTTGATAAGATGATTGTGAAGGACGGAGAACTCAATGCAGACTTTCCGGAACTGATGAATAAATACGGAGGATTGCTTTTTGACATCGTCTGCCTCGGGATTCACAATAAGCCTAGTGATCCTCCGGAATGGTTCAAGAATGCTCTCGCGGACAATACGACATGGGAGGATATACGGATCCTGTTTAATGCAATCATATATCGCATAGGGTATCACCCTTTTTGCACCTCTATCACGATGCTTCGGAACGTGAGCCCATTACGAGAGACGGAGATAATAGCCGCTCAGAAGAATTTGCAAAGTTGGAAGGATGCAACCAAAGCAGATTCCTAGTGATCGTAAAAGAAGCTCTAGGATTAACGTTTAATCAGACGTTGGATAGTAGCTATGGATTGATAGAGACATTGCTGCAGGAGTATTCATTTGTAATGAGAGAGCGTAATAAGACTACTGATGAAGACGGTAAAGTTGAAGGTAGAGATTATGAATGGGTAGAACTGCCCTCTTTTGATGATCCTAGTAAGACGATCAGGATAAAGAAGTATAACGATATAGCCGGTAAGGTCAAGGGTTAAGGTAATTTGCTGTTGTGTTTATATATTAGGTTAACTGTTTTTTTTATTAAATTGGTTTAGAGTATTGTGGTCCCTTGTATCTGTGAAGATATAGGGGATTTTTTAATATCCCCTTTTTATCTCAGCATCTACGCTATCCATCATCTTTGTTATTTCGACATTATCCCTTTCCAAATTTTGGATAATGCGGGATTGGTAAGTGATCATCCCTTCAATTCTTCCTTTTTTGAGTCCGAGGCTTAGGCCTCTTTGAAAAGCTTCCTGTAGTTCTTTCTTCCGGAGAACGCTATTCACTCCGTTTTTTCGTTCATTTTCCTTGGTCATGGTGCTAATGAATGTTTGGTTTATATATTATAAGAAAAGGCTATCTTTCCCCTTTTATTCCGACCAAGGAACATAATCTTGACACAACATGTTGGGACTATGTAGCAAAGGGAATTGATAGCCTATCTTTTGATTTGCAGGCTTATCAACTCCCCAACATGTTAATATAAAAATTGTTCCTTGGTCGAAGAACATTGCAAAGATGCTTATTCTTCTCGAAATAGCCAAATTTTAGCTTCTCTTTATATTTTAAGAATAAATGCTATGGGTATTCAAAATAAAGACGGAGCGTTGTATTTCGCTACAGGAATAGATAACTCGGGGTTATATTCAGGACGTCAGGAGGCAATGGGGATCATCAAGGCGATGGCCGGTGAGATCACTTCTTTTGATGTTTTCGGAGGGATTGGTATAAGTGCGGGCATTGCTTTTGCACAAGCAGCGAAAGGTGCGTATGATTTCGAGAAACAGTTCCAGCAAAGTATGAAAGAAGTTGCTACCCTTTCAAATGGGATAAAGGGGAGCTTAACGGATTATATGAATCAGGTTATGGAGATAACCCGCGAGGTTCCAGTACTTGCGAATGATGCGGCTAAAGCATTGTATCAGATTGTATCTGCCGGCCACGATGGTGCGGATGGTATGAAGGTTCTGGAAGTATCGGCTAAAGCTGCTATCGGTGGAGTTACCGATACGGCTACGGCAGCAGACGGTATCACTACCCTATTGAATGCCTATAAGCTTGATGTTTCAGAAGCTGAGAAAATATCAGATCAACTATTTACTACCGTCCGGCTGGGTAAGACCTCATTTGGTGAATTAGGTAAGAGTATCGCGCAAGTTGCCCCCATTGCTGCCAGCTATGGTGTCGAAACAGATCAAGTATTGGCTGCTGTAGCTACACTTACCAAACAAGGTACTCCAACGGCACAAGCTATGACACAGATACGTGCTTCCATTATTGCAGTTTCTAAGGTACTTGGTGATGGTGCATTTGATAACAGAACCTATCAAGAAGCTTTGGCAGAGGTTGCCAAGCAGGCCGGTGGTTCAGAATCTAAATTGCGTGAACTAGTGCCGGAAGTTGAAGCTGTTAATGCAGTTCTCGGGTTAACCGGTATAAATGTCAAAGAGGCTGCCGGACATCTGGAAGAAATGCAAAATGCCACAGGCACGGCAGAAGCAGCTTTTAAAGAAATGGCTTCTTCTGCTGAGAATCAAATGAAGCTATTGGGGAATAACATAACGGCCGCACTTCGCCCATTAGGACAGGAAATCTTAAAAGAGATATCAAGTGCAGCACAATCTATGAATGAAGCTTTTAAAGATGGAAGTGCTCAGGAAGCATTAAAAAACACAGGTGCGCTGATTGTGGCTGTTACAACGGCTCTAGTTGGATATAAGGGAAGTCTTTTAGCCGTAAGTACTGCCAAACAGGTATATACAACGATAACAGCTATTCTCAATAAGCAACGTGCAATTGAAGCAGCCAATCTTGTATTAACCAAAGGCATGTATGCAATTGAAGCCACTATGATTGCCAAGAACACATCGGCCCGTATTCTTTTAACCAAAGCTTTAAAGGCTCAAACAATCGCTCAGCTGAATAATATTGCTACAATGTTGACTAATCCATATATTGCAGCTGCGGTAGCGTTTGCTGCACTTGGAGTTGCTATTTATAATGTGGTTACAGCTGAGACGGCAGCAGAAAGAATACAAAGAAAATATAACAAGGCGATAGAAGAACAAAATAGACTATTGAATGAATTAAAAAGTAAAACTAGCAGTCTTGTTGCAGTTATACAAGATGAAAATTCGACGCAATACGACAAAGTTAAAGCATATAAACAACTTCAAGCTCTAATGCCTACAGTCTTCTCTAATATGGATATTGAGACATTGAAACTCATGGATCATCTTTCTTTGAATAAGCAAATTAATAATGAAATAAATAGAAGAGAAAGGATTGGGGCGAAGACTAATGTGATAATAGCCCAAAAGAAATATGATACAGCTTCTGCTAAATATAGAAAAGATATCGACAATGGTTTGGTTGGCGCAGGTTCTTTAGCTGAGAAAAATGAAGCATTTATGGAGCTTGAAGTAGCAAAGAAGGTTTATTCAGAAATAGAAAACATTCAAAAAGAAGCTAAAGAGAAATCCAAACCCAAAGAGTTGAAAATAATTTCCCTTCGGAACAATATTGATACACTGAAATCGGAAATCACAGAGTTACAATCACTTGTAGAGAAAGAACAAGAAGAAAATAATGGTTGGTCTCCAAATGCCTGGCTACTTGATGCGAAACAACATCAACTCTCTAAAAAAGAAAAGGAACTAAAAGCCTTACTTCCAGGCAAATCCGATAATGATAATAAGAAAGCTACTACGCAAAATAAGGCTTTTTGGACGAAGCAGAAAGACGATGCTACAAAAGCACTAGATTCAATCGCTTCGGCACAAAAGAAATTGATGGATGCCGGAAATTTCAAGGGTATAGACTCCGCTGTGGTAAAGTCCTATAAAGAAAATGCCAAGAAATTGAAAGAAGCTGAGAAAGAATTAAAAGTCTATGACTCATCTTCCAAACAGGACGATAAAACGCAAAAGTTACGTGAGGAGCAGGAAAAATACAAGCTCCTGCTCGATAAGCAAACACGCGAACAGGAACGAATCAAGATCGATTCAGCAAATGAACTCGAACAGATTGAAATAAACAAACTCAAAGAAAGTAGTGAAAAGGTCCTTAAACAAAGAGAGCTTAATCACAAACTAGAATTGCAGGCTATTGAGCGTGAAGCAGAAGATAAGAAATTACAAGAAATTGAAAAAGCTCGCTCTGCTTTTGAAGCTAATCCGGAAAACAAAAAGAAGACTTTTAATGCAAGTGTTTTCATCAATTCTGAATCTACGAAGAAACTATTTGCCTCATTTGACAATATAGCTAAAGAAGCCGCTGCGACTGCTAATACAAAATACAATCGTGGAGATGATTTATCTGATTTGTTGAATCAGTATCAGGATTATACGGACCAGCGTCTTGCGATTGAACGAAAGTTCAACGAAGATATTGCTACTCTGCAGGAACAACGAAAACAAGCAGTAAAGAATGGAGATACAGAACAGGTAGAGCAGATTGATCGTTCCATCACCCAAGCTACGAAAGATAAGGGTATGGAACTTATGAATATGGACTATAATAAGCTGAAAGAATCTCCGGAATACGTTCGTGCCTTTGAGAATTTGAAAGAAACATCTTCTGAAACATTGAACTCACTTCTTTCTCAGCTAGAGAATGCCAAGGGGGAGGCTGCCCGTGTACTATCCCCCGATCAACTTCGCGAATATACTAGTACTATTCAATCGATCATGGATGAATTGGATTCCCGTAACCCTTTTCAATCATTGTCAGATAAGAAAAAGGAACTTGCAGAAGCGGAAGAAGAACTGGCTAGAGCGCAAATCGAATTAGAGAATGCTAGAGCTCAAGCGGAAGCAGTAAAAGGTGGTGCCATGATTGAGAATGGTGTCAAATCATCGAAGTATAATCCCAAGACCGGAAAGATCGATTCAACTAAAGCATATCTAACCGAGGCGCAGGCGTTGGATAAGGTGAAGGAGAAAACAGATAACTACAATGAAGCAAAAGACAAAACGACGAAAGCCAGTGCAAAGGTACAAGCAGCTGAAAGAAAGGTAGCAAGTGTTATCGGAGAACTCGGCGACTCATTAAAAGATCTAGGATCGGCTATTGGCGGACAAGCTGGCGAAATCATTAGTATCATTGGCAATATTGGTACCTTCGCCATGACGGCGATGAATGGTGTAGAAACGGCATCAACAACGGCATCAACTGCAATCAAAGCGGTTGAAAAAGCATCTGTCATTCTCGCCATCATCGGTGCAGCCATGCAGATAGCAATGAAAATCTTCGACCTGTTCGGCAAAGACGACACAACAGAAAAGTATGAGAAAGCCAAAGAAGCTTATGAATCTTATATCAACATTCTTGATAGAGTGATAGAAAAGCAACTGAAATTAGCTGAAACTCTTACCGGAGACAATGCGAATGCTGCTTATAATAAAGCTATTGAACTGATAAGGCTACAGAATGAGAATGCACGTGTTTTAGGTAAACAATACTTGAACTCTGGTGCATCCGGCAAGTCACATTCAAAGGGATATACTGAAGTGGAAGATATGTCCATGGAGGGGTGGAAGCAAGCGGCAGATACGCTAGGTATGAGCGTCGATGAATTTAAAGACAAAATGGGCGGACGCATGGCCGGTCTGTTTGATTTGACAGATGAACAACTTGCAAAACTTCAAGAAAATGCTGGGATCTTCTGGTCACAACTTGACTCTGACACTCAAAAATTCGCGGATCAGATAGTGGATGGTGTTACCCAGGTTGCAGAGGTTGTCGAGCAGAAGATCACCGATGCTACTCTCATTGATATAGACGGACTTCGTTCAGACTTTCAGGATCTGCTTACAGATATGGATGCCGATAGTGCTGATTTCGCGGATAACTTTGAAGAATACATGAGAAATGCTATTCTAAACTCAATGCTCAAAGAGGATTATATGAGCCGACTAACAGCTTGGAGAGAGAAGTTTTACAAAGCTATGGATGATGGAGTAACCGAAGAAGAATATAATGCTTTAAAAGCGGAAGGTCAGCAGATTTCTGATGACATGAAAGCCAAACGAGATGCGTTGGCTGAAATGTATGGCTGGAACAAAGATGACGATGAGCGTGAAGCATCAAAGAAAGGTTTTGCCTCCATGTCGCAGGACTCTGCAGATAAACTGGATGGTGCATTTGCTGTTATGACTTCTCACACATATTCAATAAACGAAGGAGTCAAGCAAATACAATTGAGTACAGATAAGATCATTGAGAAGCTTGTATACCTATCCAGCATGGACAAGAATATAGGTGAAATGATGAAACATAGCGATCTTGTCATTACTTACCTGTCAGACATAAGTAGTCATACGGCACGCCTTGAAGCTATTGAGAAGGCTATAGAATCTATCAGAATAGGGATTGACACATTGAACACTAAAGGCATAACATTGAAGCGATGACAGGACAATTTTACTTAGACGGAATAGATGCATATACCAGTTTAGGGATATGCGTTACAAAGGGAAGCTACAATAATCTTGTAGCCTTCCCTGCTATCAAAGAACCGGAAAAAAACGACTGGCCGGAAGAGGATGGACAAGAATTTGACCTTTCTAATATTGCCCTAAATACAAGTGATATAAGCATTGAATTTGCGTATATGGGCAGTATGGGCATTGGCGGACTAATTGATAAGCTCTCGGACCTGAGTTATCATGAATTTCGTTTTCCACTTATTGACAGAACATATACTCTACGTTTGTCTTCTCAAAACAGTTATGTAATCAATGCGGGTCTTGAAATTTCTAAGTTCACTCTTACAAATGACTTTCCCCGTGAAGCCAACGATGAGTATCAAGAACCTATTAACGATAGTGACCTCCCATTTCCAAAGGGCTATGAGCTTGACGGTAAAGATCTGACCGACTATGGTGTAGTAGTATTGAAAGGCAGTACAGCAGAGATACTGAAAACTCCTGCGGTAAAGAAGAATCTGCTGCAAAATTTCAAGTACCAGGACGGAGCCATCTACGACGGGAATGCCGTAAAGTTTCAAACTAAAGATGTAGCTATAAAATGCGCAATGCGAGCTAAGACGATCGAAACATTCTGGCGCAATCGTGATGCTCTACTTCATGACTTGACAAAGCTATATTTAAAGACAGATGATGAAGGATATGAGTATTCCGATGCGGAACGTATATTTTATTGTGATGAGTGGAGTGAAAGCTATCCCTGCTATTATAAGAGCTGTCAGACAAACAGTTTTACTCTGAATAACGGTGTATGGTGGGAATTTACCTTGAAGCTCGTATTTACTAGCTTCCGGATTGGAGAAACAGACTTCCTGCTTGCATCCGAAGCGGGTGAGTTTATTATAACAGAGGACGGAGAATTTTATATTGACTTAAATTGAAGAAGCCATGCCATTAAAAAAGAAAAGAATATCAGAGTTGAACGAAGCCAGCGACATGAAAGGCTTCTACACCATCGGTTACCGAATTGTTAGCGGTGTTAAGACCAGCCTTAAATTCGGGCTAGAGAAGATTCAGACAGCCTTAGATAATATGCTCAAAGCTACGAGCGATGCCAAAACCGCTACTACCGATATGCGGCAATTAGAGGCTACCGTTGAAGGGAATGAATCAACTCGTGAAACTGCTGAGTCTCGTCGTAACGCTTCCGAGCAATCAAGGCAGACAGCTGAAACGGGACGTTCAAGAGAAGAACAAGCCCGTGAAGCTGCTGAATCAGTGCGCATCACTAATGAGAATGCACGTAAGAGCGCCGAAACTGGACGTTCCTCTGCTGAAAGTAATCGTGTAACCGCAGAAGGTAAGCGAGTAACAGCCGAAGGCACACGCGAATCTAATGAGCAAACGAGAAAGAATGCTGAGACTGCAAGGGGCACGGCAGAAGCCGAACGCCTATCCTCTGAAACAGCTCGCAAGTCTGCGGAGTCTGCTAGAGTTACCGCGGAAGGAAAACGGGTAACAGTCGAAGAAGCACGCGTCTCAGCTGAAACAACTCGTTCCTCTGCTGAAAATATAAGAAAGCAGAATGAAGAGACACGAAAAACTGCGGAAGGCACTCGCGGATCAAACGAGACAAAACGTGTGAATGCTGAAACAGGACGTAATAATGCAGAAATAGCACGATCATCTGCAGAAGAAACTAGGGTATCCGATGAAGATGCACGCAAGATCGCCGAAGCCGCTAGGGTGAAAGTTGAATCCGATCGTGTTACGGCTGAGAATGCACGTAAAACGGCTGAAACTACCCGGGCATCCGAAGAACAAACACGCAAAACAAATGAGGATGCTCGTAAAACGGCTGAATCTGGACGTTCTACTGCTGAGAATACAAGAATACAGAATGAGGATGCCCGTAAAACGGCTGAAACTGCTCGCGCAACCGCAGAAGGAAAGCGTGTTACGGCTGAAACCAGTCGTGTGAACACAGAAAATAAACGTGTCTCTGACGAACAAACACGCAAAAGCAATGAAGAAGCTCGTAAAACAGCCGAAAGCGGACGTTCTTCTGCTGAATCGGAACGTGTGAAGGAAGAAGATAAGCGCAAAACAGCTGAAACGACTCGTTCTACTGCCGAATCAGGTCGTGTTACAGCAGAAGATAAGCGGAAGGAAGCCGAAGTTACAAGGGGAACGAATGAAACTTCTCGTGTGGCAGCCGAGACCGCTAGAGTCACCGTTGAATCCGAACGCGTATCTGCCGAAACATCTCGTAAGTCTGCGGAAACAGGCCGGGTGTCGGAGGAAAACAAAAGAAAGGCTGCTGAAACTTCCCGTGCCACGGCCGAAACTTCCCGGGCATCCGAAGAAGACAAAAGAACGCAGAATGAAGAGGCACGAAAAACAGCGGAAGGCACTCGCGGATCAAATGAGACAAAACGTGTAAATGCCGAGACTGCCCGTGTTGAAGCTGAGTCTAAACGCAAAGCTGAGTATGCCGGCATCGTGCAGGAAATGACATCTGCCACAGAAGAAGCTACCGGGCAGATTACTCTTGTCAAGCAATTAACAGATGATGCAAATGCAGCTAAAAATGCGTCTGTTGAACAGACAGCTCTAGCGAAGAAAGCTACAGACGCGGCTAATACTGCGGCTGGTAGTGTCAATGCTGCAAAAGAAGCTGCTACTACTGCAGCGGCAGGTGCCAATGCTGCTAAAACAGCTTCAGAAGCCCAAACTGCTCTTGCAAAGAAGGCCACTGACGATGCAAATGCAGCTAAAAGTGCCTCTGTAACACAGACAGGTTTAGCAAAGAAAGCTACTGATGATGCAAATGCTGCTGCACTGGCTGCTAACAATGCAGTTTCAGGAGTTGATGCAAAAGTGAAAGCTGCGGTTGATGCGCTCGTGGCCGGTGCTCCGGACGCTCTCGATACGCTAATCGAATTGGCGAACGCCCTTAATAATGATCCGAATTTTGCTGCTACCATGGCAACAGAGTTAGGGAAAAAACTCAACGTTTCCGATATTGTCAATAACCTGACAAGTGGTGGAACTGGAAAGGTTCTTTCTGCCGAACAAGGGAAGACTTTGAAAGCTGCTCTGGATGCACATAATCACGATGCAGTATATGAGAAGATTATTACTAAACTAACTGCCTTCAATAAAAATTTCGGTACGGCTGCCGGAACCGTGTGCGAAGGTAACGATGCCCGCTTAAGTAATGCAAGAACTCCGTTAGCTCACTCACATAAGAAAGCAGATATTAGCGATTTCCCAACTTCAATGCCGGCAAGTGACGTGCCCGCATGGGCAAAGGCTACCAATAAACCTACCTATACGGCAAGCGAAGTCGGGGCCTCTCCTACTAATCATAACCATACTGGAACTTATGAACCCGCATTCACTAAGAACACAGCCTTTAATAAGAACTTTGGTAGTGCTGCCGGGACTGTATGCGAAGGTAATGACGCTCGTTTAAGTGATGCTCGTACACCGAAAGCACATACTCATAAGAAGTCTGAGATCAGTGATTTTCCTACTTCAATGCCCGCCAGCGATGTACCCGCCTGGGCTAAGGCTACCAATAAACCGAGTTACACTGCAAGCGAAGTCGGGGCATCACCATCAAACCACAATCATGCGGGTACTTATGAACCTGCATTTACTAAAAAAACGGCTTTTAATAAAGATTTTGGTACGGCTACCGGAACCGTGTGCGAGGGTAACGATGCCCGCTTAAGTAATGCAAGAACTCCGTTAGCTCACTCACATAAGAAAGCGGATATTAGCGATTTCCCAACTTCAATGCCGGCAAGTGACGTGCCCGCATGGGCAAAGGCTACCAATAAACCTACCTATACGGCAAGCGAAGTCGGAGCCTCTCCTTCTAATCATAACCATGATGCAGATTATCAGCCGCTCGGTGATTATGCCGAAGCATCACATACTCATGATGCTTCTGATATTACTCCTGATTCAACACATAGATTTGTTTCTGACTCTGAAAAAAGCACATGGAATAGCAAGGCTGCAGGGAATCACAATCATTCCGGAGTATATCAACCTGTTGGTAGCTATGCTCCTTCATCACATAGCCATACAGCCAGTGATATTACTCCTGATTCAACACATCGGTTTGTGACAGATTCGGAAAAATCCACTTGGAATAGTAAAGCAGCCGGTAACCACAATCATGACTCGGCTTATCAGCCTAAAGGCAGTTATGCTCCTTCATCACACGGTCATACAGCTAGTGAAATAACTTTGGATGCTACTCATCGTTTTGTTACTGATACCGAAAAGAACACATGGAGTGGTAAAGCCGAAGGGAATCATAACCACGATTCGGTTTATCAAGCGAAAGGCAATTATGCAGCAAGTTCGCATACTCATCTTGCAGCAGATATTGAAGAAAGTACGACAAGAAAATTCATGACGACGGATGAAAAAAACATACTAAGTTCTCTCGGAACTAATGCTATTTTATTAGAGAATCAAAATTTAGGACAGAATGGGTATCTCAAATTGTCAAATGGATTATTGATTCAATGGGGAAAAAAAACGAGTGGATCTTACTCTGGAACAATATATTTCTCCACTTCATTCTATGACACTAATTATTCTCTGCATCTGACTTGTAATAATGGAAACACCGGTAATGATTCATCATGGATAGCCAACTATACATCTGTTTCAAATAGCTATTTTGGATATAATAATAAATATCAGCAAGCAGCTAATGCCGGTACTAACACGGCTGCGTTTTATTGGTTTGCCATAGGGAGGTGGAAATAATTAAAAACAAATATTATGAAATATTGGAAAAATGGATTCTATGACGAGCCGCAAAAAAGCTCAGTAGAAATTACAGAGGAGTATTATCAAGAGTTACTAGCTGGCCAATCTGCCGGATTACTTATCGTTGAAAGCAAAGCAGGGATTCCTGTTTTGCAAGAATATAAAACCACTATCAGAGAAGCTAAAGCGCAAAAACTTGATGAATTACGACTGTATGATTCATCCGAAGAAGTGAATCAATTTAGTATAAACAAAGTATTTGGATGGTTCAATAAAAGTACCCGTGTAGGTCTTGCGAACTCTATTAATATTGAAAGGGAGGTCGGGCGATCTAAAACTAACATCTGGTTAGGCGATACTCTGTTTATTCTACCTATTGAAAAGGCTATTGATATGTTATGTCAACTTGAATTGTATGCCCTCACGTGTTATAACGTCACACAAGGGCATATCAATATCATCAATCAGTTAGAAACGAAAGAATCTATCGAATTATACGATTTCAGAATAGGTTATCCTAAGAAACTAAGTTTTACTGGATATCCCACTTTATAATCGTAGTTTTCGATTTCCTCAATTGACTGTAGCGATCTGACTGCTGCGATGTGTTCCTGAGTCACATTGTAGCAGTTTAATGCATATAACTCCAAGGCATTCAACATTGCTAAAGCATTCGAAATCGGAATGATATACTTTATTGCATCATACCACAATACGGTATCTGATTTACCAGCCTGTTTTTCAATTGAAATTGAGTTAAATAATCCAACACGTGTACTTTTATCCAACCACATATTCTTTCCATCTAAAATAAATAAATTGACATCTTTAGACTTGTCAAACATCTGTATTTCAGATACTTTATTTTCCCTTACATCATCAAGTGAATACTGAGGTTCTACCAATATTGGATATCCTTTTTTGCTTTCTAATATCTGCAATCCGGCAGATTGGCCGGCTAGTAACTCTTGATAATACTCCTCTGTAATTTCTACCGAGCTTTTTTGCGGCTCGTCATAGAATCCATTTTTCCAATATTTCATAATATGTAATTAAGTTTATTTCCAACGACCTATAGCAAACCAACAAAATGACCAACTAGTCCACTCGTTTAATTTATCACCACCTGCATTATATAATGTTCCGAACTGAAAAGATGAGGTGGTTTTAGTTATAAATACATTGGGTGAATATATTACAGTCTCACTTTTTTGTGCATTTATACCTGTTAATTGGACATTATAATAGGTATCAGCAAAAGATATTGGTAGATATAAAGACATAAATCCAACCCCTCCACTTCTTGTTCCCCATTGAATTAATAGACCATTATTGAACTTAATATAACTTGATGAAGAGCCAAAAGATTTAGTGGCTGCATTAGACAAGTCTGCTTTGGCATACGTAGTTCCGAGAGAACTTTGCGCAATAATGACTACAATTATGGTTACTAATTTTCTACTAAAGTGTCTCATATTTATTTCAGTGTTATAATTCTTTTACTTCCAACGACCAATAGCAAACCAATAGAAAGCTATACTAAAACCTCCGGCATCGGAA
>OJKP01001620.1_pt1 | contig 12411 bp, 5 predicted proteins | sample 1596521 | NCBI WGS metagenome assembly OJKP01 (sample SAMEA4350130, study PRJEB24818) | metagenome | biome: human; feature: gut; material: faeces | place: Denmark | collected 2013-09
TGAATGCGGACTTTTCGGAGTGGAAGAGCCCTGGCAGGTGGGAAGCCTTACCTGGAACAATCAGTTAAATTACAACCATTATTTTCTGGATAGCAGAACGGCTTCCACTACCCGCGGAGAGGCATTATCCTTCGATGTAACGGAAGAAGTCAGTGCATGGATCAACGGAACCGCAGAGAATCACGGACTGGTCATGAAAGCACTGGTGGAAGCACCCAACGAGACAGCGGGCGATGCCGGTGCCTCCATGCAGTGTGAGGTATTCTACAACAATTCCTCCGCATCCTATGCACCGAAGCTGATCGTCTCATGGACAGGAGATCTGACGGATCTGGCGAAGCTTACGCTGGATGATACTACAGTGGATGTTTACCCGGTCGTAAGAAGAAATGGGGACAAATCCTGTGATACACTGGGAGTGGCAGCCCATGGACTGGCCAAGCCCGGCAGTACCGTGACCTACGAACTGGTCAACGGCAGCACCGGAGAGACCGAAGCGCAGACAAAGCTTCTCTATCCGGATTCCGATGCTTATGCAGGGGAATATCCGGAGGCGATCGCCTATAAGCGGAGGCTTTCCAACTGGCAGAGCGAGGTGTTTTCCGGATTACAGCCCGGACAGGTCTACTATGTGACGGCGACTGCTTCCTTCGGCGGGAAAAGCGGCAAGACCGTAGAATCCGACCGCTTCCTGATCTATGAGGAAGGTGCTTTCGACCTGATGCCCAGGATCGCACAGCATTACGGTGTGGAACTGAATACGATCCTTGCCGACATGCGGATGCAGGACTGCCTGACCAGACAGGGCAACCGTATTTTCATCAGGGAGCCGAAGAATACCACAGCTTACAGTTCCGGCGTGTTAAGTGAATATTATAAGGCTATCATCGACGGACTGCTGTTAGGCAGAGCGGAGAACTGTGAGTTCGGCTATGAGCCGGTAAACCTGAATACCGGTAATTTCTACATGGAACAGGCCGATGCCACGATTGCGGACATCGGCGGTGATTTTGCCCTGACCAGACAGTACAATGCAAAGGGTGCGGCGTATGAGGGAAGCCTGGGCTTCGGCTGGACCTTTGCCTATGATGAACGTATGGGAGAACTGGCCGACGGATCGGTCCTGTGGCTTAGAAATAATGGCGGCATCATCACGTTTACCCCGGCGGGAGAGGGATACCTCGCACCGGCCGGATGCGATTATGAACTTTCAGAGACAGAGAACGGATATGTGGTAGAGATCCTGGATGACGGAAGCCGTCATGAATTCGACAGCTTCGGTCTGCTCCGTGCGGTGGAAGACAGCTGCGGTAACCGGACAGAACTGGCTTATGATGTGGATCTGTACCTGAAAAGCATTACCACACCCTCCGGAAAGGAATTCCGGATCGCGCTGGATGAAAAGAACCGCTTAAGCAGCATTACTCTGCCGGACGGCCACGGTGTGACCTATACCTACGATGAAGCCGGTAATCTGGCGCAGGTGACGAATCCCGCAGGCGGTGTCGTTCGTTATGTTTACGATGACAGCCACCGCATGACCGCATGGTACGATGAAAACGGACACAGAGTCGTAGCCAATGAGTACGACGGGGAAGGCCGTGTGATACGGCAGACGGATGCGGAAGGCGGCGTGGTCACGCTGGCTTATGAACAGATGGCCGGAGGAGGACAGACCACTGCCACGGATGCGGAAGGCAATGTGACGGTCTATACCTATGATGACAATTACCGTACCACGAAGATCGAATATCCGGACGGTACATTCGAAGAGAGAAGCTATAATACCGCCGGGTATCTGGCAGGGCGTCTGGACCGCACCGGCGTGGAGACGACTTATACCTATGACGGAAAAGGCAGGGTAACACAGGAAAAAAGGCAGGATGGCGCCACCAAAACCTATGCGTACAATACCGCAGGCAAAATGACGCAGTCTACAGACTACGACGGTGGAAAGACCGGCTATACCTATGACGGACAGACCGTCCTTATTTCGGTGACCGATGCGGAGGGAGGACAGCCTTCTTACATTTACGATGAGAAAACCCGTCTTGTGGCGTAAAAGGAGCCGAACGCCACCCCCACCCCCTATCCTTTTGCCGGGGCCTGCGTCACATCCATGACGGACGGTGCCGGTAATACATGGAACTATACCTATGATGCCATGAACCGGCTGTTAACAGTCACGGATCCCGCCGGAGGGATCACCGCCAATACCTACGATGCCTTGGGCAGGGTAATAAAGGAGACGGATGCCGCCGGTGCAGTGACCGTCTATACCTATGATCCGGCAGGCGCAGTGACAGCCATTACCGACAAAGAGGGGCAGACCAGCACCTTTACTTATGATGCCATGAACCGGATGCTGTCCGGTACGGATCCGCTGGGCAATACCCTGACTTATACCTATGACGGTAACGGGAACCGCCTTACACAGACCGATGCGGAGCAGCAGACCATACAGTATACCTACGATGCCATGAACCGGGTAACGGAGACTGCGGATGCAAAGGGTGTGGTACAGAAGAATACTTACGACGGAGCAGACCGGATCCTTACCGTCACGGACCGTCTGGGCAATGCAGAGAGTTATACCTATGACCCGGTGAAGCAGAGCATGGTTTCGGCTGCTGACAGAGAGGGTAACGTGACTTCCTATGAAAGTGACGTAAACGGAAGGATCACGAAAATCACCTGTGCGGATGGTGCCACGGAGACTTATCGTTACGATCATCTGTCCAGACTCACGGAGACGGTCGATGCGCTGGGAGCCGTAACCACATACACCTACGATGGCAACGGCAATGTCACGAAGATCCGCCAGACCGGCGCAGAGGACCTGACAAGAGAGTATATCTACACTTATGATGCAAGAAATCTTCTGACAGAGAGTACGGATCCGCTGGGGAACACTGTCCATTATACCTATGACGCCTGCGGCAGCCTGACCGGCGTGACGGATGGCAGGGGAAATACCACCGCTTATGCTTATGATGCACTGGCGAGACTGACGACTGTGACCGATGCCTGCGGCGGTACTACGGCATACACCTATGACAAAGAGGGCAGAGTCCTCACGGTGACGGCACCGGAGGGAGATACGCTGAAAAATACCTATGATGCCATCGGTCAGCTGACAGCACAGACCGATGCTCTGGGAAATGTGACGACCTACAGCTATGACCGGATCAGCCGATTGCAGACCGTGACGAATGCCCTGAAGGGTGAGACCGGCTATACCTACGATGCGGACAGCAACCTTACGCTTACGAAGGATCCCCTGGGGAATGCCCATGCCTATACCGTGGATGCAGAGGGGAATCTCTTAAAGGAGACCTATCCTGACGGGGAGACAGAACGCTATACCTATGACAGAAACGGAAATGTGGCAACCTTTACCGACCGATACGGTGTCGTGACCACATTTACCCTGGATGCCTGTGGCAGAATCGTGAAAGCTTCCGATACGGCAGGCAACGAGATGACCTATACCTATGATGCGGCAGGCAATCTGACTTCCCAGACCGATGTGCTGGGCAGAACAGCCGCTGTAACGTATGATGATTTCGGCAGAGCAGTCGCTGTGACCGGTATCGACGGCGTGACCACCCGTTATACCTACGATGCTTCCGACAGACTGCTTACCATCACGGACGGAGAAGGAAAAGTAACATCCTACACCTACGATGCGGCGGGGAATCTCATCCATACCACAGAACCGGGCAAGGCAGAATATGCCTATACTTATGATGCCCTGAACCGGCTGACACAGAAAGTAGATCCGGAAGGAGCTGCCACGGAATTTTTCTATGACAGGAACAGTAATCTGACTTCCTTAAAGGACGGCAATGGTGTGGCCACAGATTACACCTATGACGCTCTGAACCGGCTGGCTGCATACAGGGACGGCAACGGAGGCACGACTGCCTATACCTATGATGCCCTGAGTCGTCTGACTGCCATTACCACACCGGAAGGGCTGACGGAAAGCTATGCGTATGATGCGGCAGGCAACCTGACCGGCGTTACCGATGCCCTGGGGCAGACCACGACCTACGGTTATGACAAGCTGTACCGTATGATCACAACGACCTCTCCCATGGGAGCCGTGGAGAAATACACCTATGACAGGCATGATGTAGTCACCAGCGTCACCGATGCACTGGGGAACGTTACGCTCTATACCGTAGATGCCAACGGACAGGTAACGAAAAAGAGACAGCCGGACGGCGAAAGCTATCTCTATACCTATGATGCTGTACAACGGCTTACGGGTATCACGACACCTCTGGGCTATGAGACTGCCTTTACCTACAGCAACGGCAATGATATTCTCGTAAAACAGGATAATCTGGACCGGATCACGGAATATACTTATGACATCATGCACCGTCTGACTTCCGTGACAGATCCCGAAGGCGGAGTGACCACCTACGGCTATGATGAGCGTGGCAACCAGTCTGAAGTCACGGATGCACTGGGCTATTCCTGGAATTATGCCTATGACAAGGTAGACCGGATGACCACTGTGACAGACCCGGAGGAGAAAGTAACAGACATTCTCTATGATAAGGTCGGAAATATCGTAAGCATCAAAAGGCCCGGAGAACGTACCACAGCCTATGCGTATGACGGCAACTACAATACGACTGCTGTGACAGATCCGAAGGGATATGTCTATAACTACGGCTATGATAAGGATGACCGTCTGACGTTAACGACCGATCCTCTGGAGCAGACCACCGGCTATACCTACGATGCTGTGAACCGCGTTACTGCATACCGGGACAAGATGGGATTAACAGAAAGCTATCTGTATGATGCCCATGGCAATGTGCTGGAAAAGACCGCAACAGACGGCCGGGTCACAGACTATACCTATGATGCCAAGAACCGTCTGACCTCTGTCACCGACCCGATGGGAAGTGTGGCATATTATACCTACGATGTGATGGACCGCGTGACGGGCGTGACTGATTATCTGGGAAGAGGAACGGAATTTACTTACGACCGCGAAGGAAATCTGACCAGCGTGACCGATGCCGCAGGACGAAAGGAAGTGTGTACCTACGATATCGCAGGACGGATCACATCCTATACCTCCAACGGAGGAAACCGGATCAGCTATGATTATGACAAGCTGGATGATCTGGTAGAAAAAAGCTACAGCGACAGCACCGGAGAGCAGAGTGCAGAAGGTGTTACCTATGCCTACAATGCTCTGGGAGAGCGGGTAGCCATGCAGGATACCACAGGGGACACGGAGTACACCTATGACGGACTCCGCCGGATCACTTCCGTGACCACTTACCGTGCACCGGGAGAGGACGGCTTCTCCCATGAGGAGGCAAAGGGTGACACCATAGGCTATACCTATGACGAAGCGGATCATCTCGCTGCCATTACTTATGCGGATGGCACAAAAGTAAGCTATGAGTATGACAAGAACGACAATCTCATCAAAGTGACCGACAGGGAGGGAAAAGTTACCACCTATACTTATGATGCCATTAACCGGGTGACCCGGATCCACCGCCCGAACGGCATCAGCACCTATAACACTTACAATGCAAGGAATCAGATCGTGGAGCTTAAGAATGTCTGCGATACCTGTGAGTGGGTGGTAAGTGACTATCTCTATACTTATGACGACAGGGGATTCATCGCAGGGGAGACCGCCATCGAATCTCTGGCAGGTTATGCCTACGATGACAAGCATAACGGACGGCATGAGGACGGCAGACATGACGACCTCTATCCTCATGGCAACCGCCATAACGGCAAGCATGACAAGGACGCCACCTTCGCGTACCAGATCGTGGAGACCGACCGGACATTTACCTATGATGCAGCCGGAAAGCTTCTGACCGCTACGGAGACCGAGGACAATTATGGCACCTGCGTCTACACGTTCGAGTATGACCTTATGGGTAACCGTACCTACATGGAGAAAACTTTGAACGGGACGGTTGTGGAGTGGCACAGATATGAGTATAATGAGAGTAACCAGCTGATCTCTGAAAAGCTCTACAATGGCAAAAAGACCACCAGCCTTGCCTATAACTATGATGCAGATGGCAACCGGATCAGTGAGACCGGGCGGATCGGCACGGACAAGGTGAACAGGACTTATGAATACTCCGTAGAGAATCGTCTGGCGGCAGTGCATGACGGGGATGAACTGCTCCTTGCTGCGGCTTATGACGGTGACGGCAACCGGGTATTCTTACTGAACTACAATCTCCATACCGATGACGACTGGAAGGGCAATTCCGGCAACGGCAACGGGAACAACAAGGACAATTCCGGCAGTGGAAATAATGGAAAAGGAAATTCCGGCAATAACGGCAATGGAAACGGCAACGGTAAGGGGAAGGGCAACAATAAGAAGAACAGCAAGTCCGGGGGCACGGATGACGCCGGCTACGGCAATGCAACCAATGCGGAGGAGAACAACAGCCAGAACCAGTGCGGCATTCTCTTCCCGGTACAGGAGGAAGTCAGCGCTACAGAGACAGATCTGATCACCCGGATCAAGACCACCGGTAAGGAAAAGAACTATGAGCTGATCGAGTACTTAAACGACGTCAACCGTGAGCATGCAGAGGTACTGGTCGAGCAGAACATCAATGGTAAGACGGATACCTCTTATATCTACGGAGCGGAGATAAACGGCGGATTCGACCGGATCTCCCTTGACCGCTTCGATGGCAGCACCGGCTACTACCTCTACGATGCCAAAGGAAGTGTCTCCGGTATCACCAATGAAGAAGGACAGGTCTACCAGTCCTACCGTTACAGCGTCACCGGAGAGATCACCTTCGGTGCTCCGCAGTATGAGAACGAATACACCTACAATGGGGAGTCCTACAATCCGAATATCGAGAGCCAGTATCTGAGGGCAAGGTACTACTGCGTGGTAACAGCGACATTCCTCACCGAAGACAGCTACCTGGGTAGCCTGACAGAACCGCTGACGCTCAACCGGTATAATTACTGCGTGAGCAGTTATCTGAATTATACGGATCCCAGCGGAAATAAGGCTATTGTAGAGAAAATTGTAGGTTTTTTGGAGGCAATTAGAGATTTGTTTAAGACGGAGGAATATATTCCTATTCCTACTGTTGAAGGAACTCCTATAGTTACGCCTGCACCGATACAAAATGACTCGGAAGATGACAGCTATATTCAAACGCAGGAGAATGAGGCGCTAGGGAAATCTAATATTGAGGATTGCATTCTGTTAAATGAAGCACAGTGTAAGGTGGAGAATTATGATATTTCCTATGTGATGGAGTTATTAATGAGATTTGAAGAATTTAGAGCAACCCCTTACTATGCAACAGCGGCTGAGAAAAAAAAACAAAAGCTATACCATTGGATATGGACATCGAGTAGAAAAAGGGATGGATCCCATTTATACAATGACAGAAGAAGAGGCAAGAAAGCAATTGGAGGAGGATATCAGAAATCGCTTTCCAAGTGATATTGTTAATGTGATTCTTGAAAATCATGGTACGTTAACGCAGAATCAATTAGATGCGTTGGTTGCACTTGGATTTAATAATGGAAAATTTACGCCTGCGAAATCTCCTAAATTTACAGAAGTGTTGAAAGAAAAGGATTATTTTGACGAAGAAATACGGAGGAAAATTGCATCACAATTTATGACATATTCATTGCAAAATGATGAAAGACTGGGGGGATTAGTTAAAAGAAGTGCGGCAGAGGCAATAGTGTTTTTAGAAAATAATTATCTTACCGAATATGATGATTTATATAGTGATCCTGATGTTATAGAAATATATAGGAACTTCTTAATAAAATATGAGGTTGATAATTTGGAAGAATATTTGAAATATCTGGAATAACTATTGTAACTGTAACGGAAATTTATTATTTTCTATGCATATAAAATCGGAGGTGCAAGGTGAAAAAAAGGGTAATAAGTATAGTAATATCTATAGTAATATTTATAGTTATGTTATTGCTCATATTAGGAAAAATAATTGATTACAAAAAAAAAGAAGCAGTTGCAGCTTACGATGGAAAATGGAAGGTCACACATCAACTCACGACGTATTTCAGAGCAACCAGCAATTTTTTCCCACATCATTATTTGGGGAGAACTATTATTCTTAGTGAAAATTCAATGGAAAGAAGTGTTGGTGAATGGCCTGAGCCCTTAGGATGGATAAAATTCCAATATGATTATTCTGAAGTGATCCCTTACTCTTCGGAGGATAAATGGTTTGAATTGAATACCTTTTGGAGCATTGATAAGTTTGCTGACATGGAACGGGTACGTTTCCTCAGATATTGGGATAAAATATATGATGGAAGCTATTACTGTGTAGATTACTTTGTTATTCTGGATGAGACGCATTTAGCCTATGGATATATAGGAGGATATTATTTGCTGGAACGGTTTCAATATTGTGATCCAACGGTAAGTGAAAAAAATTTGAATGGAACATGGGAAATTGCATATCTGGACAGCTATGAAAATTCCTACGAAGGAAGCTATGAAGAAATAGAAAAGGAGGCACCAAGAAGTTCATTAAAGGGCACAGATTTTAACGTAGAAGACTGGCTGGGAAAAAGTGTGACTGTTTCAGAAAATGAAGTCAGAATATCTGAGACCGGTTACCAGACGGCAGGGATGGAATCCGGAAAGATACGGCGGGAAGATTTTGAACAGGAAATGGATATCCACGACGGCCTGAGCATATATGATGACGAGATTCTGGTATGCAATATAAAATGTCAGAATGGAGAGGACATTATCTGTGTGCCGGCAAACGAGAATCAGATGATTATGCACATTGAAGAAGGATGGTTTATGTTGGAAAAGGAGTGACCGCTTGGCAGTGACATGGCTAAGGAGAACCATTAAAGATAATGAGTTTTGTACATTATTTGGATATAAACTTTAAGTCAATGTACATAGAAATTATAGAAAGAATCGGCGGACAATAAAATGTCAGCTGATTCTTTTTATTTTATTCGGAAAATGATGCAACTATGATGTAATATTGTGTTATTTTGACAATGAAACTCAATACAATAACCGAAAATATATATGTGGGATGAGGTTGGACAAAATTCCTCAGGTAAAAATGGTGAATACACACAATAGTTGGAGTAGTGAAATAAAATATTGAGGGGAAAGCAGTTCTGGGAATGATGGCAGCACCGGCTACTACCTCTACGATGCCAGAGGAAGTGTCTCCGGCATCACCAATGAAGAGGGACAGGTCTACCAGTCCTACCGTTACAGTGTCACCGGAGAGATCACTTTCGGTGCTCCGCAGTATGAGAACGAATACACCTACAACGGAGAATCCTACAATCCGAATATCCAGAGCCAGTATCTGAGAGCAAGGTACTACTGCGTGGTAACGGCGACCTTCCTCACCGAAGACAGCTACCTCGGCAACCAGACAGAACCGCTGACGCTTAACAGGTATAATTACTGCGTGAGCAGCTATCTGAATTATACGGATCCGAGCGGGAAATGGATATATGAAAAGGAACAGAATGAATTTGGGGTGAAATATATTCAGACATCCGCAAATGAAAAACAAAATAGGAAGATTGATTTTTATATTGCCAAAACATTTTTGAGTGCATTACATGAACTGAACTCTCCACAAGCATCTGTTGACTATGTATTATCGTTTGACTATAAGCATGATATGCCATATGCAAAAAGCATTATGTTAAAAGCATATAAACAAAATAGTAGTTATGCCTGTGAAATTTTTCATGTATCAATAGAACAACTTGAGGAGTTTGGATGGAAAGCTATAACAGGAGATAAACAAAATTATATCATAAAGTTCAACCGTACCTTGAATCAATATGGCATAACAAGCAAGGCAAGTATTACAATGCTTATGGCAACAATGGCGCATGAAAGCAATTTTGGACAAGACAATATTGAAGGAATGCAAAATGGAAAAGAATTGTTAACAAAAGATAATTGGAAAAGCTATATTAAAGATGTTGCAGGTAACTCAAACTTAGAATTTGATGACAGAGGTGTAGGATATATTCAATTAACTGGAAAACAAACGCAAGAAAATTTTTTAAAAGCCATTGGTAGAGATTGTGATATGGTGAACTTCGGAATGGACAAAGTTCATTATATTGCAAAATATTATAGCTTAGAGGCTGCTGCATGGTTTTGGGCAACTACGAATGTCGTAAAAACAGGTATGGGCAGTTTAAATGATTATGTTAATGCTAATGGAAATTCGGAGGCTATATTCCTCATTACACAGTATTATGTTAATGGATTTACTGCAACAGATAAAGATTTAGCAACAATAAGATTAGGAGGGGAGTATAAAATTTAAAATGATCAGCTGATAGTTGGAAACAACAGCAATCCATTACCAAAGAATTGGAGGGATCGAAGTGAAAAGTATGACAAAGCTTACGAGATATTTGGTAAATAAGTTTGTGGCTATACTTGTGTTGAGCTTATGTATTGCAGTATCGATAATAGGATGTTCATCGAACGAATCTGAGATTTATGAGGAAAGTCAGGAATCGGAAACCATTAATACATATGAAACTGAGGCGGAAGAAACAACAATAGAGGTTGACGATGCGCAAGAACCTCAGTTGTTGTCATGTTATGAATATGAGATTCAACAAAAGACATTTAATTTTTCGATAGATAACGGAGAGAGCTATCATATCCCATATGTCCAGATTCAAGGATGTCCGGATAAGAGGCTGCAGTGGAAAATTAATCACACCTTGTGGAAAGATGCCTGCTGGTTATTTGACTGCGCACAATTAGATATACATATATATGTCATTTGGGATGACGATGACCCTTATACGATTGCGGGAATATATCAGTATAAACAGTATCTTTCTGTTGTTTACGAAGGAACGGAGGATCGGCGTTTGCCTGGGAAGGTTATGTATGCTATTGTAGTGAATATGCTTACAGGGGAAAGAGTGCTCCTAAGCGATATGATAGGTAATACAGACAAATTTAAAAATATGTTGCTTCACTACTTTGATGGAGATGAGCGGGAACCCCGAATGTTTATATTAGAGGGAGATCCTGAGAGGATATTGCATTATGGATCAATGACGGAAGCGGAAATGATAGTTGACAGCAGAACCATGCAGGGAGAATATCCGGAGGATGATGACGGGCAGATAGATTCTGTGACATGGCTGTATGGAAATATATCTTTTTACATGTCGGATGATGGCTTTATTGTACTTCCTGAGGCAAAGTATTTTGAACCCTTAATATTTTCATGGGATGAAATGTCAGGAATTATAAATTGGAAATAATTGATACTGATGTAAAAAAGGCAAGGAAAAAACTACGAACTGACTGAGTACTTAAACGATGTCAACCGTGAGCATGCCGAGGTACTGGTCGAGCAGAACATCAATGGCAGGACGGATACCTCTTATATCTACGGAGCGGAGATAAACGGCGGATTCGACCGGATCTCCCTTGATCGCTTCGATGGCAGCACCGGCTACTACCTCTACGATGCCAGAGGAAGTGTCTCCGGCATCACCAATGAAGAGGGACAGGTCTACCAGTCCTACCGTTACAGCGTCACCGGAGAGATCACTTTCGGTGCTCCGCAGTATGAGAACGAATACACCTACAACGGAGAATCCTACAATCCGAATATCCAGAGCCAGTATCTGAGGGCAAGGTACTACTGCGTGGTAACGGCGACCTTCCTCACCGAAGACAGCTACCTGGGCAGCCAGACAGAACCGCTGACGCTTAACCGGTATAATTACTGCGTGAGCAGCTATCTGAATTATACGGATCCCAGCGGAAATGAGGTTGAGGTGCTTGAAAGCCTGAAAGGCTGGATAATTGATCCGGATACACAGGCACAAAAGACCATTGAAAATTATGAAAACCAGCGACTTAGCCTAGAAGATGCCATAGAAAGCGGACTGTTAAACAACAGGGCGGGTCAGATATTCCTGGACTATGGGGATGTCATTATGGGGCCGCCGGTAACGCTGCCTTCGTCTTTGGTAGGTATAAGAGAAGCAATCAAGGGAAACTTTGACAGCGAAGAAATGCAGAGAACCGCCACCGCAGGATTCTATGCAGGCTTTGTGGGACAGGGGCTGGAATATGTCCAGATCATAAGCAAGGCAGACTACCAGTTGAGCCTGCTGATCGTAACGCAAAAGGGACTCAACGCAGCTGCCAATCCCCTTACATATGTGGAGTATTTCAGGAACTTCTCACCACAGGAGAAACTGGAAGCGGCAAAGAGAACCGCAAAGGGTGCATGGAACGGGGAATATGATTCTGCACTTGGCAGGAAAACCGGAGCTGCAATACTGGATTACCTTCTGGTGGCGATAGGCGGTGCCCTGATGAAGGGAGAGAGTGCT
>OJKP01001621.1_pt1 | contig 12409 bp, 12 predicted proteins | sample 1596521 | NCBI WGS metagenome assembly OJKP01 (sample SAMEA4350130, study PRJEB24818) | metagenome | biome: human; feature: gut; material: faeces | place: Denmark | collected 2013-09
TTGATTTATAATTATTACTACTGCAAAGGTAACGGTTTTGCAGAAAAGCGACGATATAAAAAAATCGGTAAAAATTGCACTTTTTACCGATTCTTCCTTATTGTTCCGGAAATGATATTCTAAAAGACATAATCAGGTACAAGAAGTTTCATCAATTTATAATCATGGTTCTTCTTTATCTGACATTCGTTCCCGAAAATCATAGTATAACCGTTTTCCCGTGTGAAGGCCGGCCAATCAGGAATATCACTATGGTTCGGATTGCCGTATCTGGCGAAGTTTATCCATGCACGACTCATACGGTCTGCAAGGATTTCCGCTTGTTTCCCACCTACGGCAGAAGCCTTGGACATGACGACATTGTTAAAAACGAACGGCAGTTCGGAACAATGGTAGGACATGGCGAATCCTCCTTCAAGCGGGGTATCCCATGCAAACATATAGTTATAAACAGGTGCGCCGTGTTGGTCGGCTTTCAGACGGGCGGTTTTAAGAGCCGGGGCACGCAACATTGTTTCGACATAAAACACATCTGCAATCGGACGCTCCGGATATGCCTGTTTGAAAGCCTCTACAATAGCTTCCGAATGATTACCGAACCGCTCTTTCAGCCTGCTGTTTACCTCTTCCTGCGACCAGGTGTTCCTGTTGTCGTTTTTGTATTTACTTGCCTGTCCCAACATTCCCATTGTCGTCCATTCTGTCATTGCAGTACCAATCATGATAGGAATATTTTTTGCCTGTGAAGCGATGGAATCCACAACCGGCTGGAAAGGTAGGTAATCACCATCCACAATCGGAGTCCACAACAACCCGGGATTTCCCCAACTGTCGATACTGCCATATTCTTTGGCTGCTTGTATCATCGCTGCATTTCCTGCCGCTTCCAACTCCTTGTAGGGAACGTTTTGCAATTCGGCAATCTCACTTTTCCCGATGCCGAGATTGTTCAATGTCAGTTCGGCAACACGCCTCCCTATTTCTGTCGTGACATTTGTCATACCGCATGCTTCCACTGCACCGCTTTGGATAATACCTTTATGAAACAACCCTTTGGCAGCAGGTGTTGTCATCAGGACTATGATTTTAGCACCGCCTCCGGATTGACCGAACAAAGTAACATTGTCCGGATCACCTCCGAAAACCTCGATATTGGTCTGAATCCATTTCAAAGCAGCCACCATGTCCATCGTACCGACATTACCCGAATATTTGTATTCGTCTCCATAAGCTGACAAATCCAAGAAACCGAGCATATTCAGCCTGTGATTGACAGATACGACCACTACATCACCCTTACGGCTTAGATTTGCACCATCATATACACGTTGTTCGATTGAAGAACCGGTTTGAAAACCGCCTCCATGCAGCCATACCATTACCGGACGTTTCTTGCCGTCATTGATTCTCGGTGTCCATACATTCAAGTTCTGACAATCTTCTCCCTCTACCGCAATCCTCTGGTTCGATATAAAATCATTCTCTACCGGCATGGGAGCCTGCGGACATACGTGTCCGTATTCTGTAAAAGTCCGTATGCCATCCCATGAGCCGAAAGGTTCAGGGGGCATGAAACGGTTTGCGTGGGCGTATGGAATACCCTTATAGACATATATACCATTTAGTATTTGTCCCTGCGCCTTGCCGGTAGTAAGGCTTACGACTGAAGAATTTCCTGAAACAGTTTCTTTGCCTTGTACTGTTGCCCCTGAAAATACAATCAGGAGCAATACAATAGTGACTAATGATAATTTCATATCGCTCTGATTTTTAATTATTGACTCCACTTTAAAAAGTGGATTAAATTTGAATTAAACATATGCCTTGGAAAGCCTTTATGCAATCCTCGGCGTTAACTAACTCTGGCAATCAGTTGGCGAACGAGTTGTTTATGCAACGTGAAAATGCCTCCTGTAGCCTAAATATAGCCCCAAAGTGGGGCGATTCGCTCTTTGAACTATTTTGTTGCCATCTGGAGACCCATTTCGAGGTCATACAAGAGATGTCCGTAAGTATTCATATTTCCGTCTTGTCCGTTCGGGAAGAAGAACGGCAGCGCATTGTAGAGGTATTCCGCCATCGGTCGGAACTCATGCCGTGCGCCGTCCTTTTCATGGAAAGTGAGGTTGGATAGTGGGAACATGTCCGTGAGTTGCGCCATCGCCTCGATTTGTACCAATGTTTCCCGGTATGCGGAATCGTTTGTTCCGCTTGCCGCCCAAATATAGAAACCTGTGCCGGCGTAGGGCGACTGGCGGATGATGCCTGCGAGATACTCAGCCGTTTCCACCGGGCGGTTCATTCCGGCAAATCCTCCCAATGCCCAGCTGTCGGCACTGATGGGCATGAAGTATTTGAAACAGGCAAGTGTATGTTCCAGGGCGTACCACGTTGTGACGGCTCCCATCGAGAAGCCGCCAATGGCACGATGCTCGCGAGAAGCCTCCAATCCTGCGGCATCGGTGCTTTCTGCGTATGTGCGGTAACGGCTCTCGACAATAGGAATAAGGTCGTTTACAAGCTCCTGTGGCAGTGCCTCGCAATACGGATCAGCATCGACATAATTCGGGGTCGGTTCTCCATAATTATAACTGGGCGATACGACAATGGTCGGGGCCATATCCCCGTTTGCCGTCATGTGGTCAAGCAGCTTGCGCAGTAGACCGTTTTCCGCCTCAAATGTTGTCGATGCCGTACCATAGTGCCCGTGGACGAAATAGAGCACATTGTAGCGTTGGTCGGTATTTTCATCGTAACCGTAAGGCAAATAGACATAAGCCGTATTTGTGCGTGCTACCCCAGTGCCTTCGGCATAGTCGCGCGTTTCGTAGTCGATACGCACCACTTCACCACGCAGTTCCGACTCCTGCTCGTAAGCGGCAGGGACAGGGGCAGTTTTACTTATCAGCTCTGTATAGTCCTGCGGACGGTCGGGAGTTTCAGGTTTTTCCTGTTCCTGATCCGGTGGCAGAAGCGGTCTGTTTTCTTCGATGTCCGAGCAGGAAGTGAGGCATAGACAGCAAAGGAGTGTATATAACATCATCTTTTTCATTTGCGGTGGTCTTTATGAAATTTATATCGCATCCACATAACACCATGCTCACGCTGCGAAGCGGAGAGCAGTTGCAAGCGTTGCCCTTTCGCCGGATGTTCTGTCCTTCCACCTATATATTCGAAGATAGAGGACACGCCGGACAGGCCGTCAATGCCGGGATAGACAACCAGACTCAATTCGTCTATCAGCCTTTCGGCAAGCAGCGCACCGTTCAGTATGCCTCCGCCTTGTACCGATATGCAGCGGATGCCGAAGTCACGTCCGACTGCTTCAAGCCCTTCTCGCAGACGGGTAGCCTCGCTGACTATGACGTATGAGATACGCAATTCACGCAGATGTGCAAGGTATTCTTCCGTTACGTTTCTTCCTACAATGACGAGGATATTGTCGCCTCTTACGGTTGCGGAGGTGAAGTAGATGTCGCCCTCCGGGTCGGCAACGATGAACATACGTTCCGAACGGCGTTCTCCGACAAACAGGGTCGGCGTATCGGGATTGATGCCGTGTCCGGCGATGCCGAACTTATAAGGGAACTGGGCGCGGAGGGTGTTCTTTCCGAACATCCACGCATCCGTATGCAGTTCCTTGCCGATGGCAGAATAGACCTTTAACAGTTCTCCGTGTTCCGCTTGATAGGGAGCAGTCCAACGGCTGTCTATCAGCCGTCCGTCAACGGAACTCATGATGTGACATATTATTTTCGGTTTCATATATCATTGTTGTTTTATAGGTGAGCCTCCGAACACTTCGCTCATCTGCATCGTGTCGAGGGCGGTATCTATTGCCTTTACCTCCTCTTCGGTCAGGTGGATATCCGCCGCACCGATGTTCTCTTTCAGCCGGAACAAGTGACGTGTGCCGGGGATGGGAACGACGGGCGGACGCTTGTTCATCATCCACGCAAGGGAGATTTCATTGTTCAGTTGTACCATCGGTACATTGGCGGCAGTTTTGTAAATGTCCTGCGCAAAGGAGGTGCTGCTTATCATTGAAGCCAACACCATAAGTCCAGTAATGATTCTCTTTTTCATTTCTTTATCTATTTAATAATTACACTGTCTTTGTCCGACGTTGCAAAGATAGAGATTTTCTTTCGGGCAGGCTTTACAAGAAATTCGGTTGGAATTACACTTATTTCGGTTTTTGCATTTATCAGATACCGAAGCAACTAAGGCTCAAGATTATTTTCTGAAAAAATGGTAATTCGAGCCGTATTTTTTGTTCCAATGGAATGAACGGAAATGTCTAACTTTGCATCCGGATTAAGACATAAATGATCAATAATTAAATAATGTAAGTATGAAAAAGTATTTGATTTATCTGATGATGGCTGCGGCTGTCGTGATGTTCGGAGCTTGTTCGCCCGATGAAAACTATGAACCCGAAACGCCGGGGATTGAAACACCCGAAACGCCCGATGACGGAGAAGACGACACTCCTGAAAATCCCGAAGAACCGGGTGAAGACCCCGAAACTCCAAATGGCGACAGCAAAATTCTGGTTGCCTATTTCAGTTGGGGAGGTACGACACAGCGCATGGCAGAGGAAATCGTCCGTCAGACGGGAGCAGACATCTTCCGCATCGAGCCAGCAGTACCTTATCCTACCGACTACACCGAATGCACGGAGGTGGCTCAGGAAGAAAAGAATAATAACGCCCGTCCCGCCATTGCCAATGAAGTGGAGAACTGGGAACAATATGATACTGTGTTCATCGGTTGCCCCGTATGGTGGTGGACGACTCCGATGATTATTTGTACCTTTGCCGAAAGCTATGATTTCGAGGGAAAGACTGTTGTTCCGTTCTGCACCTACGCTTCTACCTACCGTGACGAAACGCTGGCGCGTATTGTTGAACTCACTCCCGATGCCGGCCATTTGACAGGAGAGGGGTTGACAAGCGGAAGAATCAACGAACAGAACATCTCATTATGGCTTAATGAGATTGGAATAATTAAATAATCTATAATCAGACAGTTATGCGCATACTTAAATATATCTTTGCAATGACAGCAGTTATAACTATGTCATGCAGCAGTGTGTTACAAGCTCAAACAAAAACTGATGATAACATGAAATCAGTAATCGTATATTTTACACATTCCGGCAACACTGAACTTGCCGGCAAGCAGGTTGCAGAAGTGACCGGAGCCAGAATGATAAGGCTCTTGCCGGAACAGCCCTATTCGTCGGAAGATGTCAATTGGACAAACGAACAGTCCCGTTGTACGCAGGAACACCTCAATCAGTCGCTTCGCCCGGCAATAAAGCCGATTGACATAGACTTTGAAAAAGTTGATACGGTATTTGTCGGTTTCCCAATCTGGTGGCACGAGGAGCCGGCGGTAATCCGCACTTTCCTCGATCATTATGGAGAACAACTGAAAGGTAAGGTGATACTTCCTTTCTGTACATCTTACGAAAGCCCTATGTCGGAAGCCGATGTTACACTGCAGAAAGGTTATCCTTCACTGAAAATCAGAAAAGGACTTCGACTGCCAGCAAAATCGGAAGAAATCAAAAAATGGATAAAACAATGAATACAGTAAAATTAAACAACGGCGTTGAAATGCCTCAGATGGGCTACGGCGTCTATCAGGTTTCGCTCGCCGAGTGCGAGCGTTGTGTAAGCGATGCCCTCAGCGTAGGCTACCGCATGATTGACACGGCGCAAGCCTACCACAACGAAGAAGGCGTAGGCAATGCTGTCAGCAAAAGCGGAATCGACCGCAAGGAGATTTTCCTTGTATCGAAAGTATGGATTTCCAATTACGGCTACGAGAAAGCGAAAGCCTCCATCGACGAAAGTCTGCGCAAGTTGCAGACGGACTACATTGATCTGATGCTCCTGCACCAGCCTTTCTGCGACCGTTACGGCGCATATCGGGCATTGGAGGAAGCATACAAGGAAGGCAAGCTACGCGCCATCGGCGTGAGCAACTTCTACCCTGACCACTTCATCGACATTGCCAGCAACATGGAAATTGTTCCGGCTGTCAATCAAGTGGAAACCCATGTCTTTGACCAGCAGATAGAGGCACAGAAAATCATGGAGGAATTCGGCACGCACATCATGTCGTGGGGACCGTTCGCAGAGGGTCGTAACGGTCTTTTCACTAATATGAAGTTGGCTGAAATCGGTATGAAATACGGCAAGAGCGTGGCACAGGTAGCCTTGCGTTGGCTCATCCAGCGTGGTGTGATAATCATTCCCAAATCGACACACATCGAACGGATGCGTCAGAACATCGACATTTTCGACTTCTCGCTCTCCGACGAGGATATGGCGGCTATCGCCACGCTTGACACCGGCAAAAGCCTTTTCTTTGACCACCACGATGCGGAAACGGCACGTATGTTTATGGGATGGAGGTAAGCCATGAAGAAGAACTTAGGAAACACTCCCATAGTCGCTCCGCTGCCCGTACTGATTGTGGCGACTTACGATGAACACGGAACGCCCAATGCCATGAATGTGGCTTGGGGCGGTCAGTGTGGCTATCACCATGTCGCATTGAATCTCTCGCTGAACCACAAGACCACCGAGAACCTGAAGCATACCAAAGCGTTCACATTAAGCATTGCCACCGTTGATACGCTGGTATTGTCCGACTATTTCGGACTTGTATCGGGGCGAAAGGAGAACAAAATCGAAAAAGCCGGAGTACACGTTACCCGTAGCGCATTTGTCAATGCTCCGGTCATTGACGAATATCCTCTAACGCTTGAATGCAAGGTTGTAGAAATGCAGGAAGCATTGGGCGAGATGCACGTTGTGGGTGAGATTGTCAACATGTTGGCTGACGAGTCGATATTGGATGTACAAGGCAAGGTGGATTTAGGCAAATTGCAGCCGATTTCCTATGACTCAGTCTCTCATTCCTATCGTGCACTTGGCGATGTTGTAGTCGGTAAGGCATTCAAGGACGGTGCTAAAATCAAATAATGTCCCTTTTTCATAAAAAGCAATCGGTGGAGAGTCACTTCATCGGTTGCTTTGTTTTTGTAGATGTTTAGTTCAATCATAAACAAGTAAATATCCGATGGAAGAATTAGTTTCCCTCCACGACAAAGCGGTTTTGGATGGTTATGCAAATCACAGCAGGATGCTACATTCTGTTTATTTCTAATTCGTAACCTCTTCTTCTTATGAGATAAAAACTTATCTCATTCTCAATCACTTATAAAAAATACGTACTTTCCAAAATGGAAATAACCACTCAGCATGGTGCAATTGAGGAAAAGCTTGTGATGGAGATTGCGGCCTATATATACTTTCATTGGATGTGACAAGGCAAGCTTTAAAATCCCTTGTTGTACAATAACTACAGCAAGGGATTATGAAAGTTCTGTTGCCAATCACAGAGTAATAAAGATGATACCTACTATTCAAATATGACGATGGGGCAATCTTCATTACTTACACTCGTTCAGGATTTCCACAATCCCGTGCGTTTCAGCGCACCGCCACCGTAGGTCAGCATCACGTTCTTTCCATATTTCTGCAATTCATTCTACAGCGAGTCCTCAAAACATCCCTGTCCGAAATGGATGCAGACGGGAAACTGATAGTCAAATCTGTTCATCTTCTTTCCGTTTACAAATTATGCTCCTTCAACCATTCACCCACGAGGTCGGCAATCACGTCGTTGTTCTTCTCTTGGAACATGAAGTGTTCTTCATATCGTTCATGCTTTATTTGATGCTGCAAAGGTACACAATAATTCCCGAACTCCTTTGATAAAAAGTTCGGGATATTTTCTCTTTTTGCTTAAAATCGCGATAGGTCTTTACTTCATAATCACCTTCTTAGTCGTTCCGTTTTTCATACGGGTGATGTTAATCCCTTTCTGCAAAGTGCTCACCTGCCTGCCGTCCAATGTGTAAATCTGGCTCATTCCATCGTTGATGCTGCTTTGGACACTCTCGATGGCAGAGGGCGTGAAGGTGTGGTTGTAGGTGTAATCCTGAAAATTGCCGAAGCCGTTGTTGCCATAGCCAAGACGGAACGAACGGCCAGCATCGCCCCGGTCGATGGCGCGGATTGCCTCCATCTCTGCGTCTGTCAGCGCGAAGTCGAAGATACTGATGTTTTCGAGAATATGGTCGGGATTGGTTGAGCCGGGAACGGGGCAGAGACCTTCCTGCATGTGCCAGCGGAGGATAATCTGATAGGCTGTCTTGCCGTGAGCCTGGGCTATCTGCTGGATGGTCGTGTTGTTGGGGTCGTTGCGGTTGTGGTTCAGCGGATACCAGCACTCCACCTGTACGTCGTAGTTCTCTGCGTACAGTTGTCGGGCATCCTTACGCTGAGCCAGTGGGTGACACTCTATCTGTGCCATCTGGGGCTTAATCTCCGCATTTTCCATGATGTAGTTGAACGCCTCCATACGGTTGTCGAAGTTGCTGATGCCGAGGGCACGGATGCGGCCAGCCTTGTATTCCTTCTCCATCACGCGCCAGCAGGCAAGGATGTCAGCCAATGTACCTGCGGGATGGTGGATATATACGAGGTCGAGGTAATCGACTTGCAGCCTTTCGAGCATCCCGTTGAAGGCATTCTGCGCATCAGCCAGATTGCCCGAAATCTTGCTTGTCACCCAAATCTCCTCGCGGGGTACGCCGCTTTCCCTGATGCCCCATCCCGCGCCGCGCTCGTTGTAGTAGAACATGGCATCGTCCAGATGGCGGTAGCCTGACTGAAGGGCCGCGATGACCATGCCGCGCACGGTCTCGTTGAGTTCTTGACGACGGCTGGCATTCTCCATGCTCTGCACCTGCGTGCCGAGTCCGAAGCGAGGCATCATCACACCATTGTTGAGTCTTACCAGCGGCACACCTGCCACCGACTTGATGTTCGACACCGCCTGAGGTCCGCCGTCAGTCGTGTTCCCGCCCGGTGCGGGCTGAGTCACTTCATGGTCGAAATTAGCAAGTGTATAATCTTCACTCTGTGCCGAAGCACCGATACCTAGCAGCACCGCTGCCAGCATCCCGAATAGTCTTGTCTTCATACGTTTGTTTTTATGTTTGATTAATGAATTATCTTTTTCCTATCCACCATATTGATTCCCCGTTGCATCGTATTGCGACGGATGCCGTTCAAGGAATATACGGAATCTTGTTGTCTTGTGTTTGCTTTTGCTGGACGGATGGCTGTTGCACCTGACTGGCTCTGCCAGAAGTGGACGGCATCTTGGAGCCAGCCTTCGGCTACGGTGCCAGTGCCGAGGCCGAAGCCGTGGGGCAGACCGTTATATGAGTGGAACTCGGTGGGGATGCCGAGGGATGAGAGACTTTCAAGGCGGCTCTGCATGGTGCGCCACGAGGCGATGCCGTCGCTGGTGCCGCAGCAGGCATAGGTGGGACCGTCATATGGTGAGATGGTGGTGTAGCCCGTGTATTGCATGATGACCGCTGAGGTTTGGGGCAGGTCGGTGCGACCCGTTAATGAGCGCAGGTTGGCACTATTGCCCAACGTGGCTGCCATCCGTGCGCCAGCAGAACCACCCCAGAGCGAGTAGCCTGTGCGACTGACACCCAACTCGTCGGCGTGGTCGCAGATGTAGGCGATGGCACGGGCCAAGTCCTCGTAGGCATCGCCGGGACGATAGATGAGCGCAAAGGCATTGTAGCCCAACTTCGAGAGTTCGAGGGCATGGGGGAATGAGTCGTGCATGGCTCCCACGTAGGAGAAGCCACCACCTGCGTTGCAAATGGCGAAGGGGGCATTGCTGTTGCCCCGAAAGAAGAACAGCCCTGTGTTGCGCAACTCTGGATTAGTCTGTTTCTCGGCCTCTGTATAGATGTCGATGAAACAGTTGTCGACATGGGCACGGAGATAGTTGCACACCTCCACCGTCTTGTCGGGGTCGATGTAGTCATACCACGTCAAGGCGAGTTGTTCCAGCGTAGTGCCGCTCCAGTAGCCTGTATTCATAGGGAAAATCAGTCGACCATAGTCGCCAAAGACAGGGTCGTTCATCACGTCGCTGATGCGACTCTGACGTGTATAGTAGTTTGTCATTGTCTCAGTATTTGTGGGTGGAAAGAAGAACGGCAGGGCATTGTAGATGAACTCGATAGTCGGACGGTAGTCATGCTGTGCGCCATCTTTCTCGTGGAAGGTCATGTTCTGTAGGGTGAACATCTCCGTCAGTCCGGCCATGCCCTCAACCTGATTCAGCGTCTCGCGGTAGGCCGAGTCGTTAGTGCCACTAGCCGCCCAGATGTAGAAGTCTTCCTTCGTGTAACCCTGTTCAGTAATTCGTCCTGCGAGATATTCCCGTGTGTCGTAGTCTGTACGCACCACCTCGCCCTGCCGGGCTGTCTCGCTGAGATAGCCGTCAGGTATCGCCTGCGTCTTGTTCACCAACTGCGTATAACCCTCCCGCTCCGCCGGAGCCTCCGACGGATTATTGGCAGGTCCTTCCGCATGGCCCGAACAAGACAGCAGACACAACCCCAGCATGCTAACCAATGCTTTCTTCCTGAACATCTTTTTTACCTTATTTTACTAAATACTTTTGTCCGTCCATGATATACAGACCCTTGGCACTGCCTCGAAGCGAAGTCACGAGCTTTCCTTGCAGATTGTAGATGCCCCGCTGCTGACCGTTCTTTGCTGCCGAAAGGGTCTCAATCCCCGCCACGATGTCGTAGTCATTCATCGTTCGTAATGTGTCCTTCAGTGCAGGCCGTGCATTAGCTTCTTTCTCTGCATTGGCAATGCTATAGGCAAGTGTCTGATAGACCGTGGTATAGGCCTCGCGTGGCTCAATCCGATAGATGTCCGCACCCGTCTGCCGCTGTATCTCCTCAGCCAGCGCCTTCGTGTTGTTGCTCCATGAAAAATAGGTCACCAGCATTTTCTTTCCTTGTGCCTGTAGCCCTATAGCCATAAGCATCACTAGGGCAATTGTCATTGTTCTCTTCATTGTCGTTTCGTTTTGTATTCGTGTCTATTAATATCCACTGTCAATGTTCTTCTGGCTATCTGCGTTATATCGATGGCCTGAGAGGGTGATTTCTGAGAGGCGACGGTTAATTTCGCGCATCTCCTCGTCGGTATAGGTAGTGTCGGCAGCAGCAAAGTTCTCCGTCAGATGTCCCCACGACGTGCTGCCGGGAATGGCTACTATCCAAGGCTTCTGCGCCATAACCCACGAGAGGGCGACCTGTGCTGGCGTACACTGCTTGCGCTGAGCAATCTCGTTCACGAAATCGACCAGCACCATGTTCTTGGCGATATTCTCCTGCTCAAAGCGTGGCACCTTCGAGCGGAAGTCATCAGCACCGAATGTCTGACCACGCTTCACGGCTCCCGTCAGGAATCCCTTGCCAAGTGGCGAGAACGGAACAAGTCCGATGCCAAGTTCCTCAAGCGTTGGAATGATTTCGCGCTCCGGCTGTTGCCAGAACATCGAGTATTCGCTCTGCACAGCCGTCAGTGGACAAACCTTGTGCGCCCGGCGGATGGTCTCGGCACCTGCCTCCGACATACCCCAGTGCAGCACCTTACCCTCCTTCATCAACTGCGCGATGGTCTCGGCCACCTCCTCGGATGCCGTTTCCTTATCCACACGATGCTGATAGTAGAGGTCGATGTGGTCGGTGCGCAACCGTTTCAGTGAACCTTCCACCGACTGCCGGATGGTCTCTGGCCGTGAGTCGAGTGCTTGCTTGAAGTCCCTCAGCGCGATGCCGAACTTCGTGGCGATTTTTACCTCGTTTCGTATAGGTTCCAGTGCTTCGCCCACAAGTTCTTCGTTGGTGTAGGGCCCGTAGCATTCTGCCGTGTCAAAGAACGTCACACCCAGTTCGTCATGCGTACGTCGAATCAACTTGATCATCTCCTGTTTGTCTCGCGCCGGCCCGTAGCCGTGGCTCATACCCATGCAGCCCAGCCCTAAGGCTGATACCCGTAAATCCCGTCCTAATATTCTTTGTTCCATCTTCTGATTACGTTTTTGATTATTTATATCCAAGTTCATTTAACTAACGTCTTCCCGTTCGGATTGTCGATAGGCTCGATTGGAGCGTTTGTGTTGTTGTCATCGTCACTCGAACAAGCGGTCAGCAAGGCCGTCATCATTACTGCTGTAAAGGGATGCCACGGCTACGATAGCCTGTTCCCTCGCGGTAAGCACCTTGTTTGCTTCGGCATAGCAGCTTTCTGCACTCTATGCACATACTGCAACGGATGATATTGCCAACATAGTCGTAATAAATAAGCTCTTGATTTTCATATCTGTTTCTATTTGATTATTCTCCTAATGTTCTTGTAAAGGCAAGCGTGGAGAGTTGCCATTTGCCGTTTTCCATCACATATACTTCCGTCACAATAAAGGGGAA
>OJKP01001622.1_pt1 | contig 12385 bp, 6 predicted proteins | sample 1596521 | NCBI WGS metagenome assembly OJKP01 (sample SAMEA4350130, study PRJEB24818) | metagenome | biome: human; feature: gut; material: faeces | place: Denmark | collected 2013-09
GGAAGAAGCCTATTTTGACGCCCGGCAGCACACCGCTGCCTTGCAGCGGCACCAGAACGGGAAACGCGCCGAGCTGGACGCCGTGTCCGGCGGCAAGTGGGTCTACCCCCACGGCGACGCCGCCACCAGAGTGCGGGACGCCGTGAACGCCGAGCTGAAAAGCCGTGGCATGGAGCCGGACGCCCGCATCTTCTGCGAGCTGCTGAACGTGGAGGACGAGAGCTGGCAGGACTGCGTGGAAGCCTGTCTGGGCGACCGCCGGTTCGATATCCTTGTGCCGCCCGCCCACTACGCCGCCGCAAAGAGTGCCTTTGTGGCGCTGAAAGAGAAAGTAGGCCCCATCAGTCTGCTGGACACCCCGGGTCTGCGCAAGGCCAACCGCCGCGCCGACACCGCCCCCGCCGACAGTCTGGCGGCACAGGTCACCAGCGAAAACCCGCTGGCCGCGCAGTACGCCGACACCATCCTGCGCCGCATCGTCTGCTGCGACACCCCCGACACGCTGGAAAACTACCCCGACAGCGCCACCCGGGACCTTCTGCGCCACCATCCCTTCCGGTTGGAGCGTCTGCGCACCCCGCAGCGCTATATCGGCTTGGAAGCCCGCCGCGCCCGCGCCGGGGCACTGGCAGGGGAGATGAACGCCCTTGCTGAAGAGGTACGCGCCGCCGCACAGACGGAGCAGAACCTGAAAGCCGCATACAGCCAGTACCAGACCCTTTTGCGCGGCACAACGCTGGAAGAACTTGCCGCCTTGTGGGACGCCCGCGCCGCCCTGACCGCCGCCCGCGCGGCGGTGGACGAGCAGGCCGCAAAGCTGGCCGAGTGCCGCGAGAATCCGCTTTTGCAGCAGCTGTATAAAGAGGAAGAGGTGCGCGAAACCGCATGGGAAGCCGCCCGCACTGCCGTGGAGCAGACCGGCGGCGATCTGCGCGTGTGCGAAAAACAGATCTCCTCCTGTGAGACGGAGCAGCAAAAAGCGGTGGACACCGCCGAAAAGAGCGCACAGGCCGCAGAGAGTTTCTTTGCCGCCCACCCGCTGGTGGAGCCGCTCTCCCGCAGCCGTCAGCAGGCGCTGACCGGGCCGGATAAATCCCCCCGCGCCGCCGCGCAGGCTGCCGAAAAGGCACAGGCCAAGCTGGACGATGCGCTGACCGTCTACCTGAACAGCACCCTTGAACCGGCGCAGAAAGCCTATAACCAGCGCTACGTCTGCGATTATCCCTTGGGGCTTGCCGGGCTGGAGCAGTACCGCGCCCAGCACGAGAGCCTTGTGCGCATCGACTTGGAGCGCTACGCCGCCCGCCTGGAGCAGGCGCAGCGGGACTGCAAGGACCGCTTCCGCAAGGATATCCTGTTCCGCATGAAGGACGATATCTTCAACGCCCGGCGGCAGTTCCGGGAGCTGAACAAGGTCATGGAGCAGCTGACCTACGGCGAGGAAGTCTACCGCTTTGAGCTGGAGCCCAGCCGCGACCCGCAGCTGGCGGCGTTCTATCAGGTCATCGTGGACAAGGGCAACCAGCAGATGACCGAGGGCGACTCTCTGGACAACCTTGCCGCCACCGCCGACCCCGCCTATGAGCGTCAGGTGGACGAACTGATGGAAAAGATCATGGCAGACGTGGACGAGAACACCCGCGCCCGGCAGGAGGGACGCACCGCCGCCGGTGCCACCCTTTCGGACTATGTGGACTACCGCACCTATCTGGACTACGATATCAAGGTGACCAATCAGGTCACCGGGCAGCAGGCGTATCTGTCCCGCGTCAGCCGCGATTCCTCCGGCGGCGAGAATCAGGCACCCTTCTATGTGGCCATCTGCGCAAGCCTTCTGCAGATCTACCAGAAGAGCGAAAACAGCATCCGTCTGGTGCTGCTGGACGAAGCCTTCAGCAAGATGACCAGCGACCGCATCCGCCCCATGATGGAACTGTTCCGCCGCCTGCAATTGCAGGTGCTGCTCATCTCCACCGTGGAAAAGAGCACCGCCATCCAGCCCTATTGCGATATCACCTACTCCATCGTCCGCCATGGCGACGCCAACGCCATCGCGCCCTTTGTCCGCCTTGCGGAGAAATAAAAGAAAGGGTGTAGAATGGAAAAAACAAGACGAGTTGGAGTTCTGACAAAACGTGTGATCGAACTGCTGGAATTGGAGTTGCCGGAAGGAAAAGATATTCTTCTTGGCGATTCCAACATTGGGCACATGACAACACGCCATCCTGAGGACTTTGCATTATATGGAGAGTACATCCCGGATATTTTAAGAGAACCGGATTATGTGGCGCAAAATAAAAAGGATAACTCCATTGAATATGTCCGAGAAGTAGAAATAGACCATGTGTTTGTCAAAGTTGCGGTACGGGTGTCTACAAAAGGACAACTTTTTGCAAGGTCGGTTTACAGATTAAATCCAAATCGTGTCCGCAGCTTTATCGACAAGGGAAATTTGAAAAAATATTGACGCGTTATCGTGTGTTGACATTTTGAATTCCTATGATATAATAATAGTGGATAGAGATGAGCAACGGAGGACGGAACAGGCAGCCGTCGCCCATTGTTAGGAGATGTGGGAATCGTCACCCCACCCTTGCTCAAAAAAGAGAACGCCCGCCGCATTCGCAGCGGGTGTTCTCTTTTTTCGTGTTTTACACTTTGCGGCAGAATGATGCAAAGCAGGGCTTGACATCAAAAATAAACTTTGCTATACTGTTTTTCGCTCATCGGAGGGCTGTTTCAACGTAATTGAAGGGCCGGATAAGATGTCATCGTTCGTGTTTCCCGGAGGCTGTGGGCACCGTAGTGCCGCAGCAGAAGAGGGAACGCACCGGAGCGATGGTTCTTATCCGGCCTTTTTGCATATGTGAAGTTCAAAAAGGAGGAGCTATGCCAAAGAAAACCATCCAATTGTCCGACCACTTTACCTATTCCCGGCTGCTGCGGTTCGTGCTGCCCTGCATCGGCACCATGCTGTTCACCTCCATCTACGGCATCGTGGACGGCCTGTGCGTCTCCAACTTTGTGGGCAAAACGGCCTTTGCGGCGGTCAACCTCATCATGCCGCTGCCGCAGCTGCTGGGCACTGTCGGCTTTATGCTGGGCACCGGCGGCAGCGCCATCGTGGGCATCACGCTGGGCGAGGGCGACCCCAAAAAAGCCGACCGCTATTTTACCATGTTTCTGCTGGCAGCGCTCATCTCGGTCAGTGTGCTGGCCGTGCTGGGCATCCTGCTCCTGCGCCCGGTCGCCATGCTGCTGGGCGCAAAGGGCGAGCTGCTGGACTACGCCGTGCGCTACGGGCGCATCCTGATGCTGGCGCTGCCGCCCTTTGCGCTGCAAAATATGTTCCAAAGCTTTTTCGTCACCGCCGAAAAGCCGCTTCTGGGCTTCTGGTTTACCGTTGGTGCAGGCTGCACCAACATGGTGCTGGACGTGGTAATGGTGGGTATGCTGCACTGGGGCGTGGAGGGCGCTGCCGTTGCAACCCTTATCAGCCAATTGGTGGGCGGCGTGCTGCCGGTGTTCTATTTTATCGACCACCACAATACCAGCCGCCTGCACCTGTGCAGAACGCAGTTTTATGGCCGCGTGCTGTGGGATGCCTGCATCAACGGCTCTTCCGAGCTGATGACCAACCTTTCCATGTCGCTGGTCAATATCCTGTATAACTTCCAGCTGCTGCGGCTTGCCGGAGAAAACGGCGTGGCGGCTTACGGCGTCATCATGTACGCTGCCTTCCTGTTCGTGGCGGTGTTCGTGGGCTATGCCGTGGGCAGCGCACCCATCGTCAGCTTCCATTACGGCGCGCGCAACCACGCCGAGGTGCATAACCTTTATCAGAAGAGCCTGCGCCTCATCGCCGTGGTGGCTGTGACCATGACAGCGGCGTCTATGGTCATCATTCCCTATGTGGCGCGCATCTTTGTGGGCTACGATACCCAGCTGCTGGCGCTGACCAGCCGTGCCTTCCGGCTGTATGCGCTGAGCTTTCTCATCATGGGCTTCAACGTGTATGCGTCCTCCTTCTTCACGGCGCTGGGGGACGGCGTGACGAGTGCTCTCATCTCTTTTCTGCGCACCCTGCTGTTCCAGCTTGCCGCGCTGCTCCTGCTGCCCGCCCTGTGGGGCATTGATGGCGTGTGGCTGGCTGTCACCGCCGCTGAGCTTGCCGCGCTGGCGGTAAGCGTGTATATGTTTGTGACAAAAGACCAGAAATTCCATTACCGTCATGTTTGACGCGCCATAACAAAAAAGCCGCCGGGGTCCCGGCGGCTTTCCTGTTATTCAAAGGTATATTCCACCAGCTGGCAGTTCTTGATGCCCGCAGCGGCGTACTCCTCGTTGGTCATATCATAAAAATAGGAGTGCACCACCCGGGCGATGCCGTTGTGCGCTACCAGCAGGTAGGTCTTGCCGGTGTCCGCCTTCAATTCGTCCAGCAGATTGTAGATGCGCTGCGCCAGCTGCATCATGCTTTCGCCGCCGTCATAGCGGTCGGCAAAGTGGGTCTTGGAGATGCGGAACTCCGCACCGTCCCGGGGCGTGCCCTCGTATTTGCCAAAGCACTGCTCCCGCAGGCGGGGCTCGCAGCGGGCGGGCAGACCGGTAGCGGCGGCAATGGCCTTTGCGGTGTCGGCGGCGCGGGAAAGGGGAGAGTACAAGATCTCGTCGATGTGCAGGCCGCTGTCCCGGACAAGCTCGCCCAGCTGCCGCGCCTGCTCCTGCCCGCGGGCAGTCAGCGGGCTGTCGGTCATGCCGCAGATCTTATTTTCCACGTTCCATACCGTCTCGCCGTGGCGGGTGAAATAGATATTATGCATAAAATTACTCCTTACAGCTTGTGCAGGGTGCCGTCCGGCAGCAGACAAACGGTGTCTCCTTCGTCGATGCCAAGACATGTCAGCTCCCTGTCCGGGTAGGGCAGAATGCAGGCAGCCCCGGCGGCATCGGTCAGGGTCACATCGCACAGCACAGGCTGCCCGGCGGGCAGCTCCTCGCAGCCGTACAGCTGCTCGTCAATGCGCAGCACGCGGTATTCCGGCATGGTACAGCCCCTCCTTTGTGTTTTTCCTTATTATATAGCACCCGGGGGCTTTGGTGCAAGGGGGAGCGGACTGAGAGGGTTTATTCTCCCCCGCTTGACAGCGGCGCGGGGAAATTGTTACAATACGGTTATGACTGCAAACCACGCGGAGGAGCTCATGAACATTACGGAACTGCGGTATCTGGTAGCCATCATGAAATGGGGGTCGGTGTCGGCGGCGGCAAAGCAGCTGTACGCGGCGCAGCCCAACGTCAGCAAGGCACTGAAGAACCTGGAAGAGGAATACGGGTTGCGCATCTTTGAACGCTCCTCCACGGGCATGATCCCCACCGAGCAGGGCAAACGGTTCATCCGGCAGGCGCAGCGGGTACTGCAGCAGGTGGACGAGCTGGCGCAGGAGGCGCACCAGCAGCGCAGCTGCGCCGAGTTGCGGGTGGTGCTGACCCATGCCACCTACGCCTCCTATGCGGCGGTGGATTTTTTGCAGCAGGCAGCCCGCAGCGAGCAGCTGCGGGTGCATATCCGGGAGAGCGGTGCCATTGAAGCTTTGGATTTTGTGCTGCGGCAGGGCTACCACATAGCGCTGCTGCGCTATGCCGCCGAGGACGAGGACTACTATCTGCGCTACTGCCAGCGCCACGGTCTGCGGCAGGAGCCTATCATGGAGTTTTCCTACCTGCTGCTCACCAGTCAGGACAGCCCGCTGGCGCGGCGGCAGGTGCGCGAGCTGGACGAGCTGAACGATTACATCGAGGTGCTGCACGGCGACACCCATCTGCCCGGGGAGGAGAGCACCGCTTCCCGCTGGGAGGTGAACCCCAACCGCCGCATCCATGTGTACGAGCGGTGCAGCCAGTTCTCCATTTTGCAGAATCTGCCCACGGCCTATATGTGGTCGTCCCCCATGCCGCAGCGCGCGCTGGAGCAGTACCATCTGGCGCTGCATAATTGCCCGGCGCAGAAGCAGCAGATGCGGGATGTGCTGGTGTACCCGGAGCGGGAGCCTTTGCAGCCGGAGGAGCAGCTGTTTGTGCAGCTGCTGCACAAGCAGGCGGATGCCACCATCAAGGACAGCGGGTGGAAGAAGATTTGAAATGCGCGCCGCTTATCGGGTTGCGGCACCCAGCATCCGCATCGTGCCTTGGGCGGCACGCGCGTCTTGCTGGCCGCTGCCCCAACAACTCCTCCCTGTTTCCGCCGCTGGCGGCGGTCGTCGTCGTTGCACTTTGGGCATAAAGAGCGGAAAGAATATTTTGTATTGCAGTTCCGAAACGCCTGCGGGCGTTTCGGAACTGCTTTTTTATGGGGGAAAGCATACCCCCCCCCGTATCGTGATTTTGCCCATAATTTTGCGCCATTTTTTGGCAGGTGCTGCCCGCAAAAGCGCTTTATTTCCTTGAATTTTGGTGCTATACTCAACTTGGCGTTTTTGTCCGTTCCGGCTGTGCCGTTTGGGGGTATAGCCGGACAAATCAACCGACAAAGGAGAGGATATCATGAAAAAACGCATCGTGAGCATGATACTGGCACTCAGTATGGTGCTCTCCATTCTCCCTGTATCCGCATTTGCAGATGCAGGGGCAGGGCTTTCTTCCGCGGCGGCGGAAGAGACCAACAGCATCACTTACAGCTCGGAAAACGAGTATGAGGATGTTGGTACGAACTCTGAAACAAAAAATCAGGTGGTCAAGATCAAGATCGGTACGAACGGTCTACCCAAGGCAGCGTCCGGTACCGGCTGGAGCTTTGACGAAACTACCGGGCTGACCATCACCGGTACCGGCAGTGAAGATACCGAGTACATTCTGGACGGCACGGTCAGCTGCAATGTGACCGTCAAGAATGCTAATAGTTACACGGTTTATCTGCTGGATGGCACTGTCACCGGTACACTTTTGATAGAGGCCGACAATATGTACGGCGTCCGCGTTCTGGGCGGCAGCTACGCCGATGTGCAGCTGAATTTGGGCACCATTGACGGTGGTACCTACGATAAGCTGACCGAGAACGGCGGCAATGTCCGGGGCGGCTTTTTCCGCGATATCTCCGGCCTGAAGCTCGACACGCAGCAGCAGGCACACCAGCTGTTGCTGCCGAAAAACTGCACCCTGAACGGACAAAAGGAAACAAAAATCTATATCATCAAGAAGTATAACTATTCCGGTGACGGGAACGATCTGGAGCTGGTGGTGGAAAGCGATACCGGCTGCAATGCGTGGGCGGTAGCCTCTACCAACGGCAGTGTCATGGCTCTGCCCGCAGGCACCACTGACTACCGTTTTACATACGGCGGCATGACAATTGCCACGGTCTCCATCAGTACATACGGCAAAACGCTCTCTGCCAGCTTCAGTGCGCTTCCGCTTTCGGACAATGCCCCCATGGAGCTGGTTCAGATCCTGTCCGTGAACAAGGAACTGAGCTTTACCAGTGAGGGTCTGCCCGACCTGACCGGCATGACCTATGTGGACAGCCTGGACACGGACGCAAATCTGCACCGTGTTTACATGGGCAACGGCTGGGCTTATAACTGCTACCCCAACGACAGCAGAAATCAGAACATTGTACAGATCCTGGATCAGGGCGGCAGGGAAATCAACTTCAAAGATCTGAGCCCGGCACCCATCAGCTGCGCGGTTCAGGTGACCAATGCCACCATTACCAATGCTGATTTTGGCCAAACAGGCACTCTGGTGCTTACCAGCGGTAAGATCACCGGCGGCACCTATCACAATGCCAACGTCGGCATCAACTCAATCAATGGGAACAGTGCGGTCGAGATCACCGGCGGCACCTTTGATTCCCTGTTCTGCAATGGCTCGTGCATTATCTCCAACGCAGTGATCCAGAGCGTCGATTTCAGCACCTACGGCAATAACACCTACACCATTTCGGATACGGTTCTGGGCGAGCTGCCTGACGGCATCCAGAAGCTGCTGCCCGCAGGACAGCGGCTCAGCACACTGGTGGTGCGCAACGGCGGTGTGACTGCGATGAACGGCAGAACTCTGCCTCTTTCCACCAATACCATCTATCTGGTGGGCGCAGGCAGCGCAGAGCTTACCCTGAACACCGATGTGCTGAGCATCAACGATGCACCGGTCGGCAGCTACAACGCCAACACCTCTGCCAACGGCAAGGTGCTGCGCATTACCGGCAAGAATGACGGCGCAGAGATCTTTGTGAATAAGTCCACCGATCCAAGCGCTCTCAAGCCTCTGCGCATTACCGAAAAGGGTCTACCCGACCTGACCGGCGTGACCGGTGTGCCGGTGAGCGGCGAGGGCATGACGGCTAACCTCTATGAGGGTCTGGGCTGGAAGTACGCCACCATGAAAGAGAACGGAAGGACACGCGCGGCGCTTTACATCACCACCCCGGACGGCAACCCGGTGGATCTTTCTTCGGATACCATCAACCCCTACCATAAGGCCATTGCCGTGGAGCAAATCACTTTTGCAAATGTGACTGTCACCGGCATCGTGGCAGAGGGCTCTGTTGGTGCGGAGAACACCATCATTCAGGACGGCACCTTCCAGAAGGATGTCTACATGGATGAAAACAGCACCATCGCAGGCGGCACTTTCCAGGATGTCGTCCGCGCTTATGGCAAGATCACCGGCGGCGCATTTAACGCTGAGGTTCAGCTGAACCAGAACAGCGAGGTCACCGGCGGCGTGTTCCACGATGTCCAGCTGCCGAGCTATGCCACGGAGAAAACGGTCATCCAGAATGCCGTGATCCTTGGCAGCCTGAAAACGGACGGCGACAGCAAGGCTGCTGTTTCCAATACGGTGAGCTGCGGCTATATTGAAAGCAAATACCTCGCCGCCGGTCAGCAGCAGAGCAAACTGATGATCACAGACGGCACTGTGGAAACCGTCAACGGCAATGCCGTAACGGCAGACGCGGTTTACCTTGTCGGCAATACTGCGGTAACGCTCACCTTCAGCACAGAGGTCACGAATATCAACGGCGAGGATGTCAGCGCTTACAACGGCGCACAGCTTTCCGCAGGTGGCAAGACCCTGACCCTGACCGCCAAGAATGACGGCGAGCCTATTGTGGTGAATATGGCCGCCACCGGAAAGCTGCCCTTCTCTTCCCTGAGCAAGAGCGACTTTACCGTTTCCGGGACGATCGAACATCAGACCGTTAAAAGCAGCAAGGAAGGCGTGGGCGAATTGAGCCTCGTCTATGTGCGCACCTACGATAACGCGGTATTTGCAACCTACCCGGCGGCAAATGACCTATATGGCGTCTACAAGCAGCGCATCGTAGCGAAAGCGGGCGACAAGTACACAGAAGGCTCGCTTGATATCGGCGAGGTGGTACGCAGATATCAACCGAAGCTCGACGACTTTGCGTATGACCACAAGACCCAAACTGCAACCTATAAAGGCCCGATGTATTTTGACGATGCACCGCTGTATTCTATCCGGTATGTCCCGGAGGATGGCTCGTTCCCGTCTGTGACGAAGCCCACCAAGGCAGGCACTTACAGCGTTGACATCGTGGTGGATTCTAGTGACCACTACTATAGCACCCAGTACGAAGTGGACACCTATACTGTGTCTGAGTCGAAGTACACTCTGACCGTGGACGACAAGTCTACCGAGCACGTTGCAGGTGAGAAGCTCAGCTTCACCGCAGCCGAGAAGGACGGTTACACCTTCACCGGTTGGAAAGTGACCGGTCTGCCCACTGACGTGGACACCACCAAGGCGACCATCTCCTTCACGATGCCCGCAAACAACGTTACGCTGAAAGCACAGTACACCAAGAACGCGCCCGAGACCTATGAGCTCAAGGTCACCGATGCAAAGGTCACCCTGAAGGACGGCGGCGCTGTTGCCGACCTGACGGCTGTGCGTGTGGGCACAGAGCTCGTTGCCACCGCACCCGAGAAGGACGGTTACACCTTCACCGGTTGGGAAGTGGCCGGTCTGCCCACTGACGTGGACACCACCAAGGTGACCATCTCCTTCACGATGCCCACAAACAACGTTACGCTGAAAGCACAGTACACCAAGAACGCTCCCAAGACCTATAAACTCGATGTCACCGATGCAAAGGTTACCCTGAAGGACGGCGGCGCTGTTGCCGACCTGACAGCTGTGCCTGTGGGTACAGAGCTCGTTGCTACCGCACCCGAGAAGGCGGGCTACACCTTCGACAGTTGGGAGAAGGAAGGCCTGCCCGCTGATGCGAACATCGACGGTGCGACCATTACCTTCAAGATGCCCGCAAACAACGTCACGCTGAAGGCACAGTACACCGAGAACGCTCCCAAGACCTATAAACTCGATGTCACCGATGCAAAGGTTACCCTGAAGGACGGCAGCGATGTTGCCGACCTGACGGCTGTGCGTGTGGGCACAGAGCTCGTTGCCACCGCAGACGAGGACACCGAGACCAGCGTGTTCAAGAACTGGAACTGCACCGGTCTGGAGCTGACCGAGGAGCAGCGCACCGCACACGAGATATACTTCACCATGCCCGACCATGATGTGAATCTGGTGGCGGAGTTCGTTACTCCTACTAAGCCCGATCCCGCGCCCGAGAACTATAAGCTTATTGTTTCCTATGCAAAGGTCACCCTGAAGGATGGCAGCGCTGTTGCCGACCTGAAGGCTGTGCCCATGGGTACAGAGCTCAAGGCCACCGCAGACGAGGACACCGAGACCAGCGTGTTCAAGAACTGGAACTGCACCGGTCTGGAGCTGACCGAGGAGCAGCGCACCGCACGCGTGGTGTACTTCACCATGCCCGACCATGATGTGGAACTGACTGCTGCGTTTGAAGTTCCTGCTACTCCCGATCCTAAGCCGGACCCGACTCCCGATCCCGACCCCACCCCCGCACCCGGCGGTGACAGTGACGGCGGCGGTGCAGCCATTGTGGCAGTAGCCGCTGTGGGCGGCGCAGCCATTGGCGCAGGTGCCTACATTGTTGGCACTACCGCCTACCTGAAGAGCGTCCTGCCCGAGGGCATGGCCATCCCCGCTAACCGCCAGCAGCTGGCAGTTGCACTGTGGACCGCCGCAGGCAAGCCTGCAACCCAGAGCACTGCACTGTTCAACGATGTGGCAGCAGATGCCGCAGAGCTGCAGGCTATCCGCTGGGTCGTGGATACCGGCCTGATGTCCGCACAGGACGGCAGCTTCAAGCCCGGCAGCCGCGTGGGCCGCATGGAAGTGATCCGCACTTGGAAGACTTACCAGCAGCGCGGCTAAAACCGCTGCCCCTTAACCCCTTATAACTCCGCAGGGACTGCCGCACAGCGCTGTGCGGCAGTCCCTTTTTTGCGTCCCAAAAGGGTGCGCAAGGGCTTTTTTAGGGCTTTTCAGGGCGATTCGATGCATTTCAGGGGCCATTCACGCAGAATTGCTCCACTTTTGCCGCCGTTCGTGGTATACTACAGGCACAGAGCAGTGCTCTGTTCAATATGCCATTCCCGTAATTCCTATAGAGCAGAAAACCGTCCGGTAACCGCAAACCGGGCGGTTTTCTGTTTTTGCGGGTGCGTGTGTGCACCGGGTCGTTTCAGCGCATTTGCGGGGCGATTCGTGCCCAAAACCGTCCAAAGCGGGCAAAACGTGGTACACTGGGTACAACAAAAGCGCCCGGCTTGGAGGGCGCTTGAGAAGGAGAGAATCTTATGCAAAAACGGCTCATCAGCATGGTTCTGGCGCTGAGCATGGCACTGACCGCAATGCCGCTGCCCGCCCTTGCCCAGAGCGCCCCGCCCGACACCGCCAAGGCAGCCCGCTGGGCTGTGGAGTCCGGGCTGCTGCCCGACATGGGCGAGGGCGCCTTTACGCCCGGCAAGCGTGTGACCAAGGTACAGGTCATCCGCGCATGGAACCGGCTGAAAAAGCTGGGTCTGGCGAAATAACAGTTGCCATCTACTGATCGATCCTTTCCAATAAGTGCAGCAAGGCCGTCCGGCGAATGCCGGGCGGCCTTGCTGCATTGCCCCACTCGTGAAAAAGGAGTTCTGAAAAGGCTGCGCAACCGCAGCCTTTTCAGAACTCCAAAATTAAAATAATTCTTCCGCTGCAACGACGACGACCGCCGCCAGTGGCGGAAACAGGGAGGAGTTGTTGGGGCAGCGGCCAGCAAGATGCGAGTGCCGCCCAAGGCACGAAGCGGATGCTGGGTGCCGCAACCCGGAAGACGCGGAGGGCATTTCAATCGTTCTCCACCCCGGGGCACCCGGCGGCGCGCCATGCGGCGCACAGCACCTCTTTTTCCGCCTTGGAAAGCTTTTTCAGGGCGGCTTCCCGGCGCATGGCGGCGCGCTTGTCCGCGCAGCGCTCCAGATAGGCAAAGCCT
>OJKP01001625.1_pt1 | contig 12369 bp, 7 predicted proteins | sample 1596521 | NCBI WGS metagenome assembly OJKP01 (sample SAMEA4350130, study PRJEB24818) | metagenome | biome: human; feature: gut; material: faeces | place: Denmark | collected 2013-09
CACCGGCAGTTAATGCTTTCTTTGCCAATTCCACACGAGCCAGTTGATATTGGGCAGGCACTTTTCCTTCGCCACCCTCCCAGGGATGGAAGTTATGTGCATCCAATACCGTTTTCGCCTTTTCGTACTCTCCTGTCTGATTCAACAAGGTGATTTCTTCCAGTATCAGGTCATCACGCTGCTTAATAAGTTCAGGATATTGTTGCAGGAAAGCTAGGCGCTCTTTGTGCGAACGACGGACACGCTTGTAAAGTTGATCGAGTTCCATCAAGATACGTGCATCGGTTGTGTCAAGGCGGAAAGCACGTTCCATACATTCGATGGCTTTCGCTTCCTCATTTTTCTTGTTGAAGAATGCCAAAGCCAGGTTACGCCATACGGTCGGAAAGCTACCGTCCAGTCTTGCGGAAGTTTCCCATGCTTCCATAGCCAGGTCGTACTGGCGCTTGTCGTAATACAGATTACCCAAATAGTAAGGAGCTCTTGCATCGTCCGGATTCTGTACCATGGCACATTGCAAGGCAAGAATTGCTTCCAAACGGTTGGGAAAACAGTAGTCGGGACAAGCTTTGACTGCATCGGCAAATGCCTGTTTCACTCCGGAAAGTCCCCCTTGGTGCAGACACCAGCCCAGATAATAGTAAGTCATTGGTGTAACAATACCTTCGGCAATGGCTATATTCCATAAGGAAACAGCTTCCTGCCAACAACCTGCGGCACAATAGTCAAGAGCTATTTCATCATAGTTGTGAGGTTCTCCACGCATCATCTCTTTCATGACAGACAATTCGTCGACTACGTTCGTTATCAGATACTTCTCATAACGACAGCCAAAGTTGAATTTATCAATAGCCAATGAGTCTTCAATCAGTTGCAGGGCTTCTTCGGTTCTGCCCATCCGGCGGAGAATAGCAGTTTTCAGAGCGCGGGCTTTATGATTATGCCAGTTGCGGATAAGCGAACGGTCTATTTCGTCTAAGGCATCTTCCAAACGACTTTGCATGGTAGAAATCTGCGCGCAGGCAAAGTATCCCGCATCCTGCCAGGCGGCATTCCAACAAGATTTATAGAAACGGTCGTAAGCCTCATTGTATCGTCTCTGGTATTTCAAGGCAAGACCGAGATTATAGATCGGTTCTCCGTCATATGGATTCGGATTACGTTTCTGTAAGGTCTTTACGGCTGTAAGCAAGTATTGCTCCGCTTTATGGAAACGGCCTTTACGGATATACCACAGACCAAGCGCATTGTTATTACGCACATCAATCGGATCACGGCGCAATGCTTCTTCGTAGTATTCTACGGGATTGTATGTGGCGTGTCTGTACTGTTCCAAGTGTAAGCCGGTCAGATAAAGCTGTTCAGTAGTCTTTATTTCTTCCGGGAGCAGGGCTGCTTCAGCAGCGTCGGGAATAGGTTTCACTTCTTCCGGTTCTGCATGCCAATAAAGTAATTCCCTTCCGTTTGCCGTGATTTCAAGAATCAGTTTGTCGAGCTTCTCACCATTCACATTTACCGTTTCATCCAGCAATTCTTCCGGAGTGATAGTCACTTCCTTGCTATAATATATTTTCCCGTCTTCACCTTTCAAGACAACATTTACCGTTTGGCACGAAGTAGCAAATATCTTGAAGCGAACGCTGTCCTCCCCTTCCGGTTCAATATTCATCAGCAAATCCCTGCTGGCATTCTTCACCACTCCCAATTCCCGGTAAGGCAGGAAATATTGAACGAAGCTCTTTTCTTCGTAAGGTTGGAGCCAGGTAAAGTCCGGTTGATTTTCGGTATAGACACCTGCCATCAGTTCAATGTACGGCCCGTCTTCGTCCGTCAGGTTGCGGTCCCATGCGCGGCCAAAGTCGCCGTTTCCCCACGTCCACTGTTTCTTGCCCGGAGAAATGTGGTGGTTCGCTACATGAAGCATGCCGGCACGAGTATCATTCTCATATCCACCCTCAAAGTTAAAGCGGGAGTTGACAGCCATATAGGAAGTAGGAACCTTGATATTCTTATAGTTCGAGATATCTACTCCGGCAGAATAATCCATCTTGTAGTAAGTACCCGTTGCGATGGGGAAACTGGATACGGCACGCTTTCCATGGTCGAAAACGGCATTGATATCGGGCGGGAATACGCTCTGATAGTAGTCGTTCACCGCTACGGCAGGGTTTGCCCACCACAGGAAGGTCTGCGGTACTTCAGTACGATTGTAAAGTACTCCCTTGATTTCAAGAAAAGCATGTCCCGGACGAAGCGTAAAACCTGCCATTCCTTTCTGATGAAACATACGTTCCATTTCATTCACCCATACCGTGACACTTCCGTCAGCATTTTCCTCAATAGTCGTATCTACAGGCATGTAGGTGCTGGGGCGGTGATGTTGAGGCCAGTTAAACTCAATGCCGCCTGAAATCCACGGTCCGGCAAGCCCTACCAAAGCAGGCTTTATCACATGATTATAATAAATGAAATGACGTTCTCTAATTTTATCGTATGCCATTTGTACACGTCCGCCCAGTTCGGGCAGAATCATGACCTTAATGTATTCGTTTTCGATAAAAATAGCATTGTATTCCTTATCCACTTTCTCATCAGACATCGATTCAATCACAGGATAAGGATAGACCACCCCGCTACTGCCTTGATATACGCGTTTCTCCAAGAATATTGGATTCTTCTCCGGTTTGCCTACTTCATAAGTAGGTATAACCACCTTTTCTTTCCATGCTTTTACCATCGTATTATTGATTATAAATTTGTTTTTGTATTCGTTGACAAAGAGATCAAGAGACAAAGAGGGTCAGGGACAGGGAGATTTTACATTCTCCCTGCCTGATTGATGATGTTATCCAATACCTATTTTACTTACTTGTTAATTTGCCAACCTGTTGTTTTTTTTATTTGATTAAATCCTTTTCCAATGCTTCCAGTGATTTGCCTTTCGTTTCGGGCAACGCACGGAAGAAGAACAAATAGCCGACAGCACAAATGACTGCATAAATCCAGAATGTACCACTGCTTCCCAAGAAATTATTCAGTAACGGGAAAGTGTATGTCAGCGTGAAACTACCTACCCACAAAGCAAATGTACAGGTTGCCATTGCAACGGCACGCACCCGGTTCGGGAAGATTTCGGCAAGCAGCACCCAAGTGATAGGCCCCAGGGACATTGCATAGCAAGCGATAGCCAGCACAACAAGTACCACCATAAAGAATCCGCTTACCTCGAAGAAATAGCAAGTGCCGAGAATGAGATAAATGCCAGCCAGCCCTCCGGCACCAAAAAGCATCAGAGCGCGACGTCCCAAGCGTTCGACTGTATAGATAGCCACAAAAGTAAAAACTACATTCGCCACACCTGTCACCACAATATTAAAGAGAACATCTCCCAACGAATACCCTGCAGACTGGAATATCTCCTGCGCATAATTGAAGATTACATTCGTACCGCACCATTGCTGGAATACAGCCACAATAATGCCTAAAACAAGTACCTTGCGGAACGGACGGCTAAACAATAACCGCAATCCTCCTTCCGACTTCGAAGAACCGGTTTCTTCCACCAAGCGAAGTTCCTGATCGGCATAATCATCACCACCTATTTTACTAAGCACATTCCATGCTTTCTCTTCTTTTCCTTTCATCGCCAGCCAGCGGGGACTTTCGGGGATGAAACATGCCAACAACAAGAATATCGCAGCAGGGAAGGCAGCCGCCCAAAACATCCATCGCCATCCCATCTGCCCGTTCCATGAAGCACAAATATCCACAGGAGAAAAGTCTGCAGGAATAGGTTCTGCAATCAGCCAGTTAGTGATTTGAGCGCCCAGGATACCGAGTACAATCGTCAATTGATTCAGCGAAACGAGTTTTCCCCTAATTGACGTAGGAGCTACTTCGGCAATATACATGGGAGAAAGTCCCGAAGCAATTCCGATTCCGATGCCACCTAAAAAACGGGCTGCCAAAAACCAACTAAATGCGGAAAACGCTCCGGTAGCATAAGCTGAAGACAAGAATATGAAAGCAGAAATTATCAGGAGAGGCTTACGTCCATAACGGTCTGCCATCATGCCTGCCACCATAGCGCCAATCAAACAACCGAGCAAAGCCACGCTCATGGCAAGTCCCTGCATGGCGGGTACATCGGCAATATCGAAATAGAGTTCATAGAAAGGCTTCGCTCCCCCTATCACCACCCAGTCGTAGCCAAAGAGAAGTCCGCCCATCGCAGAGACTAAACATATAAAATAGACAAACTTTTTATTATAACTTTTCATACCATTAGAAGATTGATTAATTGATACTGCAAAGATAGAGCATGTCAAGAGCATAAAAAATAGAATTTCATTCGATAAAGATGGACAATCTTATTTTTTGCAGTTTATTTGATAGATAAGATACATTGTTATATATTTGCGCAGAACAGTCGAATCATATACTATGAGATTATGGTAAAGTTGAAAGATGGATTTACCGGAGAAAGAGCTTTAGTGCTTCCCCGCATTATCGTTGACAAAATGGAAGAAGACCCTCTTACCTCCATGCTACACATTACTGACATCGGATATTATCCGAAAGCCAAGCATCACTTCCGGGAACGGAAAGAGCCTATCAACCAGTATGTATTCATCTATTGCATAGACGGGGCCGGATGGTATCGCATCGGCAATCAGGAATATACCGTATCCGCCAACCAGTATTTTATCCTCCCTGCGGGAGTTCCCCATGCCTATGCTTCCGACAAATCGTATCCATGGACTATTTACTGGATACACTTTAAAGGTATTCTCGCTCCCTTTTACGCTCAAGAGGCAAGCCGCCCAATGGATATCCAACCTGAATCGCATTCACGCATCAGTACACGAATCAATTTATTTGAAGAGATATTCAATACTTTGAAGAATGGTTATAGTAATGAGAACCTGCGTTATGCATTCTCTATGTTTCATTTTTATTTGGGAACATTGCGATATATACAACAATTTCGCAATGCAACTGCAAATAATGATGCAGCAGAAGATGAAAATGTAAGCGAACTGGCTATTCATTATATGAAAGAGAATATGGAAAAGCATCTTAGCCTACAAGATATAGCCGATCAGATCGGATATTCTCCTTCCCACTTCTCCCTGTTGTTCAAAAAGAAAACAGGCCATAGTCCTTTGACCTATTTCAACTTATTAAAGATACAGCAATCCTGCCAGCTACTCGACACTACTGATATGAAAATTAATCAGATATGCTATAAAATAGGTATAGAAGATACCTATTATTTCTCCCGGTTATTCAGCAAAATCATGGGGATGTCTCCACGTGAGTATCGTAAATCGAAAAAAGGATAACAAAGATTGAAAAAATAGCACACAACTATATAAATAAAAAGAGACTATGTTTTCTACAACATTGTCTCTTTTATTATTTTTCTAAATTTTAAATTAACCTCCTTATCTTTGTTCCATAAAGAAATAGACAAAGCAAAATTCTTATTTCAAAACGCCATAAATCACCAATAATCAATTTATATGAAATCCCAGTTCCGGACGTTCCTTTAAATATGTTATTAAATCCCGCCCCACCGAAAGCTTAATCGGACGGGAAATCAAATCAATTGACATGTGGCTTACATCGGCATCATCCGTCACTTTAAAATACAATTCCGTATTTCCCGGATGTTCCTTAGTCAGAGTGGCAAGTTCAGTAACCAAAGCCGAGTTCAAGACTGACAGAGGAATGATAATCGTGATCTTCTGCACCAGTTCTTCTTTCACATCGGGAAGAAGCTCCATAGAGGTGATTTTCACTTCCAATTCATCCTGCCGCCATTGTTTGGCTTGACAGCGAGCCTTGATATACAAGAACGTTCCTTCATTGAGATATCCCTGATAAGTCACCCAGTCGTTTCCCCAGAATGGAATCTCGGTAGAACCGGAATAGTCCTCAATCTTGGCAATACCATACGGATTTCCGTTCTTGCTAACTCCACGACGAACACTGGTCACAATTCCTCCCATCGTTATTTCACGACCAACAAGTGCAGCTTTATCTTCCAAATCCGCCATCCGTGTATTGCAGACATGTTCCAATACGATAGAAAATTCATCCAACGGATGAGCAGAAAGATAGATACCGACCAAATCACGCTCACGATTCAGACGATCAAGATCACTCCAACGTTCTACACCTTGAGGAATTTCAGGAGTTGCAACATCAATAACGTTTTCACCACCGAACAAAGAATTGACAGCAGCTGCCTTATCTGCCTGATAGCGGTTACCATAACGCATCAATGTCTCCAGGAACACTTCCCCTTTAGAGTTTACAGCAAAATATTGTTCCCGTTTCAGTTCCGGGAAACTATCAAATCCTCCGGCCAATGCCAGACATTCCATATTCTTCTTGTTGCAGGCATTCAGGTTGACACGTTGCACAAAGTCGAATATACCGAGGAAAGGACCATTTTTACGCCGTTCCTCCATTATGCTTTGTACAGCAGCTTCACCTACACCTTTGACAGCACCAAGTCCGAAACGAATATCACCATCATGGTTTACGGTAAACTTCAGGTTACTCTCATTTACATCCGGTCCCAGTGTCTGAATACCCATTGCCTTACATTCGTCCATCAGTTTCGTGATATCGGTAATGTTCGACAAACTTCGGCTCATGACAGCTGCCATATATTCAGGAGGGTAATTTGCTTTTAGATAGGCTGTTTGGTAAGCTACCCACGAATAACAAGTAGCATGAGATTTATTGAATGCATAAGAAGCGAACTTTTCCCAGTCCGTCCAAATCTTCTCAAGTACTTTGGGATCATGACCGTTCTTCCGTCCGCCTTCAATAAACTTAGGCTTCATATGGTCTAGTTTGTCCCTCAGTTTTTTACCCATTGCTTTACGCAAGGCATCGGATTCGCCACGAGTAAAATCCGCCAGCAAACGTGACAAAAGCATGACCTGCTCCTGATATACCGTAATACCATATGTATCTTTCAAATATTTCTCCATAATAGGAATATCATACTCAATAGGCTTACGGCCATGCTTACGGTCGATAAAGTCCGGAATGTAATCCATAGGTCCCGGACGATAAAGAGCATTCATCGCAATCAAATCCTCAAAAGTGCTAGGTTCCAATTCCCGCAAATATTTCTGCATACCGGCAGATTCGAACTGGAATGTACCAATCGTCCGTCCTTCACTATAAAGAGCATAAGTAGGAGGATCCGAAATGTCAACCTCGTCAATATCCAAGATAATCCCCTTACTATGCTTGATATTTTCAATCGCCTCTTTGATAATAGAAAGGGTCTTCAGACCCAAAAAGTCCATCTTGATCAATCCAGTATCTTCAATAACTGAACCTTCATACTGGGTCACCAGCATTTTTTCACCGGTTTCCTTATCATCTGCCGTACTTACAGGCACCCAGTCCGTTATATCATCTCGACATATAATAGTACCGCACGCATGCACACCGGTATTACGGACATTCCCCTCCAACATCTTTGCATACTTTATCGTATCACGCAAAATAGGATCGGGTGAGACTTCCGCTGCCTGTAGTTCGGGAACATAAGCTATGGCATTAGGCAAATTCATTTTTTTATCAGGAATCTTATCCGGAACCAACTTACACAAACGGTCGGACTCCGATAAAGGTAATTTCTGTACACGGGCTACATCCTTGATTGCCAGCTTGGTTGCCATCGTACCGTATGTAATGATATGCGCCACCTTTTCCTGACCATATTTTTCAGTTACCCAATTCAATACTCGTCCACGACCATCATCATCAAAATCCACATCAATATCAGGCAAAGAAATACGGTCGGGATTCAGGAAACGTTCGAACAGCAAATCGTATGCAATAGGGTCTATTTTAGTGATACCCAAACAATATGCTACGGCAGAACCTGCCGCCGATCCACGTCCCGGTCCCACAGACACATCCAATTCTTCACGCGCGGCACGAATAAAATCCTGCACAATCAAGAAGTAACCGGGAAAACCCATCGTCTTCATAATATGAAGTTCGAATTTGATCCGTTCCTGCACTTCCTCACTCAATACTTCTCCATAACGCTTGTGCGCACCTTCCAACGCTAATTTCTTCAGATAATCAGCTTCCAGTTTAATACGATAGAGTTTGTCATAGCCACCCAGTTTCTCTATTTTGGCTTTAGCGGCCTCCTCACTCATTACCACGTTACCGTTTTCATCTTGAGTGAACTCATCAAACAAGTCCTTTTCTGTATATTTCTTCCGATATCCCTCTTCTGTTCCAAAATCTTCAGGAATAGCAAAAGTAGGCATAATCGGTGCATGATCTATACTATAAAATTCCACCTGATCACAAATATCCACCGTATTTGAAAGAGCCTCGGGAACATCAGCGAAAACTTCATTCATCTCGGCACGTGTCTTCATCCACTCTTGCTTTGAATAGAGCATACGGTTAGGATCATCCAAATCCTTACCCGTACTCAGACAGATCAGCCTGTCGTGTGCTTCAGCATTCTCTTCATCTACAAAGTGAACGTCATTGGTACAAACCAGCTTGACATTGAATTTTTTAGAATACTCTATCAGCTTTTCGTTAGCAATTTGCTGCAATTTATAAGCTTCATGGTTCGCACGAGGAACCGTCGCTTTATGACGTTGCAATTCCAAATAGAAATCATCTCCGAATACACGTTTATACCATTGGATAGCTTCCTCAGCCTCTTCATATTTTCCAGCTATGATATTTCTAGGAACCTCTCCGGCAATACACGCAGTACAGACAATCAACCCTTCATGGTATTTTTCCAATTCCACACGGTCAGTACGCGGACGCATATAGAACCCTTCCGTCCATGCCTTTGATACTAATTTTATGAGGTTGTGATATCCTTTTTCATTTTTAGCAAGCACAACCAAGTGATAACCACTTTGATCGGGTTTTCCTTCTTTGTTGAATAAACGACGGCGCGCCACATACATCTCACAACCGAAAATCGGTTTAAACAGTTTCTTCTTTGCCGTTTCCAATTTTTCCTTGCATGCCACAAGTTCCGTCTCGGGATTATCACATTCCACCGTACCTTTTTCCAGTCCGGCTATTCTTTTCTTCAAATCCTTTATCTCACTGTTAGTACTGCTATTCTTCTTATTTACATAGTTGAAGAATTCCTTGATACCGAACATATCACCATGGTCTGTTACGGCTATACCTTTCATTCCATCAGCCATAGCCTTGTCTACCAAACGTGGAATAGACGCCTGGCCATCAAGGATGGAATACTGGGTATGGACATGTAAATGGACAAAATCCTGCATAATCGTTACTCTACTAAAAAATTGTCTAAAGATACTCTGCTTTCATAAAACCTGCAAAAAGATAAAGAAGAAGTTATCAACATTCGCTTTTTTTATCTTAAATGAAGTCGAAATAGGCATTTCTAACAACTTTTATTTGCAAGGTTTTCAAAATAAGTTTATTTTTGCACGATAATTGGTTTTATACAATCATGAACCGACTGAAGAAATTAAAGAAAATAAGACTACATAGAGAGGGAACAAGCATCTTGATTGTCAGTGCCATCCTGTTAATTGGTATCAATGCCCTATTGTTTTGGGGAATTGAGTGCAAAATTCCATTTTATATATTTGCCACCGCAAGTATCGTTGTTTACCTGTTAATGGTTAACTTTTTCCGTTGTCCCATTCGATTATTCGAGCACGACACTGAAAAAATCGTAGTAGCCCCGGCAGACGGAAGAATAGTAGTTATAGAAGAAGTAGATGAACATGAATATTTTCATGACCGCCGGTTAATGATTTCTATTTTTATGAGCATTGTCAATGTACATGCCAATTGGTATCCCGTAGACGGAGTAGTGAAACATGTAGACCATCATAACGGTAAATTTATGAAAGCATGGCTGCCTAAAGCCAGTACGGAAAATGAACGTTCTATGGTCGTTATTGAAACTCCTGAAGGACATACTGTCATGGCGCGCCAGATAGCAGGAGCAATAGCCCGTCGAATCGTGACCTATGCCGAAGTAGGAGAAGATTGCTACATTGATGAACACATGGGTTTTATTAAATTCGGTTCGCGTGTAGATGTTTATCTTCCCCTAGGAACCGAAGTCTGTGTCAAGATGGGACAAGCGACTGTAGGTAACGAAACCGTCATTGCTAAACTAAAATAAAAAAATCACCAATGGCAAACTGTATCACACGCCACATTCCTAACGCGGTAACTTGCTGTAATTTATTCTCCGGCTGTATTGCCAGTGTCATGGCTTTTAACGAAAACTATACCTTGGCCATCTCTTTCATTATACTAGGCGCTGTATTTGATTTCTTTGATGGCATGTTGGCACGTTTGTTCAAAGTATCAGGTTCTTTAGGAAAAGAATTAGACTCGTTGGCTGATGACATCTCTTTTGGATTTGCTCCTTCCGCCATTGTCTTTTCCTTATTTAAAGAGGTACACTATCCTGATTTTCTATTGCCTGTTGCCGATTATATGCCTTATACCGCATTCCTTATTTCCGTATTTTCAGCTTTGCGTTTAGGCAAGTTCAATATTGACCCACGCCAGAGCAGTAGTTTCATCGGTATGCCCACTCCGGCTAATGCTTTATTTTGGGGGTCATTGACTGTAGGAGCACATTCTTTTCTTATATCCGATTCTTTTAATGCGGCATATCTTTTCATCTTGGTAGTTATTATGTCATTATTGCTGGTGGCAGAAATTCCAATGTTCTCATTAAAATTCAAGAGTCTTGCCTGGAAACAGAACAAAGTCAGCTATATTTTCCTCATTGTATGCATCCCCCTGTTGATTTTTTTTAAAATCAGCAGTTTTGCAGCTATCATCCTGTGGTATATCATTCTATCTCTTTTAACTAAAAAAAGAGCGTAAACAATAAACGTGGCACGCTTGTTGTACGTGGTATATAAAAAAAAGAAATTACTATGTTTGGATTTTTAGGCTTTCTACTTATTATTTTTCTGCTGATTGTTTTTATCGGCTTCACTATATTAGGCAACATTCTGCGTGTATTGTTCGGGATCGGCAAGCATCCCCCCTACCAGAATCGAACATCTACCCACCAAAAACAAAATACATATGCCCAGACTCAAACGAATGACGAGAATGAAAACTTTGCAGAATTCTCTTCATCTTCTTCAAATAGACATTCTCATTCATCGGGAAACAGAAAAAAAATCTTTGATGACGATGAGGGAGAGTATGTAGATTATGAAGAGGTGAAATAAGAATTATCGTTTTTTCTTAAAGAAATCTTTCATCAATCGGGCACATTCATCGGCGAGTATTCCTTTCACCACGATCGTCTTTGGATGCAAGGCATCGGGGGCATATTTTTGATATCCCCTTTTGGGATCTTCAGCACCAAAGACAAGTTTTCCTGTCTGTGCCCAGGCTATGGCACCGGCACACATCACACACGGTTCCACAGTGACATACAAAGTACATTCATTCAGGTATTTCCCGCCCAAGGTATTAGCCGCAGCTGTGACAGCCTGCATTTCGGCATGAGCTGTAACATCATTCAATGTTTCTGTCAAATTATGCCCACGACCAATGATGCGGTCACGACAGACTACCACCGCCCCCACCGGAACTTCTCCTTGTTCAGCCGCTTTTACAGCCTCCATCAAGGCTTGTTTCATATAATAGGTATCATCTGCCATCTTATCTTCTCATATCATGTTCATTAAACAATGTAGGATAATCCTCTTCCATCTTCTGATGGATAAAAGTCAATACTGTTTCGCGTAACCAACGCGCCTTATTGGTTATCTTATACTTTTTAAGATAACAATCCACAATCCGTACTTCCTCTTCACTCATCAAACATACCATACGCTGCTTGCGTTTAGGGGTTGATGCCGGTACTTTTACTCTCTTTTTTACGTTGTTTGCCATATTCTCTGCAAAATTAGCTTTACTTCTGTAAATACAAAGCATAAAAAAGAGTATTTTTGTACAAAAAGAAACAGAATGGCAGAACACAACGAATTTGGCAAAGAGGGAGAAGAAGAGGCCGCTGCATATCTCATAGATAAAGGATATTCCATCCGCCACCGGAATTGGCATTGCGGGAAAAAAGAACTGGATATTGTCGCCGAATATCGAAACGAACTAATTGTTATAGAGGTAAAGACCCGCAAGAATACTAGATTCGGTAATCCGGAAGATGCAGTAACAGATAAGAAGATTCGCAGAATTATAGCTTCAACTGATGCATACTTGCGCAAGTTCTCAGTAGATTTACCTGTACGTTTTGATATCATCACCTTAGTGGGCGAAAAGACTCCTTTCACTATAGAGCATGTAAACTACGCG
>OJKP01001635.1_pt1 | contig 12311 bp, 12 predicted proteins | sample 1596521 | NCBI WGS metagenome assembly OJKP01 (sample SAMEA4350130, study PRJEB24818) | metagenome | biome: human; feature: gut; material: faeces | place: Denmark | collected 2013-09
ATAGGTTTAAATTATTGTAATTTTACGCTCGTCGGGACGGGTGGTCCCGCCCCTTGGCGCTGGCCGCTCCCCGACCGATGAGATTGAATGAGAATAGAGCATGACACAGTTTAATTTACACAACCCAGTTTTCGATGATGCCAACTTGCTCAATGTTGCCATATCACGTGCTAAGACTCGTTTGTGCATCGTGACCAATGGCAATGAACTGCCGAAAGAATCGAATCTTGCCCAACTTATTGCTTATATACAATACAATAATTTTGAGGTTAAGGAAAGCAAGCTCCACTCTGTGTTTGACTTGCTCTATAAGCAATACACCGCAGAACGTTTAGCATATGAAGCCGCCCATCCTTCGGCATCGAACCATCTATCTGAAAACCTTGTTTATGAAGTTTTGGCAAAAGCTATTGCAGATTTGAATTTGATTAACGCAGAAGTATTATATCATTATCCTCTCTCTCGACTAATTGGCGATTGGAGTTTGCTCAGTGAAGAAGAAAAGGCTTTCGCAGAAAGTCCGTTTTCTCATGTGGATTTCCTTATCTACAATTCGCTCACCAAACAGCCACTCCAAACGATTGAGGTTGATGGCTGGCATTTTCTCCAGAATAGTGATGCACAATAATCACGGGATGCTCTCAAAGACAGATTACTCACAAAGTTCGACCTTTGCCCGCATCGTATTTCCACTACTGATACGGTAAATGTAGAAACAATAAAGAAACTCTTAAATGCATAAATAATTATGGAAGATATAGCAAAGAGAATACAAATTGTAATCGGTGACATCACACGATTGAATGTGGATGCCATTGTAAATGCTGCCAACAACACTTTGCTAGGTGGCGGTGGTGTGGATGGAGCCATCCATCGTGCTGCTGGAAAAGATTTATTGGATGAATGTCGCACACTTGGTGGTTGTCCCACAGGTGAAAGCAAGATGACGGATGCCTATAAACTTCCGTGTAAGAAAATTATCCATACGGTAGGCCCGATATGGCATGGTGGCACACACTATGAAGCGGAGTTGCTTGCTTCTTGTTATGATACAGCCTTGACGTTAGCCGAAGTAAATGGCTTGCAAAGCATCGCCTTTCCATGTATCAGTACCGGAGTATATCGCTATCCTCGTGAAGAAGCGGCAAAAATAGCCTTAGACACCATCTTCCGACACATAGAAAGTGGGAAATACAAAGGGAATGTTATCCTTTGCTGTTTCTTGGAGGAAGATGCCCAAATTTACAAACGACTCTTAACAAATAGATTTTAATAATTAGCTATCATGAGAACATTTATACTAATGTGGAATCCTTCTATTTCATCCTATACCATGGATGACTTAGAGTATGAAATGGAAGATTTCCCTTATTCAAACTTTGATTGGAGTATTTGGGAACATAAAAAGGCACATGAAGAAGAACGTTTCTTCTTAGTGTGTGTTGGCGAAGGAAATACTGGTGTAATAATGAGCGGTTATTTCAGTTCAGATCCATGGGAAGGTGAAGATTGGTCTGGTAAAAACCGAAAAGTATTCTATATAGATATGGAACCCGATTATATCTTTCATCCTGAAAAAACTGATATTCTTACTACCAACCAATTAATGACTACTATACCAGACTTTAATTGGTCGGGAGGACACTCAGGTGTGTTATTGACAGATGAACAAAGTCAAAAATTGGAGAATCTATGGGAAGAGTTTCTTTCTTCTGTTGAAGATTCCATTTATGATAATGAATCAGCTTGTCGTATTCAATCAGCAACAATCGAAGATGCTATAAGAATAGCAACAGATGCACACGAAAACCAAAAAGATTTAGATGGCAAACCTGTGGTATTTCATGCGCTTGCTGTAGGGTTAAAAGGACGTAATCGAGAAGAAATGATTACGGGCTTTTTGCATGATGTTGTAGAAGATACTGACGAGACATTTGTCAGTTTACTTATGCGAGGAGTCGATTGCCCAATAGTAAAAACACTACAGATTTTAACTCATAACAAGAATATAGATTATTACGACTATATCCAGAATATCATTGATAGCAAGAACCCAATTGCCATTTATATAAAGAAGGCAGACCTTCAGCATAATCTTGAGCGGGGGCGAGCTGGCGGTCATTGGAAACAAGTAGCCAAACATGAAAAAGCTTGGGAAATGATAAAGGATATAGAATAATGTACGTTGCTGAACAGCTATCACGAAAGACTTAATTCACACTATTGCACATATTAATTCTATAATTATCGCTTATTTGAATGAATACAACCGCTAAAGGAGACGCTTATGAAAATAAAGTATTACTGTTAGTCAAAAGACTAATTGATGATGGTACTTTAGCCATTGGTAAGCAGTACTCAGTTCACCAAAAACAATCATATCCTATTGATTTTGGCACAGATAGTTTTATTGCCGATATTTCAATCGAAGTTAGAAACCCACATTTCAACAATGAAATTTCCAACCTTATTATATTTGAGTGTAAAGATTTGGGGACAAAACTAGATAAATCCGATTTTGAAGAATGGCGTGGTCGTTTGAAGAATTTACCATTCGGTGGTAAACTTTATTTTGTCACTCGGACTGGATTTAGTCAACCCGTTATTGATAAAGCAAGAAATTCAGGAATCGGGCTTATTGTATGGAGTGGAGAAGGTGAAGAAAATTGGATTGCCACACGTCCTTTAAATGAATTAGAACAGCAGAATTTCAATTTCAACTTACTGCACGGTGAAAACAGAGCATCATTTTTCCCCCTTGTTTACGAAAATGGGTATTTTCAAACTATGGGAGAAATGCTAAGAGAAAATAACATTCCAATAAAGACACCAACTCTAAAACCACCATTTTTACAAAGAGAAAGAATCAAAGCTATCGTAAATAGTCTTCTTAACACCAAGGACTTTTATACAATCAAGACTTCCCGAAACGAAGATAAACTTATTTCATATTTAGACGTAAAAATAGACTTCCAAGAGCTGCCTCAAACACATAATGGTATGTATAATGCAACAAATAATTGTATCATATTACCGAATTGGCTAATCACTGAACCACATCGACTTCGTTTTTCCTTAGCTCATGAGTTGGCGCATGCCTATCTACATAGAGAAAAGTTAAAACAATATGAGTCTTTTTTTATGGTAAATGACCCTCTTGCATATAATCCTCCTGAAACCGAATTTCATTGGTTTGATGTTCAAGCAAATGATTTTGCATCATATTTACTTATGCCTGATGCAGCTTTCAAACAAGCCGTAGCAATGCTATTTCTGCAACACGGGTTACATAATTTCCCATTTGTTATAGACAATCAAAATGGTAAGTTCCGTATCTATTATTCTATGGCAGATTCTTTAGCTGCTCATTTTGATGTTTCAAATGAACATGTAAAAAGCAGACTGCTAAAAGATGAGTTGGTAAAAATCACTCGCCAACCGAATAGAATAGGGAATATTCTTAGAGGGTATTAAACACAAGAGTATTTAAAAAAGGAATATCGTATTCTTATAGATTTACGATAGCGTGTTTTTTGCCTCCAAATAATCCTCGACCCGTGTTTCACAACACAAGTCGGGATTGCAGAACAATTATCGGGAACTTATGCGATTGCCCTTGCCTCCAAGAAGCGGTGGGCATTGTCGTTTACCAATTTGATGATGCGGTCGTGATACTCCGTATTGGAGTTGCACACCCCACGGCTCTGTATCACCTTCCCTTGACAGAGTGAGAACTCCACCGTCTCGATATGGTTGCCTTGAAGGTCGTGAGCCGACAGGATGATAGAGTCCGTCTTGGCATAGTATTCACATTGGAATACACAATGCTTCATTTGTTCACCCTCTGCCTTGTATGCTTCCAAAGATTCCAATACGGAAATTTCAATGTCGTTGTCGCTGATGACGATACCGAAGAAGCACGACTTGTTCTTGTAGAAGTCCGCTTCGTGTTGCTTGGCTCTTTATAGCTTCTCCTTGTCCCTGCGCTGTTTCTCTATCGCATTGACCTTGTGAGTAAGCATTTGAAGAACTACAGGTATTGAACCTTTCTCAGCGACAATAGCAACTGTCACTATGAACCTAATAGTTGCAGCTGCTATCGTTTTGTTGAGCCTATATGTTACGATTGGGGTCAGTTACCGGATTCTGCAGTTTGTCTGGTTAACACGCTTTCCGGATGTTGCAACTTCCATTTGTGCGGAAGCAGGTTCAGTAGTTCCTCATTGGTAGCCTTCTTATGATAAGGTATTCGGGCAATGACGTCATTCAGGTAATCCCTCGGATTTACATCATGTGCCTTGCAGGTAGCCAGTAGGGAACAGACTACAGACATGTTGACGGCCGCCTCGTGGTTGCCGCAGAAGAGGTAATTCTTTCGTTCCAGCGTGATGGACCGGATGACATTTTCCGCCAGGTTGTTGTCCCATAACAGGCGTCCGTCTTCCAGGCATCGACATAGAGCATTCCCGGTTTGTGTTTGACAACACGGGTTACCTCTTCGCCTATTCTGCGGTACAGGGAAAGGTCCACGCCATCCGGCTTAATCACCTCGGTTTCAAGTATAGGTAGGTCTTCTATCATTTTTCGGTTCTGCCGTTTCCAGCTTTTTTCCCCGGCGGATTCCTTTTCTGTCTTTTCCACCGCTTCATCACGCTTTTCTTCAGCCTTTCGCTGCAGGCTGGCAAATTCATCCGCAAAGAGATCCTGCATGCCGGGGTCATAGACAGGAAGCTTTTCTGCTTTACGGCCAAAGAGTTGGCGGTTCAGCCATGCGACTTGAGCCGTCAACTCTTTGATACGTTCCTGCAGTTTTTCATTCTGTACTGCTTGTTTTTTGTTGATAGCAGACAATGAGGCAACAGAGGCATTCAGCCCTTCTATCGTCTTGAGTAATATATCTTTTTCATCCATTGCCTGTCTCTTTTTATAGATGTAAAGATGCTAAATATTAGTGTATTACACAACAAAACCAGTACTTTTGTTATAGAAAAAGCAGGTTATACATGGTACTCTTTGCGCTCTGCTCTGAGTCGTCGGAGCCTCTGTTCCGGGTTCTCCTGAATACCTTCAACCATTATTACCAGGTCACGCCATTCCATGGGATAGCTGTTTGATTCAGGATCGTATTCCGGTAGTTTGAAGCGACCTGCCTCCAGCCGTTTGACGTACATCACCATGCCACCGTCTTCCGCATGAAGCAGTTTCATGAATTTGCGGCTGGACCCGACAAAAATGAACACGTCGCCGTTCTTCACTTCGCTCCTCATCTTCTCATGCACCAGTCCGCACAGCAAACTAATACCCTTGCGCATATCTGTTCTGCCGGGGCACAGAAAGTAGCGCATCGTATCGTTCAAGCTAAACATGGCCATCTTCGAGACTATGGGTTAACAGTTCTATCAACAATTTCTCGGATCCGCTCCCGAAGTGGGCACGGAGTCCGTTGGGAAAAAGTAAGGATACACCCTGCGGTACCTGTTCTTCCAAGGTCAATTCCGCAGTTGGTTGCTTGAAGCTGATGGGAGCCAGCTCATGTTTGATACTGTCGTTCTCGGCAGCACATTTTTACGCCAGTAGTGATAGGTTGAATAACTTACACCTATCTGTTGCAGGTACAACTTCAATGGCAGGTCGCTTTGTTGAACCTGTAATTCTAATTCTTCAAATTCGGATCTGTTCATTACAATTAGGGGGTGATTGTTATTGTTAGTGCAAAACTACAATCAAACCCTAAGCGGGGCAATGGGTATTTCTTCGAATGCTTACGACTAAAAATCTGTCTGAAATTGCTTTTCTGTCTGGTCAATTAGTAAAAATTTTGCTTGTATCTGCGGTTATCAGCCTCTTTCCCTCAATTGAAACCTGAAGATTTGAAACTGTGCTGTTTGACCAAGCTGAAGTTTACGAATGAAGAAATTTCTTCCATTTTTGATATACAAGTCGATGCTTTGGCCAAGCGAAAGCATCGGCTTAGCATTAAATTTGGTAAAGAAAAATGGGATAAAGGAGGTTTTAATGCGTATATAGAAGAATTTTAACAGATGGTGTCCTTCTGTTTAAAGCAGATTTTTTTATAAGACGCTAAGTTGATTGTGTCTAAAATATTTATAATTATTGAATTATGTTCAATGAAACGGCTTAAGAAACGATATGTAACTTTTGGAAAATGTCCATTTCTCTGTAATAAGTTTCGTATACTTTTGCATATAAAAAAAGTGAAACCATGAAGCATATTTATATAGGGGCATTATGAAATTGTACAAAAGGAGTTAGATGAGGGATTGTCGTGGTTTCGTATTCGTAATGCTGAACCTTGTCGGAATTGCCTTTATCAATGGCTTTGTCCCTCTCCGTCTGATTATGAGTTGGTTGTCGCCTATCAAAAGGGGTGGCTGAAAGACGGACAACTGAAAGAAATCTCGGCGACATTGGACGATGAGTCTAATCCTGTATTGATGTTTTATAAGCATAAAAAGAAGGAATAGATGCAACATTCAACAATAAGATATCATTTGCAACAGATATCAGACATGCTTGTTTTGAATGGAACATTAACAGAGTGCCCTGGCTTGGTACATGGTAAAATGGGAATATCCGTTTTCTTTTTCCATTATGCACACACTATACAGGAAATATGTTGTTTGCCGATTATGCTATTGACTTGATAGGAAAAATGAAAAATCAAACTAATTAAATTTGAGCATTATGAAAAGAATATCTTTATATCTACTCTGTTTACTGACACTGGTTTTCTCCGGTTGCCACGAGAGTAAAAAAGGAAATGATCTTATAACGATAGATGTAACAAAGAAATTCCCACAAAAAGATTTGTATCTACAGGATTTTTTGGATATAGAGTATATTCCATTGGAGACGAATGACAAATTCCTGTGTGGAGGACTCGTCATGGCCTGTGGAAATAAATATTTAGTTGTCCGAAATCGAAATAGCGATGGAAATATTTATGTGTTTGATCGAAAAGGAAAAGGTATTAGTACTTTCAATCGAAAAGGGAATAGCGGAGAAGAATATTTATACTTAGGAAATGTTTTACTGGATGAAGAAAAAGAGGAAATTTTTGTCAATAATGTGAAAAATGTACTTGTATATGACCTATATGGCAATTATCTAAGGAGTTTTCCTTACAAAAAGGATGTGAATTATCATCAACCAACAAATTATGATAAAGGGCATATCATTTGCTGGGATGGATCCGTAGAATCAAATCCTAAAGCTATAGAATCACCCTCTTTCTATATTTTTTCAAAATCAGATGGAAGTATCGTAAAAGAAATAAATGTACCGCTTGAAAAACGGACATCGACCACGATTATAGTATCAAAGAAGAATGAAAAAACAGGCATGACATACGCTCTTGTAAATATTCCTGACCCGATCCATAAGTTCCGTGGCCGAATACTTTTAAACGAACCATCCTCTGATACAATTTATCAATACAGTAATGAAAAAGGTCTAATTCCCTATATGGTTAGAGTTCCTTCTATACATTCAATGAACCCTGAAATATTTCTTTATTCTGAAATTATTACTGACAAATATGATTTTATGCGGACGTATGAAAAAGCACACAATGGAGAAGAACAAGATTTGGTTTACGACAAACAGCAGAAAGCGGTTTTCCATTATACACTTTATAATAGGGATTACAAATATCAGAAATATTTAAGCTTAAAGGGAAAGAACATCAACGATGAGATCGTTTCAGTGGAATCACTTGATGCCTTTGATTTAATCAGAGACTACAAGAAAGGGTACTTACAAGGAGAATTAAAAGAAATTGCCTCTAAAATGACAGAAGAGGACAATGCGGTCATCTTGCTAATGAAGTGCAAAAAATAATACCATTATGTCAGCAAATAACCTTGTTCAAATAGAAAAAGAACTGCAACAAATTGCCGATAGTATTATCTATTTGCCAGGTAAGGCAAAAAAACTTATATATGATGTTATTTGAGATTTGCTGATACGTTCGGGATATAAAATGACTACGTTCGGGATATTTGCGGTTGGTATGTTTACTTTGTAAATATTACATTTGTTATCTTTGAGTTGTGAATCTTAAATATTATTGATATCAATCTTATGCAAATTGGTGATACTCTAAATTGCCATTATATGCATTGAATAAAAAAAGGTGCGATGATTTATCTTGTATCAGATTTCATCGTGCCTTTTATTGTTTATTATTAAGAATATATGAATGAAAATATGTGATGTAATATTATATTTTATTTCGTTTGTTGTTAGTGCAGGATGTGGCTCTAATAGTGAACAGTCAAAAGTGATTGTCTCAAATAATATCATCAATGTGGATAAAGCTATTGATGATGGTTGTGATACATTTTTACTTAGTGATGTGGCAAGTGATATAGATATTGTTCCGTTGGAGTTTGATGAAAGATATGTCTTTAACAATATCCGGAAAATTTGCATTGATGGAGATGATTTATTTTTGACCGCTGATCTTTCTGTTATTCTCCGTTATAATCGGAATGGCAGGTTGTTGAATGCTGTCGGACGTTCAGGGGAAGGACCGGAAGATTATTTGCATTGTTTTGGAATAAGTCTTGATCCTGAATTGAAACGGGTATATGTGGCTTCCGGTTTCTGTTCAGAAAATAAGATAAAATCTTATACATATTCTGGAGCTTATCTCGGAAGTATAACTGTGGCAGAAAAAGGTTATAGTATGCTTGGTAGCGAAAGTGATTTTTATGATTATAAACAAGGGTTGCATATTTTTAGGAGGATGTTACCTTTGATGGATGGTGGTAAAGATATTTGGTTGTTGCAGATGCAAGATACGGCGGCAAATGTACTATCCTCTTTCTATAATAGCGTGGATTTAGCATATATAAATCTGATTAACGGGAATACTTTCGGTTGGGAAGATGATTTTAATTTAAAATTTTGGACGGAGAGAAGTCCTGTTTATAGTTTTTATCAAGATGATATGAATTTCGTATTTGAGGGGAATGACACTATATTCAAGTATGATTTTTTAAGTCAAAAGTTAAATCATGAATATATTCTGTATACAAATTACTCTCATGATATAGAAAAAGAGCGTAAAGCAGTTAAGTCTTTTGATGAATGCCGGTATTTGAGAGTTGATGATATGTTTGAAACTTCAAAATATATATTTCTTTCGGTGGAAAAAGAGAATGCTTGCTTTTTAGTAAGATATGACAAAGAAGAAGAGTCGGCATGTGCGATTAAAAATGAAGGTGAAATTAGAAGTGGAGGTATCAATGGTACTTATTTTAGAGCAGTTAATCCCCCCGGATTTATAAATAATTTATCTGGAGGACCTGTTTTTTATCCGGAATTTAAAACCGAGAAAGAATGGGTTAAAGTTTATTCAGCAGAGGAATTATTAGAATGTATGGACAAAATAAAAGAAGAAGATGTTCTGATGCTAAATAAGAAAGAAAAATTATTATCAATACTGTCTTCTTTGAAAGAGGATGATAATCCAATATTGTTGGTCGTTAAGCTAAAATAGTCTTATATTATATGAATGAAATCCAGCTAAAGTCTCAAATAGCATTTATTAATCGGTATAAAAAAATAAAATCAATCGCTTTCAAAGAAATTGTGAAAGTTTATCTGATGTGCCGTTTGGCAGTGGTTGGTTCTACCGGTAATTGGGGATTTTGTCCGAAAAAATTGTTACCCGGTATTGTCTAAAATTCATTTTACAGGTGCGCTTTCTCCGGAAGAGGTGGATAAATGGTACCAGATTGCCGATATAGAGCTTTTGCCCTCTTATACGGAACAGTGTAGTTATGTAAGGTTGGGATAGTTTTAAGGATGAATTGATAATGGCAATGCTATCATTGTTGTACTCTCTTGATGAAGGAGAAAAGGAAAATATTGATGTTACGTGTCAATATAAAAACTCTTTGATGGATAAGATAAAAAACTTATATCTGATGTTGCTTGAGATTTTCTGATACGTTCGGAATATCAAATGGGTACGTTCGGGACATTAGCTGTCAAATTGTTTGTTGCGTAAAATACAGATAGTTAACTTTACGGAAATGATAAAAAATGTAATTATGAAAAGTGCTTTTTATAATCAATATGATGAAAATACAATTTATCGAAATACTATTTGTTAGCCTTGTCGTTTCATGCAGTAGCCATGATGGTAAAAATAAAACTGAATCTTTGGTTGAAGAAGACAGTATCGTTCGTATCAGTATACCAGACGTGTTAAAAGAAGAAAAAGTGGAACTTTATCTTAGTGGCGAAACGGATAAAATTGATATTGTTCCTTTAGAGACAACAGGACAGTCCTTGTTAAGTACTATAGTGGATGTATTTATAACAGATAAGGAGATATTTATATGGGACTTAAAAAATGGGATATTTAGATTTTCTCATGATGGCACTTTTCTTAACAAAATAGGAAAACGTGGACAAGGTCCTGGTGAATATCTATATGTGAACCAACTGATCGTAGACCGGGATAAGGTATTGATATCTGAAGCAGGAAAAGGAAGTTCTGCAACAAGAAGAATTCATGTCTATGATTTTCAAGGACAGTTTTTGCAAACAATCTTAACTCCTAAATTATTTGTTGGAACATTGGGGACACTCTTATGCTTTAATGATGAAAAATTTGCAGCAGATCCTATCGCAGTATTTGATGATTTTCGTAAAAATTATTGGACTGTTGCTTTGTTGGATAGTTCCTTTAATATCAAAAAAGAATTTTATAATCCATCTTTCAAAGGACGAGAAAAGGATATTTGGGAGAATCGTTCTTTGTCTTATGGATGGAAGAACTTTTGGGAGGAGTCTGGCCCTTTCATTAGTATATATAAAAAGGATATGCACGTTTGTTTTTATCAAGAAGATACTGTCTATTTGTATGATAAGATAGAAAAAGAACTTAAGCCTAAATATATTTTGAATATGGGGAATAAGCCGGCTTTTGAAACTTCGCATCAATTTATTAAAGATCTGTCATTCTTTAAGTATATTTGTCTGTATAATATATATGAAACTCAGGAGAATTTTTATTTTGTTTGTACACGAGGTGACAAACTTTACAATATCCGTTATTCCAAAAAGAGTGGGGAGACTTTTATTTCAAAAAGACAAGCTGTTTTGCGGGAAAAATCATTACCCGGTTCACCCGGATTTATTCTTCGATCTTATGATTTCCGTCGCTTAACTTTAAAGAATGATTTATGTGGTGGTGATTTTTATGTTCGATTTACACCTTCTGATAAATATTGGGTTTCAGTGATTGAACCATCAAAAATAGAAGATCTTATGGAAGAAATCAAAAATGGGAGAGTTAAGAGTGAGGAATTGAAAAGGGAATTTATCAAGAAACTGGATATGATGAAAGAAGAGGATAATCCGATACTATTGATTGTAACTTTAAAATGACCATGAAGTACTATAGATAGAATGAATTTTAGCTTTGTTGATACGTTCGGGACATCAAATGGGAACGTTCGGGACATTGGCTATTGATTTATTTGTGGTATAAAATACGAATAGTTAATTTTAAGGAAACGATAAAATTTCAGGGATAGTTTCTAAATCATTATTGTTGACATTTAATATTTAAAGCATATGAAAGCAATTGGTCGATTAAAAATTACTCAATTGAATAAAGCAGAGTTGGGTAAGAGAGAGTTAAACCGTTTGATCGGTGGTGCAAATTGTTGTCTTTGTGGTTGTCATTATGCAGATCAGGAAGGCTCTTCTACCATAGATAATGGCGGAGCTAATAATAGTGGTGGTGCAAGTGGGCTGTATTCTCCTGGTGGTGGTGCTAAGTTTGGAGTAAGAGGATAATTTATAAAGTGGATTTATAAGGAGTCAGAGATGCCATTATATGGCATCTCTGACTATTTTTTAATCAATCAATATAGTGATATGAGAGTAAGTTTGACTATTTTTTGTGCCTTTCTTCTTCTTTTTTGTTGTGCAGGCGATAAGTCTAAAACTAAAGAAGATGTTATACAGCAGGAGATTATAACACTTGATTTGACAAGATTGCAAAATATGCATGCATGTGACGAATATTTTCTTAGTGAATCAGTAGATAAGTTGGATATTGTGTCTTTAGAGTTGACAAATAACACTTTGATTAGTAATATTTTTGATATAAAAGTGACAGAGAAAGATATATTTGTATGTGATTATAAATCTGGTATTTCTCGTTTTGATCATGAGGGCCGTTTTTTAAACAAAATTGGAAGAAAAGGACAAGGGCCAGGTGAATATCAAGGTTTTTATAATATTGAAGTAGATGAAGATGAAAG
>OJKP01001651.1_pt1 | contig 12215 bp, 7 predicted proteins | sample 1596521 | NCBI WGS metagenome assembly OJKP01 (sample SAMEA4350130, study PRJEB24818) | metagenome | biome: human; feature: gut; material: faeces | place: Denmark | collected 2013-09
TACCGTGTTTTTCCAACACGAAAATAGGTTCCGTTACAAGTTCTTTCGATATTGTTCAATTTTCAAGGTCCTGTGCGCCTCAGCCTTGCGGCTGACAGCTTATTTATTTTATCACTTTCGTGATAAAATGTCAAGCACTTTTTTGAGAAGCTTTTGAACTTTTCTGAACTTGGAGTGCTTCAGGTTTCTCGGTATCAGCCGGAACTTTTCAGCGTCTATTGGTTCTTTTCAAGGGCTTCCTGCTGAGCTTTGAGAAGTCATTCTTTTGTCTCAGCGCTTGGCGCTCAAGTATAATACCACACCCCGGTGCTCTTGTCAACACTTTTTGACATCTTTTTTCCAATTTCTTTGCGGTGGGGGTAAATGCCCTCTCCACTCCTCTCCCAGCAAAAGCCTTGCGTATCGGCGGCGGGTGCGCTATTATATATTATATACATTATAGAGCGCTGCGAAAGGAGCCCTGACCATGATCCTCACCGTCAATATCGGCAACACCCACATTACTGTGGGCGGCTACGAGCAAGATACCCTCATCTTTTGCGGGCGGCTGCACTCCGACCCTGCTGCCACGGTGGAGGAATACGCCATCCGGCTGGTGAACCTGTTACAACTGTACGGGGCATCCCCGGCGCAGATCGAGGGCGGCATTCTGGGCAGCGTGGTGCCCATGCTCAGCGGGCGGGTGCTGGCGGCCTTACAGCTTTTATGCAAGGCACGCATCCTGACCGTGGGGCCGGGGCTGAAAAGCGGCATCAAGCTGCAGCTGGACAACCCCGCGCAGCTGGGCGCAGAGCTGTTGTGCGGTGCGGTAGCGGCGCTGGCAGAGTGCCCCGGGCCGCTGGTGGTCATCTCGGCAGACACGGCCATCTCCCTGATGGCGGTGAACGCCAAGCAGGAACTTGTAGGCGGCGTGATCCTGCCCGGGCCGCAGCTTTCCATGAATGCGTTGGTGCAAAAGACCGCGCAGCTGCCCCAGATCGACCCTGCCGCCCGCGCCCCGGAGTCGGTGCTGGGCAAGAGCACCTCGGCCTGCTTACAAAACGGCTTTGTTCTGGGCACCGCCAGCCTGCTGGACGGTCTGGCCGACCGCTTCTGCGCCGAGCTGGGCGCGCAGACCGCCTTTTACGCCACCGGCGACCTGCCCCGCTCCATCCGGGAGGCCTGCCGCACCCCCATCCACTACCGCGAGACCCTGATTACCGACGGCCTGCACCGCATCTGGCTGCGAAACCGGAAGGGCTGACGATTTTCGTTTGCATTTTGCATTCTGATGTGTTATACTGTGTTGTACCCACCAAAGGGGTACGGCATTTGCGATCGTAGCTCAGCTGGATAGAGCGTTCGGCTCCGACCCGGAAGGCCAGAGGTTCGAATCCTCCCGGTCGCACCAAGGACTGCTGCACAGGTTATGTGCAGCAGTCCTTTTTATTATTTTATCGAATCCATCTTGCAAAAGCAGCGCAGTGCCTTATAATAGAGGCTGTGCCCCGGTGTGCGCGGGTACGATTAAGATGTATAGGATAAGGGAAAAAGTATGAGTTCTCAAACGAATACGCTGACGGAAGGCCCTCTGGCCAAGCAGATCTTTCTGGTCAGTCTGCCGCTGGCGCTTTCCAACCTGCTGCAGGTGCTGTTCAATATGTCGGACGTGGCGGTGGTGGGGCGCTTTGCCGGGTCTACGGCGCTGGGCGCTGTGGGCTCCACCAGCACGCTGGTGACCCTGTTCACCGGCTTTCTCATCGGTCTGAGCAACGGCATCAACGTGCTGGTGGCGCGTTTTTACGGCGCGCGCCACCCCAAGGACGTGGAAAAGACCGTCCACTCGGCGGCCATCATCAGCGCCGTTGCCGGTGTGGCGTTGCTGCTCATCGGTCTGCTGGGCTCCCCCGCCATGCTGCGGCTGCTGAACACCAAGGAGGATCTGCTGCCCGGTGCGATTTTGTATCTGCGGGTGTATTTTCTGGGTATGCCGGCGCTGGCTCTGTACAACTTCGGCAACGCGGTGTTCAGCTCCATCGGTGATACCAAAAAGCCGCTGATGTATCTGTCCATTGCCGGTGCACTGAACATTGCGCTGAATCTGTTCTTTGTCATTGTGTGCGATCTGAGCGTGGTGGGCGTGGCGCTGGCCAGTGCCATCAGCCAGTGCGTTTCCGCGTTTCTGATCCTGCGGGCGCTGACCCGGGTGCAGGACTGCTACGCGCTGGACGTACATAAATTACAGCTGGACCCGGTGCAGGCCAAGAGCATCCTTGCGCTGGGCGTGCCCGCCGGGCTGCAGAATGCCATTTTTGCCATTGCCAACCTGTTCATTCAGGCGGGCGTCAACTCCTTTGACTCTTTGATGGTCAAGGGCAACAGCGCCGCCGCCAACGCGGATGGACTGATCTACGACTGCATGGCGGCCTTCTACATGGCCTGCGCCAGCTTTATGAGCCAGAACTACGGCGCGGGACGGCCTGACCGGGTGAAGAAGAGCTACTTCATCAGTCTGGGCTACTCCTTCGGCGTGGGGCTTGTGCTGGGCACGGCGCTGTTCTTCTGCGGGCCGGCCTTCCTTGCGCTGTTCACCACCGAAGCGGCGGTCATTGATGCCGGCATGAAGCGTGTAGCCGTGATGGCCTTTGCCTACGGCATCTCGGCCTTTATGGACTGCACCATCGCCGCCTCCCGCGGGCTGGGCAAGACAGTGATTCCCACCGTCATCGTAGTGCTGGGCTCCTGCGTATTCCGGGTGATCTGGGTGTACACCATCTTTGCCCACTTCCACACCATCCCGGCGCTGTACCTGCTGTACCCGTGCAGCTGGATCCTGACCGCACTGGCGGAGATCGCCTATTTCGCCAGCTGCTACAAGCGCGCAATGGCGATTTTCCGCAAGCCTGCGGCGGCGTAAGAGGAAATATGATATAAAAAGGGCTGCTGCACAGTTTGTGCAGCAGCCCTTTATTTATGCTTTTGTCAGGGGGTCAGAGCGCAGCTCAGATCTCCTTCTTCAGGGTCTCGCCCATGATGTAGCCGTAGGTCAGAGCGGCGTCGAAGCCCATGCCGTACTGCTTGGCGTCCTTCTCCTCGATGGAGCCGCAGACGTCGCCGGCAGCGTACAGGCCGGGGATGGCCTTCTTGTCCTCGGTCAGGACGTGGCAATCGGTGTCGATGGCCAGACCTGCGGTGGTCAGGTAGAAGGTGGGGTCAACGCGGATGGCCCACAGACCGTCGCGGGTCTCGATGTAGGGGCAGTTGCGGCGGCCGAACTCGTCCGGCTCACCGGCCAGAGCGGCGGCGTTGTTTGCCTCGATGGCGTCTGCCAGATTGGGCAGGTTCAGCTCCTCGGAAGCCTTCTCCACGCTGTCGTAGTGCACAGCCTCGCCCTTCTCGAACATGGCAACGTAACCGTTGAAGCCGTAGGACTCGCTGTCGCGCAGCTTGACAGCAGAGGACTCGTCGAACACATAGTAGAAGGTATCGCCGTTGTCTTTATTCAGCTTTGCCTTGGCCATGGTGTAGTGGTTATCGGAGACGATGTTGCCGATGTTGTCGCCCTTGATGTTGACCATGATGCCGGGGGCAGACTGGTGGATGAAGGCCAGCTCGAACTTGCTCTTGTAGCTGGACAGGAAGGCGGGCAGAGCGCGGTTCTCGCACTCCACATAGCCGCCGGCGTCAATACCCATCTGGATGCCCTCGCCGGTCATGCTGGAGGCGCAGTTGAAGAAGAAGTCGGCGTAGTCGGGGCTGTACTTCTTCAGCATTTCGGGGTTCTTGGCAAAGCCGCCGGAGGCAAGGCAGACCGCCTTGCCGCGCAGGGTGTAGCTTGCGCCGTTCTCGCCCTTGGCGTGGAAGCCCACAACACGGCCGCTTTCGTCCTTGATCAGGTCGGTGACGCTGGTGGAGTAGATGATCTTGCCCTTCTCGTACTTCTCCACGCGCTGTGCCATGAACATCATGGCGTAGCCTGCGCCGCCCTCGTAGCAGCCGGGTGCCAGATACGGGGTGGAAGCGCCGTACTGGGTAGCGCTTTCGTAGTTGCCCATGGTGTTGAAGCCGATGCCGATGCCTGCCATCCAGTCCACCAGATCACCGGCGACGGTGTACTGCTTGGTCATGTAGGGCATTTCACCGTTGAAGAACTCGGTGCGGTGGTACTTCTCCATGGTCTGCCAGAAGTTCATCATGCCCTCCAGCGTGCCCATGGCAGAGCTGCGGAAGCTGCCGTCCACATCGTAGTTGTACTGCAGCTTGGAGCCTGCGGTGGCAACGCCGCCGTAGGTCATGGACATGGAGCCGCCGGGGATATCGCGCTTCTCCACCAGAATGACGCTGTAGCCGGCCTCCAGCAGGCGGCAGGCGCAGGTCAGGCCGGAGGTACCGGCACCCATGATGACGACATCGGCCTCTTCCTCGATGACCTCGTTGGAAGCTGCGATGGTGACCTCCTTGGAGAAGTCGTCCACGTTATAACCGGCCAGCTCGATGGCCTCCTTCACGGCTGCCTTGACAGCCATGGAGGTGATGGAGGAGCCGCGCAGGTTGGGCACGTTGACACTCTGGTGCTCGACGATGGCGGCGGGGATGCGGGAGCAGGCATAGTTGCCGATGCCGATGGTCTCCTCGTGAGACAGCACCTCACAGGCAGTGATCTTGCCGTCAAAGAAGGTGGTGGCAACGTGCACCCAGCTTTCGTGACCCATTGCCTTGGTGACGTACTTGCCGTCTACCGGGGAGGAGGGCTTGGTCACAGCGGAGGAGGCAGCAGAGGAAGCTGCGGAGGAAGCGGGAGCACCGGTGGTGCTGGAAGCGGAGTTGCCGCAGGCGGTCAGCAGACCGGCAGCAGCTGCGCCCATGGTGCCCACAGCGGCACCGCGCATAAAGTTGCGACGAGAGATCTTAGCCATAAGGTTCGCCTTTCTTTTTCTTTTCTCTTCTTTTTTGCGTTTTTCCTGTTCCTTCGTGCATTTTGAACATTGATACGATTATAGCAAAGTTTTGCCCCGGTGTGAAATACAAATTTGTGTCAGGATTTATCAAATCTCTTTATAGATCGTTTTCCCTTTACGGCCTGTGCGGAATCCTGTATAATAAAGATGACCAGCTTTTTACACAAGGAGGGGCGTCATTCTATGACGATTTACCAGTTGGAGTGCTTTATTGCCGTAGCAGAGGAGCTGAATTTCAGCGCCGCCGCCGAGCGGCTGTTCACCACCCAGCCCGCCATCACCTACCAGATCAATGCGCTGGAAAAGGAGACCGGGCTGCACCTGTTCGAGCGCACCACCCGCCGCACCAAGCTGACCGCTGCCGGGCAGTCCTTTTATCTGGACATGGTGCAGATGACCAGCTTTGGGCGGCAGGCGCTGAAGAAGGCGCAGGATATTCAGGACGCCGACCGCTCCCACCTGACCGTCGGGCTGCGGCAGCTGTTCGATTACAGCACCTTTTCCAGCATTCTGGCCCAGTTCCAGCACCAGTTTCCCAACGCCTGCGTGGACGTTGTGCCGCAGGACAACCGCCGCCCGCTGGAACAGCTGCGCTCCGGGCAGCTGGATATCGGCTTTTTCTACGCCACCGAGCACTCCCGCGACCGGGATATCTCCTTTACGCCCCTGTTCGCCCTGGGGTACCATGTGCTGATGAACCCAAACTCTCCCCTTGCCGACCGGCGGGCGCTGCATCTGGCAGACCTGAAGGGGCAGAGCGTGGTGTCCTCCGGCGCATTCGACAGCTTTCTGTCCGCCTGTCAGGGACCTTCGCTGGAGCAGCTGGCGCAGGTGGGGGTGGATTGCAGCAAGATCACCCCCAGCTTTGAGGGTGCGCTGATCATGATCCAGATGGGCACCGCCATGTCCATTGTACCCTGCCTGTCCACGGCGGTGATCCCGGGCATCGTCAAGGTGCCGTTGCTGGATTTTCCCCCGGTGACGGTGGAGATCGCCGCCATGCGCCACGCACCCCGGCTGGAGGTACAGTCCTTTATCGAGATCGCCAAGCAGAAATACGCCCATCACCCCGACCCGCTGCGGATGGAGGCACTGATCTAAAAATTATCCCCCGGGAAAATCTGCGGATCTTCCCGGGGGACTTTTTCAACTATTTTACTGATAATCGTGGTTGAGGAACAGGGCCTTGATGACCACCACCTCGTCATATTCCTCCTGCTCCACCTCCACGTCCGCGTTCAAGGATTTCAGGCGTGCCTTGACTGCATCCAGTGCCTCGGGCACGGTGACGGCGCGGCCCTCCTCCACGGCATCCATCATCTGCTTAAGCACGATGGGGTGGGCGTACCAGCTTTTCACCGGGAAAGCACCGTGGGGGTAGTGCTTGACATACTCTGCCATGGCTGCCTCGGCCTTCTCCGCACGCTTCATGATGGCGCTGTTGTTATTGTGGGCGGTGGGCAGCATATTGTAGCTGGAAAACAGGAAGATGGCGGCAAAGCCGAACAGCGCAAAGTACACGCCGTAGCTGCCGGTGTGGCTGAACACGGAGTACAGACCGTAGGCCGCCGCCGCAACACCCAGCACAAAGATGGCCAGCGCCACATAGCGGTACACCGGCTTGCTTTGCAGCTGCGCACGCTTGCGGCGCTGGGCAGCGCTCAGCTCGGCGGAAAGCTCCGGCTTTGCGTCCAGATACTCCTTTGCCCGACGCAGCACGGTAAGGCTGTGCTGCGCGTCCTCGGAAAGCTCCGGCAGCTTGCGGGCGGCCTTTTCAGCGGCCTTTTTCTCCAGCGCCTGCTCACCGGCAGCGCTCAGCAGATGCAGCTGCGGCTGCTCCTTGGCAAGCACTTCCAGCAGGGCGTCCACGTCCCGCTCGTCCTTGAAGTTGCACTGCTTCTGCTTGCCGCCGTCGTACTCCACCACAAGATAGGCCATGGAGGCAAACACGCCCTTGCCGGAAAAGCCGCCGGAGCTCATAGCCACCCGCTTGAACACCCGGGTGATGCTGCCGTAGGGCAGATAATAGCGGCGGTCGATGTAAAAGCTGTTCAGGTACAGCGCCTTTTTGCCTACGCCGCAGGGGCCGATCTTCCGGCAGGCTTTTTTGTCTGCCTCCAGCTCCTGCGGGTCAAGCTTTGCCATGCCCAGCTGTGCGGTTTTGAAAATCATGGGTAGTTCCCTTCTTTGCTTTAAATTCTCCCCCCCTATTTTCCCACGGGACGGGGGCAATTGCAAGCCTTGATTTTTAAAAAACAGCGCCCGCCGCTGTACGGTCAGGCAGCGGCGGGCGCAAGTTACTTACGGAAATATGGAGCCGTCAGTTCCTTATGCCTTGGAAGTAGAGCTCTTCTTGGTAGCATGGAGGAACAGAGCCAGCATTGCGATGGCAAAGACGATGCCGATGGGGTAAGCAACGGCGGTGTTGTAAGCCACCAGCTTGCCGTCCGCATAGGTGTTGATCATCTTGCCCAGGCACTCGGGAGCCAGCACGAAGTAGGTGCAGGACACAGCGCTCATGAAGGTTGCAGGCACGGCGGTGATCCAGAAGTTCTTCTTCTCCTTGAACAGGTACATGGAAGCAGCCCACAGGACGATCATAGCCAGCGTCTGGTTGGTCCAGCTGAAGTAACGCCAGATGACGGTGTAGTTGATGAAGCCCAGTGCGTTGCCGATGCCAAGGAAAGCACCAACGCCCAGCACGGGGATGCAGAGCTTCAGGCGGTTTGCGTAGCTGTCCTGATCGATCTTGAGCCAGTCAGCCAAGGTCAGACGAGCGGAACGGAATGCAGTATCACCAGAGGTGATGGGGCAGATAACGACACCGATCATAGCCAGTGCCACGCCGACATTACCCATGGTCTTGAGGCAGACGTCGTAGATAGCGGCAGACTGACCGGCAGCCAGAGCCTCGGCCAGACCGACCATCTTGCCGTCGGTGATGGTGTACAGTGCGCAGCCGGCAGCAGCCCAGATCAGAGCGATGATGCCCTCGCTGACCATTGCACCGTAGAATACGAAGTGACCCTGCTTCTCACTCTTCATGCAGCGAGCCATCAAAGGCGACTGGGTGGAGTGGAAACCGGAGATAGCACCACAGGCAACGGTGATGAACATGAAGCTCCAGATAGGAGTGTTGGAGGGGTGCATATTGCTGAAGTTTGCCCAGATCTCGGGGATGGTGTAGGCGGGGTTGGTGAAGATACCAAAGATAACGCCCACAGCCATGATGATCAGGCAGATGCCGAACACAGGGTAGATCTTACCGATGATGGCATCAATGGAGATAAAGGTTGCGATGAAGTAGTACACCAGAATGATGATCAGCCAGAACAGGGTGGTGGTCAGCAGACCGGACATACCTCCGTTCTTGCACAGGGTAACGATCAGGCCTGCGGGGCCGACTGCGAACACGGTACCGACCATGATCAGCAGCACCACAGAGAACACACGCATGATGTTCTGCATCACGGGGCCCAGATAGCGGCCGGTGACCTCAGCGATGGAAGCGCCGTCGTTGCGCTCGCTCATCATGCCGGAGAAGTAGTCATGCACGCCGCCGGCAAAGATGGTGCCGAAGGTGATCCACAGGAACACCACGGGGCCCCACAGAGCACCCTGCAGTGCACCAAAGATGGGTCCCAGACCTGCAATGTTCAGCAGCTGGACGAGGAACAGCTTCCACTGGGGCATCACAACGTAGTCAACGCCATCGTTGATGCGCACAGCAGGAGTTTCGCGGTCGTCCGGTCCGAACGTATTGTCAACGATCTTGCCATAGACAAAGTAGCCGATGATCAGGAGCGCCAGACAGAGTAAGAAACTAATCATACCAGAAACCTCCTTTTATCGTCCGTGCCCGGAGCCCCATTCTGCCCCGTCACGGCCATTCCTTGGCCCTATGTTAACACAATCTTCATAAATCTGGTAATATCCTTCCAGAATGGCCCTTATATCAAAAACTATATAAGTCAGCCGTTCCCGGGAATCCCGGCAAATATTTTTTAACGTATCCTCGGCAAAACTTCTTTTCCGAAATCGTTTCAGCGGGTGTTTTTCCGTTTTTAGTACACCCTGCCAAACTTTTTGGCATATTTTTGTGCATCTTGTCTGCATTCCTGTTCTTTTTGCCGCAATTCGTTGTTTTTCTGCACAAGAAAAAACCGTCTGCCGGACGGCCCGGCAGGCGGCTTTTGTGGTTGTGAATGGGTATCGAGAAGGTTGAAGAGGGGGAAATGTCAATTATGCAGTCTTTTTCACCGTCTGCTTTTTGGTCGCATAGATGAACAGCGCCAGCATAGCGATCGCAAAGAGGATGCCCACCGGGTAAGCAACTGCGGTGTTATAGACGATAGCGCCCTCAGCAGTCTTATGGTTCAGCAGGCCGCCCAGGCACTCGGGAGCCAGCACGAAGTAAGTAGCGGACACGGCACTCATAAAGGTAGCAGGCACTGCGGTGATCCAGTAGTTCTTCTTCTCCTTGAACAGGTACATGGAAGCGGCCCACAGAACGATCATGGCCAGCGTCTGGTTGGTCCAGCTGAAGTAGCGCCAGATCACGGTGTAGTTGATGAAGCCCAGCGCATTGCCGATGCCCAGGAAAGCGCCCACGCCCAGCACGGGGACGCAGAGCTTCAGGCGGTTGCCGTAGCTGTCCTGATCGATCTTGAACCAGTCGGCCAGGGTCAGGCGGGCAGAACGGAAGGCGGTATCGCCGGAAGTGATGGGGCAGACGACCACGCCGATCATGGCCAGTGCGATGCCCACGCCGCCCATGGTCTTGGAGCAGACATCATAGATGGCCTTGGACTGACCCATTGCCAGTGCCTGTGCCAGACCGGTGTTCAGGCCATCGGTGACCTCGTACAGAGAGCAGCCTGCAGCGGCCCAGATCAGGGCAATGACACCCTCGCAGACCATGGCACCGTAGAACACGAAGTGGCCCTGCTTCTCACTCTTCATGCAGCGGGCCATCAGAGGCGACTGGGTGGAGTGGAAGCCAGAGATCGCACCGCAGGCAACCGTGATGAACATGAAGCTCCAGATGGGTGTGCCCGACGGGTGCATGCTGCCGAAGTGATCCCAGATCTCGGGGATGGTATAGGCAGGGTTGGTGAAGATGCCAAAGATGACACCGATGGCCATGATGATGAGGCAGATGCCGAACACGGGGTAGATCTTGCCGATGACCGCATCGATGGAGATAAAGGTCGCGATGAAGTAGTAGGTCAGAATGATGACCAGCCAGAACAGCAGCGAAGTCATCACGCCGGATGCGCCGCTCTGGCTGCACAGCTCAACGATCAGACCGGCGGGGCCGACGGCAAACACGGTGCCCACCATGATCAGCAGCACAACAGAGAACACACGCATCACGTTCTGCATCACGGGGCCTAAGTATTTGCCGGTGATCTCTGCGATGGAAGCACCGTCGTTGCGCTCACTCATCATGCCGGAGAAGTAGTCATGCACACCACCGGCAAAGATGGTGCCGAAGGTGATCCACAGGAACACCACGGGGCCCCACAAAGCGCCCTGCATGGCACCAAAGATGGGGCCAAGGCCCGCAATGTTCAGCAGCTGGACGAGGAACAGCTTCCACTGGGGCATCACGACATAGTCCACGCCGTCGTTGATGCGCACAGCAGGCGTTTCACGGTCGTCCGGGCCGAAGGTATTGTCAACGATCTTGCCATAGACGAAGTATCCGCCCACCAGGATCGCAAGACAGAGCAGGAAACTAATCATACCAGAAACCTCCTTTTTGCCCCTGCCGGCCGCGGCCCCATTCTGCCGCATACCCGGGGCTCTTTTCTGGCCTCATGGTAGCACACTTTTTTCCAGCAGAGAAATATCTTTCCGGCATGGGGTCATATCGTTTCCGATATAGCTGCAAAGAATTTTTGCCGCTTTTCCGTTTATTTTTTGACCATTTATCAGCAAAAATAAAACCGGGCGCTTATTTTCGCCCGGTTTTTCATCCATTTATTGGTTTTTCTGTCAATTTCAAAAGAAGCAACCTTTGCCGTGCCTTAGCCGGAAAGCCCCTTTATTTCACGGTGGAAGCCGCTTCCTTGTGGAGCAGATCCACAAAGGCCTGCTCCTCGGGGCGCAGGCGGCCCTTGTCCGGGTAGACCAGCACATCCCGCATCTGCTGGCGCTGGGCCGGGCACTTCTTCAGCACCAGATGGTACTGCTCCAGTGCCCTGCGGGGCATGGGCGATGCCCACATGTAGGCCGTGGGCAGCCGCTGCAGGATCGAGAACTGACTGCACCGCTCATACACATGGATACGGCGTTCCGGGTTGACATGCCAGCGCACACCGTCGCCGCCCTCCTCACCGGGCAGCTGGAAATCATCGTGGAGGATCTCCATATACTTGTCCAGCTCAGACAGGTCGCGGATCTCCTTCCGGGCCAGCGGGCCGTCCCGGTTGGTCAGCAGACTGTATTCAAAATCCATAATGGGTTCCATTTTCAGGCCCCGCCGGGCGCAGTAATGGGTATAGTGCTCGTCATCCTCCACGGCGTACCGCAGCAGAGCCAGATGATACCCCTGCCGCAGGACATGATCCAGTGCCTCCATGGAGCCGCCCTCCCGGATGTGGATGTGGAGCCGCTCAATGGAGGCCGCCTGCTCCAGATAATCCACCGCCGCATAGGAGGCATAGGTGGCGTGGGGGATCATTACCCGCAGTTCGGCGCAGCGCTCCTGCTCCTCCTGCACGCTCCGGTCCAGCCGGTCCACCTCCCGCAGCACCCGCTCGGCCTGCTCGATGAAGTGCCGCCCCTGCTCCGTGGGGATCATGCCGGTGGATGACCGCTCAAAAATGCGGAGATGGTATTCTTCTTCCAGATTTTTCAGCGCCTTGCTCACGTTGGGCTGAGCGGCATACAGCCGCTTTGCCGCCGCACTCACAGATCCGCATTCCATGATGGCGACGAGATACCGCAGTTCTGTAATGTTCAACTTTTTCTCTCCTTTTGGCGTTTTTATCCCTTGCGCCTAGTTTATCAGGCGGCACACGGGGCTGTCAAGCGTTGACGGGGCCCCGCTGCCGTTTTATAATGTAAGAAACAATCTGCCCGAAAGAGGTCGAAGAGGATGGAAGAAAAAAACTACCGCGTTCTGCGCATTGAGGAGCAGCTTTATGGCTGCGAGGAGCTGCCCGAGGGCCAGCCCGTGCTCTGTGATGTCCTGCTGGAGGCTGCCGACGGCACGCAGCGGGTTCTCCCCTACCCGGATGCCGAGCTGACCCGGCTGGACATCAACGAGGG